>FWPU01000964.1_pt1 | contig 60207 bp, 55 predicted proteins | sample 2228361 | NCBI WGS metagenome assembly FWPU01 (sample SAMEA103939777, study PRJEB20133) | metagenome
GTTTCTCCGTTATTCCCAGAAATTTTATTGTTACTGTAATAACACACAAAAAAACAAACTGTCAACCAAATAAGTATTAACCTTCTGCCACTTTTTTTAGATAATTTCCATATAAACTATTATAGAATCGTTTTGTAATCTCAAGTAACTTATCACTGTTTATAAATCCCTGTCTATAGGCTATCTCCTCTATACAGGCTATCTTCAATCCCTGGCGTTTTTCTATAGTAGCGATAAACTCACCTGCCTCAAGGAGACTTTCCGGTGTTCCAGTATCAAGCCATGCATAACCCCTTCCCATAATCTCTACACGTAGTTTGCCCCTGTTCAAATACTGCTGATTAACATCTGTAATTTCAAGCTCTCCCCTTGTTGATGGTTTAAGACTTTTGGCAATATTTATAACTTCGTTGTCATAAAAATATAGCCCAGTCACAGCATAGTTTGAACGTGGTTTTTTGGGCTTTTCTTCTATGGATTTTACATTACCATTGCTATCAAATTCTATCACACCATACCTTTCCGGGTCATTTACATAGTACCCAAACACTGTAGCGCCGCCCTGTTTTTCAACATCATTTTTCGCCTTCACCAAAAGATCTGTTAAACCATGGCCAAAAAATATATTGTCTCCTAACACAAGAGCCACCGGACCATCAGCAATAAAACTCTGTCCAATTATAAAAGCCTCAGCTATACCACGAGGTTCTTTTTGTTCAGCATATTCAATATTTAAGCCTATTTCCTCTCCGGTCCCCAATAATGTTTTAAAAAACGGTAAATCTCTCGGTGTTGATATTATAAGTATCTCTCTTATTCCAGCCTGCATTAGTACTGACAGGGGATAATAAATCATTGGTTTATCGTAAATGGGCAGCAACTGCTTACTGATACAGATTGTTATCGGATAAAGTCTGGTGCCGCTTCCCCCTGCAAGTATAATCCCTTTCATGAAACCTCCAGTATATGTAACGGAGGGGGTGGGATTCGAACCCACGTGCCCCGCTCATCACAGGACAACCCGATTTCGAGTCGGGCCCGTTACGACCACTTCGGTACCCCTCCTTTTATCTTCTCTCCCCGAAAAACTTCTTTAAAAGTTCCGCCGTTTCCTGTTCCATAATACCACAAATCACTTTAACCCTGTGATTCGCAAGGGATAAATCCATGTTATACCTGCTCATGTATCCCCATTTAGCACATATAGTTCCAAAGTAAACTCCCTCAACCCTTGCATGAATGGCTGCAGATATACACATTGGACAGGGTTCTAAAGTAACATAAAGTTTTGTTTGTTGCAACCTGTAATTATGCAACATTGTTGCAGCCTGTTTTAAAACAAGCATTTCTGCATGGGCAGTTGGGTCCTTGAGTTCAATTACCCTGTTGTGGTCAGCAGCAATAAGTTTGTTTTCATAAAAAATGGCTGCTCCCACCGGCACCTCGCCCTTTTTAACCGCCTTTAACGCCTCTTCGAAGGCAATGCTCATACAGCTAAGATTAATATCCACCCTTTTCCCTTTTAAGCTTAATAACCTTACATGTCTTTTCTGTCATGTCACAATCATGCGGACATGGTTCTATGTGAATCATTATATCAATATCTTTAAACTCTCTGTGTATTTCAGTTTCTATCTTATCAGCCATATTATGGGCTTCCTCTATGTTTGCAGTTCTACACACCAGAAGATGAAAATCAATGTATTTTTTGTTTCCTGTGTATCTGCTTCGCATATCATGATATCCTGCATAAGGCATGGGCATATTCTCAATGATAGTGTCAATCTTTTTACAAACTTCTTCGGGAATACTTGTGTCAATGAGTATGTATAGTGCCGATTTCAAAATTTTTAAAGCCTGAAAGATAATGTAGCCCCCGATTGCAACTGCAAAAAGGTTATCAAAAAAATAAACTCCTGTATAATAGGAAACAAGAATTGCCGCAAATGCAGCTGAATTAGAATACAAATCGGTTGCATAGTGCAGTGCATCCACCTTCAACGAGTTAGAGCCGGTAACCTCCCCTACCCTTCTGAGCCTTTTAGAGATAAAAAAACTGAAAATTATGGACAAAAACATCACAACGGCATCAAAAAAGGTGTAGTTTATAAAAACATTGTTTATAAAGTTAGCACAGGCTTTGTAAACCACCACCGCCCCGGCAAAAATTATTACCAGAGCCTGAACAATGGCTGCCAGATCCTCAATTTTACCATGGCCATATAAATGATTTTTGTCAGCTGGTTCTGCTGCCTTTCTTATAGCTATGAGGTTCATCACAGACATAAACACATCAAGCATGCTGTCAAGACCTGATGTAATAACAGCCATAGAGCCTGATTTGTAACCTACAAGAAACTTTGATGCCGAAAGGGTTGCTGCCGAGGATATTGCAAAAAGTGATGCCTTTTGTTTTATATCCATGTTGAAAGAGGGGGCAGGAGATAACCTGCCCCACTTACATTTAATCTTTCAGTTCTCCCCGAACATAAAGGTCATAGGCTGACAGGTCAAAATAGCCATGCCCGCTCAGGTTGAAAAGAATGTTAATTTCTTTTTTCTCCTCTTTTGCCTTTATGGCTTCGTCAATGGCAGCCTTAATGGCATGGGATGTTTCAGGTGCCGGTATAATGCCTTCTGTTTTGGCAAAGGTTAATGCCGCTTCAAAAACCTTGGTCTGTTCATAACTCACAGCTTCAATCATCTTTTTGTGGGCAAGGTAGGAAACTATGGGAGAGTCACCATGGTAACGTAATCCGCCTGCATGGATTGATGGCGGAACAAAATCATGACCCAGTGTGTACATCTTCATTAACGGAGTAAGTCCCGCCTCATCGCCAAAGTCATATTCAAATTTACCCTTTGTAAGTGTAGGGCACGATGCCGGCTCGACGGCTATAAATCTGGTTCCCTTTTTTCTCCCCTCCAGCACATCCTTTAAAAAGGGAAAAACCAGTCCGCCAAAGTTACTTCCCCCACCAACACAGGCTATTACCACATCGGGGTAAAGCCCTAAATCTGTGAGCTGCTTTTCTGCTTCAAGTCCTATGACAGTCTGATGAAGAAGCACATGGTTTAAAACACTGCCGAGGGCATAATGGGTATCGGCATGTGTTGCAGCATCTTCCACCGCCTCGCTTATGGCTATTCCAAGGCTTCCCGGACTGTCAGGATTTAGCTCAAGCACACGTCTTCCTGCATTAGTTAAATTGCTGGGGCTTGGAATTACTTTACCACCCCATGTTTCCATCATGATACGACGGTAAGGTTTCTGGTTGTAACTTACTTTGACCATATAAACGGTGCATTCAATCCCAAAAAGATTGCACGCAAAACTTAATGAAGAGCCCCACTGCCCTGCACCCGTTTCTGTGGCAAGCCTTTTTACACCAACAACCTTATTGTAATATGCCTGAGGAACAGCTGTATTGGGTTTGTGACTGCCGGGCGGAGAAACACTTTCATCTTTGAAAAATATCTTTGCAGGTGTACCAAGATATGTCTCCAGTCTTTTCGCCCTTCTAAGAGGCGTTGGACGCCATAAACCATATATCTCCTTAACCTCTTCAGGTATATCAATCCATTTCTGGGTGCTTACCTCCTGCTCAATAAGCGGCATAGGGAAAATGGGGGTCAGTTTATCGGGTGTAACAGGCTCCTTAGTCTGTGGATCAAGATAGGGTTCCAAAGGTTCCGGCAGATCTGCCAGAATGTTATACCATTTAGTTGGCATGTCTCTTTCGGTCAAATAATAATTCCTCATCTGGTCGCTCCTTATTTAAGTTTCGTTGTAATTTCTGCAACGTTTATTTCGACTGTCACCTATTTAATATTCTTTTTAATCTCATCTTTACTCACAGCACCCATAACCACTTTTCCGTTAGAAAAGACTATGGTTGGCGTCGCACCAATGCCTAAGCTGTCTGCAAGTTTTTTATTTTCAGCAGCATAGTTAACCTTGCCGCACTCTATACGGGGAACATCATTTTTATGATAGCTGTCTTCGAGCATTTTTATCGCCTTATCCATGTCTTTTTTTGATTCACAAACAATGGACTGGGTCTTCCATCCCGCATCCTTGTGCATTGGTAATCCGAAAAGAATGATATAAACCTTTAAATCAGGTTCTTCATTCAAGAGCAGTTTAACCTCATCATGAAGTTTTGTGCAGAAAGGACACTCAGGGTCGCTAAAGATATAAATCTTCTTTTTTCCCTGTTTATTTCCCATAACCAATGCATTTTTGACAGATATTTTTGAGACATCTATTTTGTTATGTTCTTCCATGCTTTCTCTTGTCACATCTTTCTTGTTAACAATATCTATAATTCTTCCAAGCACAATGTGGCTCTTTCCAAAATCAAGATACAAAATATTGGCCTTGCCATCTTTTTTAACAACAACTTCATAGAGTCCTTTCAGCTTAGAAAAGTCAACGCTTTCAACTTCCACGGACGGGTCAAGGGATTTCAGGATTTTTATTGTCTCTTCTTTTGAAATCCTGTGACAGGATTTACAGTCGTTTCCACACCCTTGCATATCTTTGCCAAAACCGAGTGAAATGGAAAAAGTGAACAAAATCAGTAAAAATGCAAACAGAAGGCTTCTTATGTGCATAAAAGCTCCTTTTTTAATTTTTTTCTATTTTATAATATTTGCTACAAACTACAAAGTATTATTCTAAAACGGTTGACAAAAAAATAATTGAAACTATAATTTACACATAAAAAGTAAAGGAGGATTTTGCATGGCAAAATGGTTATGTCCCATCTGCAATTATGTATACGATGAAGAAAAGGGCGATCCTGAAAATAACATCCCGCCCGGAACAAAGTTTGAAGACCTGCCACCCGACTGGGAATGCCCTGTTTGTGGTGCACCTAAATCAGACTTTCAAAAGATAGAATAGGAGCTTATTCTTCCAGAAGCCTTTTTTCTCCCTCAATCTTTTTGAGCTCGGTAATATCTTTTGAAACCTCAACACAACCTAAGTATTTACCGCTTTTGTCTCTTACCGCGAAATACTGAATAAGTATGAGTTTGCCCCCAAGATTTATCCAGAAGCTTTCTGAATCGCGTTTTCCAGTTCTAAAATTTTCAAGTATCTTATTTACCACATGGACACTTTTAGCAGGGTGACACTGCTGAACAGTTCTCCCAAGTATCGCCTTTGTTCTTACAAATATCCTGTGCTTAGAATCACTGAAATACCTGACCTTATCATCGCTATCCACAAACGTAATGTCAAAGGGGATTGTATTCAGCAACGACTCCAGTTCACTGAGGTTAAACTGTCCCGTATTAAAAACAATCTCCTTGCCTGAGTCTGACATTTGTGACACTGAAGGAACAGTAATCGCATCCTTCCAGAATTCAGGGATATAAAAGCTGGTAAATCCTATATCAATAAACTCTCTGTATATCTGCAGCCACTCATCCTGTGATATTAACCTCATTGCGGCATTGAACAGTATATTGTTTTCTTTGTAAAAATGGGACGACTGAAGTTCGTGAAGTTTAGTCAAACTATTTTTTATCTGTTCCAACGTTGTTTCAGAAAAATTCTCTTTCAAAACATCAAAGCCAGAAAAAATCTCCTTTTTTACCTCCCTTATTTTGTCATGTTCCATCCACATAATTTTTGGCGGTTCTGTTACCCCATGCTTTTCAAGAAAAGAGAAAAGCACATTTTCTTCTCTCAGGTAATGACATTCTGCCGACTTGAGTTCCGTCATATGTTTTGAAATATCTGAAATTGACTCATTATCTTTTCCTTTATTACGACATCTTTCCACCTCTATTTTCAGTTTTTCTGTTAATTCAAGCATAAGCCTGTGTTCTTTCATCAGAATAAAAATGGGATGCCCAATTGGCGCAAGCGTCTGTTCATTTTCAATTGCCTCTTTAAAAAGCTCTGTATGCAGATCACAGAGCTTTAAAATCTCCTCTCTTTTAAGTCCTTCATTAATCAACTCCTCTTCAATTTCTGTTATCTCGGTTGTGGTTACATGACTCAAAATAGCCCTGAACTGGCTTTTAATCTCTGATATGGGCTCCCCCTCATGAAGTCTCTTTATAATATCTTTCAAAACGTTCTTTTTTACCTCTTTCGGCAAACCTTCCTGCATAAGCCCTCCCTTAATTCTATAGTTTTTTTGGATCAATTATGCCTGTTTCGGTAATAATGCCTGTAATAAGTTCTGCTGGAGTTACATCAAAAGATGGATTATAAACAGACACACCTTCAGGCACCAGCCTTTTTCCCATAAAATGGGTGATTTCTACAGAAGTCCTTTCTTCTATGGGAATTTCCCTGCCACTTTTTATATTTTTATCAAAGGTGGAGTGTGGGGCAGCCACATAAAAGGGTATTCCATGATATTTTGCCAGAATGGCGACCGAATAGGTGCCTATTTTGTTTGCTGTGTCTCCGTTTGCGGCAATTCTGTCTGCACCAACTATTACAATATCTACTTTTTTTTGTGACATTAGGTAGCCCGCCATGTTGTCACAAATCACCGTGACAGGAACACCATCTTTGTTTAACTCCCATGCCGTCAGACGTGCTCCCTGCAGATAGGGACGTGTTTCGTCAGCATAAACATGAATTTTCTTACCCTTCCTGTGTGCAGCACGGATAACAGAGAGTGCTGTTCCAAAGGCAGAGGTAGCAAGCGCCCCAGCATTACAATGAGTAAGTATGTTAAAGTTATCACCGATTAAATGTGCCCCATTTTCACCTATCTTTTCACATATTAATAGGTCTTCCTCATAGATACGTTTTGCCTTGGCAACCAGCTCATCTTTTATTTCATTGATAGACAGGCATGGACTTTCGTAAAAGGTACGTTTCATACGCTCAATCGCCCAGAAAAGGTTGACAGCAGTAGGTCTTGTTTTGGAAAACTCCTCCAGTATTTCATCAAACCTGACTTTAAAACTCTCTTTGTTTGTTGTCTCTATCTGTTTAGCTCCGAGAGCTATACCAAAGGCAGCAGCAATACCAATTGCTGGCGCACCTCTTATAATCATATCTTTAATTGCCTTCGCAACATCCCTGTAATCAGTATATGTGTGGTACACCTCCTGCTCGGGAAGCAGCCTCTGATCAATCATACTGACAGATTCTCCATCAAAACGGATTGTATAAAAATCACCCATAGGTCTTGACTACTCCTTTCTGTTTCTGGATTTCTTTTCGTTTTTTTTAAACTCTTTGGTTTCAAGATTGAAGGTTTTAATCTTTTTTCTTAATGTGTTTCTGTTAAGTCCAAGTATACTGGCAGCTTTAATCTGATTGCCTCTCGTCATCTCAAGAATCTTTTTGATAAGTGGTTTTTCCACCTGTGATATGACAAAGTCATAAACATCGGTCATCTGGCCGGACTGAAGAATGCGCATAAATTCTTCCAGTTTCCACTCCACAATTTCTTCAAGCGAAAGCTCTCTTATCATTTCCTCTTTTGACACTCCCTGAGCCAGAAATAAAAAGTCCTGTTTTTCCAGTACATTTGAACGTGATATTAAGTATGCCCTTTTTACCGCATTAAGCAGTTCTCTCACATTACCTGGCCAGTCATAGGCTTTAAGAAAGTTCAATGCCTCTTCCGAAATCGTCTTTTTTGTTCCCATCTCCTTCGAGAATCTGTTCAAGAAATGCTTAACAAGCAACGGAATGTCTTCATACCGTTGTCTTAATGGCGGTAAAAACAAAGGAATCTGGTTTAGTCTGTCATACAAATCAGCCCTGAAGGTTTTGTCCTTTATCATACTCAGCAGATCCTGATTGGTAGCAGCCACTATTCTTACATCCACCTTTATAGACTTGTTACTGCCAACAGGAACAATCTCCTTTTCCTCGATAGCCCTCAGAATTTTTGCCTGTAAATCGATAGACATGTCCCCCACTTCATCCAGAAAAAGTGTCCCCATGTGTGCAAGCTCAAATTTACCCACTTTTCTCTCTATCGCACCTGTAAAGGCTCCTTTTTCATAGCCAAAGAGCTCACTCTCAAGCAGTTCTTTTGGAATAGCAGCGCAGTTAACAGACACAAAGGGTTTATCAGCCCTTTTACCACTGTTGTGTATGACTCTGGCAACAAGCTCCTTACCTGTTCCCCTTTCCCCCTGAATAAGAACGGTGATATCACTATCTGCGATCTTACCTATGGTTTTGAACAGCTCATTCATAACCGACGTGTTTCCCACAATCATTTCTTCTTCCGTTATTTGCTTTGACTTTAACTGGTTTACACCTTTTTCTGACATCACAATTTCAGAAGATTTGATAGCCTTTTCTGCCAGACTTTCCACAGTGACTATGTCAAAAGGCTTTGTTATATATTCAAAGGCACCTTTTTTCATAGCTTCTACGGCATTTTTCATGGTGCTCTGGGCGGTCATTATGATGACAGGGGGCGAATATTTCAGTGACTTCACCTCTGTCAGAACATCGAGCCCAGAAATATCTGGCATTATTATGTCCATGAAAACAAGGTCATACTGCCCTTTTTTAATTTTATCAATTGCATCTTTCCCATTGTTTGCTTCATCCACAGTAAAACCCTTTTGTGAAAAAAGCCTTTTTAGTACCCAACAGATGTTCTTTTCGTCATCAACAACAAGTATTTTCTTAGTCTTCCCTATCATGAATACCCCTTCATAGGTAGATAAATACTTACCCTTGTCCCTCTGTTTTTTGCACTGTCAACCTTAATAAATCCACCATGGTCAAAAATCACCTTCTGGGTATAGACCATCCCAAGTCCTGTCCCTTTATGTTTTGTCGTAAAGAAAGGTGTAAAAATATGTCTCATTTCCTCTTCACTTATACCCAAGCCAGTGTCAGACACCTCAAGCAGCAGATAATTGTATTCCCTGTCGTTTTCCCTGTATTTCATATCCAGCAAAGATTTTACCTTTATGCTTACCTTTCCACCTACAAAACATGCTTCAACGGCATTTTTTATTACATTGAATAAAGCCCTGTAAAGACTGTCTTTATCGCCATAAACTTCCGGAAAGGTTGAGTCATACTCTTTCAGGATAACCACACCTTTGTCATTGATGAGCGGTTTCAAGGCAACAAGTATCTCCTGAATAATATTCAGTAAATCCAGCGGAACTATATTTACCTTCTGTGGTGCCGAATAGTCAAGAAGTGACTGGATTATGTTCTCAATTCTTGAAATTTCTGAAAAAACGATACTAAATGCCTCTGATTCATTTTCCATCAATCCGTCTTTTTTTATAAGTTGTAATGTCCCTTTTATGACACCGAGAGGATTTTTAATCTCGTGCGCCATACTTGCAAAAAGTGTTGCCAGTTTTTCAACATGTTCATGATCCTGTTTTGTGCTTTCTATTGCCTTCAAAAAAGAGCAGTCTTCCAGAACAACAAGAATTTCATCTTCTTTTGAAAGAAGAGGTATGAAATAAAAGTTCAGCAGAAACACGGTTCCAAAATGGTTAACAAAACGTTCCTCGTAAATTTTTGCTACCTTTCCTTCATCTGCCACCTTGTTAAACACCTTCTGTATCTTTTCAGAAAAGGAAAGTTCAGTAAAATATTTCCTGAGTTTGTTACGAGATAGTCCCAGTATGTTCTCTGCAGCCGTGTTTGCATAACTTACTTTTTTTCCGGACGTAAAAAGTATGCCAAAAGGCAACTGATCTAAAATTCTTTCATAAACTGCAGATTTCATTTGCTATTCAACCGTTTCTATGGTCATGCCGGGTTTAATAATGCCACCTTTTAAAACTTTGCAGAAAATACCCTCTTTTGGCATTACACAGTCGCCAACTGTTTTATAAATATTACATTTCGTATGGCATATTTTACCATGCTGACTAACTTCAAGTAAAACTTCACCAATCCGTAACTTTACACCTATGGGTAAAGCAAGTAAATCAATACCTTCAGTTGTTAAATTTTCTGCAAAGTCCCCCGCTTTTACCTCAAGCCCCATCTTTTGCATCTTTTCAATACTTTCTTTTGCAAGCAAACTTATCTGCCTTATACCACCCTCTGCATGGGCATCACCTTCTATCCCCTTCTGTTCAACTAAATTAGCCTCTGAAACAGGCTTTTTCCTTATGGACTTCTTATCACAGATATTTATTGAAACAATTTTACCCTTCATTCTTTTTTCCTCCATGATTTTAACCCCTTATATGATTAGCCTTTATTATCAACTCATCATACTCTTCACCGTCTTCTGGAAACCTTGCAAAGCCATACTTTACAGTAACCTCTTCATCAATCAGATTTTTTGGATCCCAGTTTTCGTGTTCAAAAATCTTCTTTAATCTGAACATTACCTCCAGTGTTTTTTCATCTGCATCAACCAGAACAACACCAAATTTGTTTACATTCAACCTTGCTACCACCTCAAAGCTTCTTACCTTTTCTCTTATCTGTGTCGCAATGCTCTTTATTATGTTATCAGTTATCTTTTTCCCATAAGATTTCAAATATTTTTCATAGGGCTGAAATTCTCCTACCAGTATAATGACCCTTTTGTTGTGCCTCTTGGCTCTCATTATTTCATCGTAAACACGACTTTCAAAATATCTGAAGTTTGGTAGTCCCGTCAGGGCATCAAAAAACTCTTCTTCTTTAAGCGCCGCTTTTCTGTGTAGATCATGCAAAAGTTCAGTTACCTTGTCTAAAAGCTTTGAAACAAAAAACTTATCAGATCTGGAAAAAACTTCACCAATTGCCCTGCCCTCGCTGTTGTAAAAGGAAAATGTCATATAAATCTGATTGTTAAAATGGACCGGGGTAATAAGAAAGCTGTGAATCACATGGGCATACTGCGAAAAGTTTCTGTCCTTTTCCACATTTTTCAACAACGTTATTTCTCCATTCTTCAAAACAGTATTTTTCACAATCCAGCTGTCTATCTGAAAGAACCCCTTTTTGATAATGTCCTCCATTCCGTAAACGTCTTTTACAACATAAGATTTTCTTTCATCGTCATAGATACGAAAAATACCTATACGGGCGTCCAATTCTTTTGCCAGACTGTGAAGAAGATAGGAGCCAAAAGATACGAAATTGTCAAAAAGAGAGAGCTCTGCCAAAAGCTTATCTATAAGATCCTTACGTCTGCTTTGTTCCAGCAAGCCTTCCTTCTGATAACTCAGCGATATTAGCCTTGACATATGAGCCGCCAGTTCACGGAAAAAAGTCGCCTTTTCCTTGCAGGTGTTTTCAAAATTTAAAAATGAAACAACACCAAAGCAGGTATCCCCATCCATCAAAGGTATAGAAAGGTAACCTTTAAAACCTTCAGTATCAGGCTCAAGAAAACAGATCTCCTTCCTGTCGGTAAACACCTTACGCTCAATACTGTTTTCAGAAAGCACGTCCATATGCTCCCACAAAGGGAAGTTAGTACATGCTACCTCTGAATATTCGTCCCCCCCAAATATAGCTATTAGTGAATATATACCGTAAACACCTTTCAAAAATGCAACCACCTTATTAAGCTTATCAGAAAGCGGCATCTTGTCGGCAATTATATTGGAAAGTTCCGACACAATCTTGTACATTTTTGCATCCTCTTTGTATTCCGCAAAACTCTTAGAGGCAAAAAGTATCTCTGTAACTATTTGCGAAACATCGTTAACAAAAACCAGATCTTTTTCTGAAAAGGCGTTAATATTCTGCTGATTTGCCAGATTTAGCACGCCTATCAGCTTATCGTCCTTAACGAGAGGAACACATATGGCAGACTTGATATCTTCCCTTTTTCTGAGCTTTTTGTAGTTTCTGTCATCGGGACTACCGGTTATAATAACAGGTTTTTTTGTGTTTGCTACAGTACCTGCAATACCTTCCCCCAGCGGGATCTTTATAAAATCCCACAATATTCTGTCTATCCCATAAGCCATAGCAATTTTAAGCACCCTTTCCTTATTATCAAAAAGCATAATGGAGCCTCTTGTGGCACCAACATGACTGCAGAGCCCACGCAATATCTCATTTAACAGCTTATCCCTGTCAAAAAGCATGGAAAAATTGTCCGCCATACCTTTTAAATCAGAGACGACCTTTAAATAATCCTTTTTTGTGGATTTCTGCACCGAAGTAACTTCGTACAAAAATGCTGCCGATGAACCACTTATTATCTTAATACTTTCTAAACCACACTCTTTAAGGCTAAAACTTAAAGAGTCATCATCATCCACGTTTAAAATAGCAAAAATATCATCCTTAACGGCAACTAAATCCTTAATACTGTCTTTTATGATTTTCTTGGGGATAGAAGACTCTCTGATGGCTTTGTTATTTGCCGGATCAACGACAAGCATCACCTCAACATTTTTTTCTTTCAGAATGGCATCATAAAGTTTAACTACATTATCACTGCTACCGTATAAAACTATTTTATACATTCGTCTTCTCCGAATTGAAATTTCAATTTAATCTTAAGACACCTTTTCTTTCCGTCAAGGCTGAATTTCAGAGGTATTTCTATTTCATCTTCAGAAATGACCGGATTTTCCAGTTCAACTTTCATTTCATCATTATCCCTTTCTTCTACCGGTTCATAGGAGAGCGCAGCCTGTGTGAATATCTGCTTGTTCAGTTCTTCAAACCCCACACTTTTTTCTTCGGTAACAGCCTCTTCAAAAAGTTCAAGTTCTTCTTCTATTACTTCCTCTTCTGTTTTCTCCTCCTGTTCCTGTTCATTTTCAGAATCACCCAGCAAATCCAGCATTTTCATGGCTTCATCTGAATAATCCTCAGGAATATATGAAATCATCTCACTCTTTTCATATGCAGGCTCTTTCTCCTCTTTTCTTTCTTTTTCCTTTTCTGTGAACTCCGAGGTTTCCTTTATCTTTTTCATCACAAGTCTGCAGATTGCGGTAAGTGTTTCCAGCACACCCTTTCCTTCTGTGGCAACAGCCTCAAAAAATGGGGCTTTTAAACGGTTCAGGTGCATGTGAAGGGTTTCCAGATCCATTGCGTCATTTAGATCCCTTTTGTTATACTGAATCACAAGGGGAATATCCTTTAAACTTTTACCATACTCTTTGAGATTTTCTTCCAGATTATTCAGACTTTCCAGATTGTCTTCAAGCATCTGTTTCTGAGAATCGGCAACGAATACTATGCCATCCACACCTTTTAACACCATCTTTCTTGTGGTGTTGTAAAAAATCTGTCCCGGTACCGTATAGAGATGAAATCTTATCTGAAAACCGGAAATCTCCCCCATATTTATAGGCAAAAAATCAAAAAAAAGTGTTCTGTCGGTCTGGGTTGCAAGGCTAATCAGCTTTCCCCTGCTTTCAGGTTTAAGCTTTTTATGGATATAAACGATGTTGGTTGTTTTCCCGGAAAGTCCGGGTCCGTAATAAACAATCTTTGCATTAATTTCTTTGTTGACATAGTTTACAAATGACATTAACTCTTCCTTGTAACCATTATTTTTCTTGCCATTGTTGCAAGCTGGGCTGATACATTTTTGCTTTTTGCTACAGAACTTAAGTCTTTTACGCTCAAAGAGGGTAAGAATTTAACAGCATTCTGAAGAGGAGTCTTGGGATTAAGCACAAGATTAAGTTTTACATTGTAGTTCTGAGACCAGTTTCTGTCATTTGCAATCATTCTTATAATCTCATCAGGCAGATTTTTATCCTGTGAAAATTTTATTATTTCACCTTCCGTAATCCTCGGATTTTTCAATACAGCTGTGCAAACCAGCTTATTTGAATCCTTAATTAAAATTCCTCTCACTTCCTTGTTACCAAGTGTAGCTAATTTAATTTTTTCGGCAACCCCCATTTTTGATATTTTTCCTGCGATACTCCTCTTTTTATCCTCATCATTTTCGTCAACTTCATCTATAAACTGTCTGTAATCCTGTTGTTTTTCCTTACTGACAAATGCTGTTTTTGTTTGCCTGTCCATCTCTGTTTTTTCATTATCTTCTGGTGATTCAGCATGGTGTTTCTTTTCTTCCGTTAAATAAAGAGAAAATTTGTGATAATATTCGGCTGGAAAAGCTTTATTATTCAGCAAATTATAAATTATTTCATTGTCGCTTTTACACTTTTCTTCATTTTCAATAAGAATCCTTAACACACTTTCCTTCGGAAGTTTGGAAAAAAGCCTTAAAACCCTGAGGGGAACATTGGGATGTAAAAATATGTCCCTTAATACATCTTCATTATTCTGAAAAACATAGGACAGAAAAAAAAGTGTGTGTTCGTCCAGTTCTTTTTGTTGTAAAAATTTTTTAATGAGATTCAGTGGCAATGCCTGCAACGCCCTGACACAATCTTCCCGGATATTGTCAGTATCATGAAGGGCATACCGGGCTATTATATAAATCAGTTCATCAGGTGGCAGAGGAAATTTTCCCTCCACCACCATCATTTTTATTTGTTTATTTTTTTCATCAAGTAGTTTCTGTCCTATTTCTGATAACTTCATCAACCTTCCGTTTTCTCTTTTTTCGCTTGCTGTATTATCTTTTCACTCAAATGTGTTGGCACTTCTTCGTAATGTGAAAATTTAACTGTGAAAAGAGCCCTGCCGCTCGTCAGAGACTTCAGATCGTTTGCATATTTAAGGATTTCTGCCATAGGGACTTTTGCCCTCACAATCTGGCTGTTTGCCTTTGGCTCTACTCCTACAACATGCCCTCTTTTACTGTTTATATCACCTATCACATCTCCCATGCAGTCCTCAGGTGTCACAACCTCTAAATCCATTATTGGCTCAAGAAGAACAGGATTGGCGTTTTGTGCCGCTTTCTGAAAAGCCAGAGAACCAGCTATCTTGAACGCCATTTCTGAAGAGTCAACGGGGTGGAAAGAACCGTCATAAAGCCTTACCCTCACGTCTACTGTGGGAAAACCAGCCACAACACCTTCCTGCATTGCCTCCACTATACCTTTTTCCACAGCCGGTATATACTGTTTTGGTATTACGCCACCCACAATGTTATCAACAAACTCAAATCCCTTTCCACGTGGCAACGGTTCAATCTCAATCCAGCAGTCACCGTACTGTCCCCTGCCTCCAGACTGCTTTTTATATTTGCCCTGTGCCTGTGCCCTGCTTTTTATAGTTTCTTTATAGGGAACTTTTGGTGTCTTAAGTTCAACCTCAACGCCATATTTTCTTTTCAGCTTTTCGAGGGTTATCTCTATATGGGTCTGCCCCACGCCGGACAACAAAAACTCTTTTGTCTGCTCATTCATGGAGAAACTAACAGTAGGATCTTCATCTATAATCTTTTGGATGGACTGGCTCAGTTTATCTTCATCTGCCCTCGTTTTAGGCACAACAGCAAAGGATATGACAGGTTCAGGAATGTCAGGGGCTTTATAGAGTATGGGGGCATTTTCGTCACAAAGAGTGTCTCCCGTTTTGACATCTTTCAGTTTCGGACATGCTATTATATCACCAGCCTGTGCAACGTTTACAGGTTTAAACTTTTTCCCTTCTATGATCATAATGTTGCCGAGTCTTTCCTTGTTACCGGTGTTGGCGTTTAGAACAGTCGCTTCAGGTGCTATCTTGCCTGAAAAAATACGCATTACAGAAACCTTGCCAGTAAAGGCGTCAACATAGGTTTTAAAAACAAATGCAGAAAATGGTGCATCTGCAATACGTTTTCTTCTTTCTTCTGTTTTTGTCTTCGGATTAATTCCTATTGTGTCTGGCACTTCATCGGCAGAAGGCAATGTTAAATTTATCCAGTTTAGCAGGTGAGAAACACCTATGTTTTTATAGGCAGAACCACAAAGAACCGGAATGAACTGGTGCGTCTGGGCTCCAAGTTTAAGAGCGGCAATAATTTCTTCGCTGGTTATCTCCTGTCCTTCAAGATACTTTTCTGTCAATTCATCATTCACTTCTGCCACCTTCTCAATCATAAAATCCCTAAGTCTTTCTACCTCGCTCATGAGCTCCCCGGGAATTTCTCCTTTTCTGTAAGCACCAGATCCATTGTCTTCAAAGTAAAAGGCTTCTTTGGTCAAAAGATCAACAATCCCTTTGAACTCTGCCTCACTTCCAATGGGCAGTTGTAGCGGAACAGGTGTAACTTTAAGCTCCTTTTCCATATCGTCAACAGCCCTTAAGAAATCCGCCCTTTCTCTGTCCATTTTGCTGACAAAGGCGATACGTGGAATTCTCCATTCCTCCAGTAAATCCCATATGGTGTGCGTTTCAACCTTAACGCCTGATATAGCACTTACTATAACCACGGCACCGGTTGCCGCCTTCAGACAAAACTCTGTATCTTTCAGAAAGTTTGCATAACCTGGTGTATCAATTATGTTTAAATAATTTTTGTTCCACAAAATATGATGAAATGCGGAAGAGATACTTATCTTTCTTGCAACCTCCTCAGGTTCAAAATCAAAATTTGAAGAGCCGTCGTCAACCCTGCCAATCTTGTCAGTAACCTTTGCGTTAAATAGCATAGCCTCAGCAAGTGTAGTCTTACCTGCCCCACCGTGAGCCACTAATGCAATATTCCATCTTTTTTCTGTTTCTCCCATTGTTACCCCCTTCTTTTTTGTGGTTAAAACTTTTATAAATTTATCACAAGTACCCTTACTTTCACCAATCTTTTTTTAGTCCCGCATGTTCATTTCATAAAGCAGCTTCAAACCTTCAAGAGTCAGGTGTTCCTCAACACTTTCTATATGAACTGTTTCTCTTGAAATTACAGTAGCGAGTCCGCCTGTGGCAATAAACTTAAGTCCTGACACTTTCATCTCGGCTTTAATTTTTTCACATATTGCGTCAACCATTCCCGCATAACCGTAAACAATGCCAGCCTGAATTGCTGACACTGTGTTTTTACCGATAACCCTTTCCGGTTTTATCAACTCTATTTTTGGGAGTTTTGCTGTTCTTTCAGCCAGTGCCTCTAAGGATATTTCAATTCCCGGAATTATAACGCCCCCTAAGTATTCGCCCTTGCCGGAAACACAGTCAAAAGTAGTTGCCGTTCCAAAATCAACGATGACAAGGGGCTTTTTAAATTTGTTAAAGGCTGCAACGGCATTGACAATTCTGTCTGCTCCCACTTCCTTAGGGTTATCATACAGTATGGGCATGCCTGTTTTTATGCCGGGACCAATGAAAAAGGGCTCTTTGTGAAAATATTTTTTTGCCATTCTTGTTAAGGTAATAGTCAAAGGCGGCACAACATTTGATATTGCTATTCCTCCAATGTCGGTAACCTTAAGGTTTGCATGCTCAAAAAAGCTGTAGAAAAATATGCCAAGTTCATCGGGTGTTATATTTTTCTCTGTTCTTAGCCGCCATGAATGGATAATTTTTTCGTCTTTAAATACACCAGCCGCAATCTGAGTGTTTCCAACGTCTATAACAAAAAGCATACCCTACCTCCCATAAAATTTTTCAGATCTCTTTCCACATAATAAGTGCATCTTCGCCTGTATCCTGATAATAATTTCTCCTTATACCTTTGGTTACAAAACCAAATCGCTGATAAAAAATTATAGCGTTTATATTACAACTTCTGACCTCAAGAGTAAATTTGGAAGCGCCCCTCTCCATTGCAACCTGAAAAAGTTTTTCCATAATCCTTTTGCCAATACCCTTGTTACGAAATTCTGGCGAAATGGCAATGTTTAGTATATGCACCTCAGGTGGTATAAGCCACGAAAGCACATATCCCACCACCTTACAGGATGAAACTGCCACTATATTAAGCGAGAGAGGAAACAACAGCTCTTCTGTTATAAGCTCTCTTGACCAGGGAACTGAAAAGGACTGCTTTTCAATTTCAGCAATTGCATCCACATCATCGGGTTTCGCAAGTCTTAACGAGATTTTCATAAAATTCCTCTTCTCTTCAGCAGTTCTTTTTCTATCAGATCTATTACAAGAGGTTTATTGGCAGACCATAATGGAGCAATAAGTTCACCTTTATGGGCATCACCCGTTACCCTGTGAATTACTGTATCTCTGGATATGTTTTCCAGAAAGGTAACCACCATATTAATATACCTTTCCTGATCAACAGGGACAAAACTTCCTTCATTATAAAGCTTCTCAAGACGGCTACCCTTTGCCACGTATAATAGGTGTATTTTTACCCCCTGAACCCCCAGATCGTTGAGATATCGTGCTGTTTCCACAATTTCGGCTTCATCCTGTCCCGGAAAGCCAAAAATCAGGTGTGCCACTATGTGAAAAGGATATCTTCTTGCAAGTCTGACAGCATTGGTAAAGTCTTCCAGAGAGTGCCCCCTTCCTATCCATTTCAACCTTTCCTCATTTATGGTTTGTAACCCCAGTTCAAGGAAGATCTTATATTTAGCTGAAAAATCGTTTAAAACATCCAAGCTTTCTGAATCTACACAGTCTGGTCTTGTCCCAACCGATATACCAACAATCTCGTCAAACTTTTTTACATTTGACCATATATTTTTTAATACATGAGGCGGGGCATAGGTGTTTGTGTAGGACTGAAAATAGGCAATAAAGGCATTTACATCACCATATTTTCTTCTGACACCGTTTATTCCCTGTCTCAACTGCTGTTCTATACTTAATCCGGCTTTTGCAAAACCTGTTCCAGACCCCCTGTCGTTACAGTAAATACAGGGACTATCTTTGTCTCTGTTAGGACATGAAAGTCCTGCATCTACAGTAACTTTGTAAACTTTTTTGCCGAAAACTTCAAGAAAATAGCTTTTTAAATCCCTGTATGGTCTTTTTTTCATTTCAAACTTGTTTTTTTTATTATAAAATAATAAAGCTGATAAAAACAAGATACCTTAATATTTTATTCACCAAAAAGCTTAATTAGGAGTGAAGTTATCAATTACGATGTGATTGTTTTAGGTGCAGGTCATGCCGGCTGCGAGGCAGCTAATGCCGCTGCATCCTTAGGTTTAAAAACACTACTTATAACCTTAAATCTTGATAATATCGGACACATGCCCTGTGCACCTGCCGTGGGTGGAGTGGGTAAAGGACATCTTGTAAGAGAAGTGGACGCACTTAACGGTCTAATCGGATATATTACTGACCAGACCGCCCTTCAGTATAAAACATTAAACACATCCAAAGGGCTTGCTGTTCATTCCACACGTGCACAGGTGGATAAACATCTTTACCGCTTAAGAATGCGTATGGCTCTTGAGAAAAAGGAAAATCTGTTTATAAGGCAGGCTCTCATTACCGAAATTATAATAAAAAACGGCAGGGCTGTAGGAGTTAAATACGCCTTCGGCTTCATATTTTTCGGCAAAGCTCTGGTTATAACCGCAGGTACATTCCTTTCTGGACTGATACACATTGGCAATAAAACCTTTTCGGCAGGAAGGGCTGGAGAGTTTCCGGCAATAGACCTGTCCAAAAGTATTAAAGATTTGGGTTTTAAACTGGGCAGATTTAAGACAGGCACCGGTCCACGGATAAAAAGGTCTTCCATAGACTTTTCAAAACTGGAGATACGTCCCGGTGACGGAAAACCCAGATATTTTTCATACAGAACAAAAGATTTACCTTATGAAGAATACCCATGCTATGTAACTTATACAACCAAAGAGACCCATGAACTTATACTTAACAATCTGGATAAATCAGCTCTTTACAGCGGACAGATTAAAGGGACACCTGTAAGATACTGCCCTTCCCTTGAAGATAAGGTTGTTAAATTCCGGGATAAAGAAAGACATCAGGTAATTCTGGAACCGGAAGGGAAAGACACAGACGAAATATACGTATCAGGACTCGGTAACAGCATGCCACCGGAAATACAGGAGAAAATTTTCCGTTCGCCGAGAGGACTTGAAAATGCGGTAATTTTAAGACCCGCCTATGCAATAGAGTACGATTTTCTCTACCCTGATCAGCTAAAACCTACACTTGAGACAAAAGCCATAGAAAACCTGTTTTTTGCTGGGCAGGTAAACGGAACCACAGGATACGAGGAGGCTGCTGCACAGGGGATAGTGGCTGGGATAAACGCTGCCCTGAAAATCATTGAAAAACCACCATTTATACCCGACAGAAGCACCTCTTACATAGGTGTAATGATTGACGACCTTGTAACAAAAGGAACTGATGAACCTTACAGGATTTTTACATCACGTGCGGAATTCAGACTTTCGCTGAGAGAAGACAATGTTTATTTCCGTCTTGCCGACACTGCATACAGGTTGAGGCTTATATCAGAAGAAAGATATGAAGAGTTGAACAAAAAAATGGAAATGGCTCATAAATTAACGGATTTAATAAAAAATTACCGGTTTAAAGATGAGGAAAAGAACGAATCCGTCAGTCTGGAAACATATTTAAGGAGAAGTAACGTTTCACTTTCTCACTTTGAGGATTTGTGCAGGGATTTTCCCGCTGACATTGTGGAACATGTGGAGATTGAGGTGAAATATGCCGGTTACCTTGAAAGACAGAAAAAAGAGGCGGAAAAGTTTAACAGTCTGGAAAAAATAAGGATTCCTGATAATTTTGACTACAACATACCGGGTATTTCTCTTGAACTGAGAGAAAAGTTTAACAGAATTAAGCCTTTAAACCTGGGTCAAGCGTCACGGATACCGGGGGCTACACCTTCTGCCATTGCCCTATTAATGGTTTATCTTAAAAAGATTGAGGGAACACATAAATGATAATCAAAAAAGCCACATAAGGGAGGTTAAATAAATGATAAAAAGATACTCAAGAGAAGAAATGTCAAAAATCTGGGAACCGGAAAACAGGTTCAAAATATGGCTGGACATTGAGATTGCAGCCTGCGAAGCCTTTCATAAGCTGGGGTTGGTTCCAAAAAAATCTCTTGACAACATCAAAAAGAAGGCTAACTTTGACATAAATAGAATTGACGAAATTGAAGCAGTGGTGAAACATGACGTCATTGCGTTCCTCACCTCCGTCGGCGAATTTATCGGAGAAGATTCAAGATTTCTGCATTATGGCATGACATCATCAGATGTTCTTGACACCTCTTTAGCTGTTCAGTTGAAACAGGCTGGACTGCTCATTTTGAAAGGCATGGACAATCTGCTTGAAGCTTTAAAAGATAAAGCTTTTCAATATAAAAATACCCCAACTATTGGCAGATCTCACGGAATCCATGCCGAACCAACCACCTTTGGACTTAAAATGGCTCTGTTTTATGAGGCGATGAAACGAAATAAAGAACGCTTTGAAAGGGCTGTGGAAAACATCGCCTATGGGAAAATTTCCGGTGCCGTTGGTAATTTCGCTAACATTAACCCCTTTGTGGAAAACTATGTATGTGATAAACTTGGTTTAAAACCAGAACCCGTATCTACACAGATAATCCAGCGTGACAGACATGCAGAATATTTTCTCACCCTGTCCCTGATAGCAACAACTGTTGAACAGATTGCTGTAGAAATAAGACACCTCCAGAGAACAGAAGTCCGCGAGGCAGAAGAATTTTTTTCTAAGGGGCAGAAAGGTTCTTCCGCAATGCCACACAAAAGAAACCCCATAATTTCTGAAAATCTTTCAGGACTTGCTCGTCTGGTCAGGGGATATGCAGTTTCTTCTCTTGAAAACATACCTTTATGGCATGAAAGAGATATAAGCCACAGTTCCGTTGAACGTGTTATCGCCCCAGACGCAACTATCGTGGTTGATTTTATGTTATACCGTGCAACAAACCTTATTAAAAACCTGATTGTATATCCTGAAAACATGTTGAAAAATCTTAACGCCACAAAGGGACTGATTTTTTCACAAAGAATCCTGCTTATGCTAACAGAAGCAGGCATAAAAAGAGAAAAGGCTTACGAAATTGTCCAGAAAAACGCTATGAAAAGCTGGGAAGAAGGTTATGATTTTAAAGAGTTGATAAAAAATGATAAAGATGTTAAAAAATATCTGAACTTAAGTGATATTGAAAACGCCTTTGACATTGATTATTATCTGAAAAATGTTGATTTCATATTTGAAAGAGTTTTCGGTAAACTTAACAAAGGGACAAAAAAAGGATAAAACATGGCTTACAGAGTTGTTGTAAATATTAAAAAAGGTGTACCAGACCCTCGTGGTGAAAGCCTGAAAAGGAAGATAAACAAATTTTTACATATAAATGTTTCACACATATCCGTTAGTGATGTTTTTACCATTGATGCAAAGCTGACCAGAAAAGAGATTGAAATGGTTGCAAAAGAACCACTTTGCGATCCCATCATACAGGAGTATAAAATTAATCCGCTTTTCTCAGATGACTATGACTTTTATCTTGAGGTTGGGTTTTTACCGGGCGTGACAGACAATGTGGGAAAAACAGCAAAAGAGGCGATAGAGACGCTGCTCGGCAAAAAACTGTCTGACGGCGAGAATGTTTACACCTCCAAGATTTACGCCTTTAAAGGAAAATTATCATTTTCTGATATAGAAAAAATAGCAACGGAACTGCTTCACAACCCTCTGATTCAACAGTATCGTATTTACAAACCATCTGACACTCCGGTTATATCCGTACCAAAGGTGACATTAAAACAGAAGCCCAGAGTTGAGACAGTTGATATAAATGCTCTGAACGATTCTGAACTGATTAGGCTCTCAAAAGAAAGGCTTCTTGCGCTAAATCTAAACGAGCTAAAGGCTATACAGAATTTTTTCAGAAACAAAGAGTTTCTTTTAAAAAGAAATGCGGTAGGACTTGGAAAAGAAATCACGGATGTGGAACTGGAGGCTATTGCACAAACCTGGTCAGAACATTGTAAACACAAGATTTTTAATGCAACCATTGAATACGAAGATGAAAAGGGGAAAAAGGAGATTATCCGAAGCCTTTTCAAAACATATATAAAGGCTTCTACGGAAAAGATTGCCAAAAAAAGAAAAGATGATTTTTTGGTCTCTGTTTTTGTGGATAATGCCGGCGTTATTACCTTCAATAATGACTGGAATTTCGTGTTTAAGGTGGAGACACACAACAGTCCTTCTGCCTTAGATCCCTACGGTGGTGCACTTACAGGCATTGTTGGTGTTAACAGGGATGTGCTCGGCACAGGGCTGGGAGCAAAGCTTATTTTCAATACCGACGTCTTCTGTTTTGCCAATCCTTTTTACAAAAAAAAGCTGCCACCCCGTATTTTACATCCACAAAGGATATACGATGGTGTTGTTACGGGCGTTGAACATGGTGGCAACAAAAGCGGTATACCAACCATTAATGGAAGTATCGTTTTTGACGACCGCTATCTTGGGAAACCACTGGTTTACTGCGGTACAGGCGGGCTTATGCCAAAGGTTATAAACGGCAGAAAAAGCCACGAAAAATGTATCAACGATGGAGACCTGATTGTGATGGTTGGTGGCAGAATCGGAAAAGACGGCATTCATGGAGCCACATTTTCATCGGAAGAGTTGCACGAAGGTTCACCCGCCACCGCTGTTCAGATAGGTGATCCCATCACACAAAAAAAGATGGCTGACTTTTTATATAAAACAAGGGATTTAAACCTTTATAATGCTATAACCGATAACGGAGCGGGCGGACTATCCTCCTCTGTTGGTGAAATGTCCCAAATGTCCGGTGGATGTGAAATAGAACTTGAAAAGGCACCACTCAAATATGTGGGACTAAATCCATGGGAAATTCTGGTTTCTGAATCACAGGAGCGTATGACAGTTGCCGTTCCGCCCGAAAAGATTGATGATTTTTTGAGACTGTCAGAAAAATATGACGTTGAATCTACGGTCATAGGTAAATTTACCAAAACAGGCTACTTTCACGTGCTATACAATAAAAAGACGGTTGCCTTTCTACCACTTGATTTTCTGCACAACGGGTTGCCTGAAATGAGACTAAAGGCAAAATTTGTCCCGAAAAAGGTAACAAAGGCGGTTTTAAAAAAACCGGATGACTGTGGCAGGATACTTAAAAAACTTATGTCCTCTTTAAACATATGCAGCAAAGAATCTGTAGTTAGAAAATATGACCATGAAGTTCAGGGGATGAGCGTGGTTAAGCCATTCGTGGGCTTAAAAAACGACGGACCATCGGACGCAGCCGTAATAAAACCACTGAAAGACAGCAACATGGGGCTCATTGTGTCCCACGGCATATGCCCCAAATACAGCGACTTCGACACCTACAATATGGCGGCTATTGCCCTCGACGAAGCTATCAGAAATGCCGTCTGTTGCGGCGGAGACCTGAAAAGAATGGCATGTCTTGACAATTTCTGCTGGTGTGATCCTGTAAAAAGCGAAAAAAATCCTGACGGTGAGCATAAACTTGCCTTACTTGTAAGGGCAAACAAGGCTCTCTATGATTACACGGTTGCCTATGGTGTTCCCTGTATATCAGGAAAAGACTCAATGAAAAACGACTATATCATGGGAGATATAAAAATTTCCATCCCCCCGACCCTGCTTTTTTCCTTAGCAGGTGTAATAGAAGATGTTACAAAAGCGGTTACCATGGATTTTAAAAGAGAAGGTGATGTAATTTTCATTGCAGGACTCACAAAAGATGAACTTGCTGGCTCTGAATATGCAAAAATTATGAAATACAAAGGCGGCAACCTGCCAGAAGTTGATGCGGATGTGAACAAAAAAATCTATGAAAGAATACATAAAGCGATTAATGATGGACTTATAAACGCTGCTCACGACTGTTCTGACGGAGGAGTGGCGGTGGCACTTGCCGAAATGGCTTTCTCCGGCGGAACAGGATGCAGGGTAGATATATCCAGAATGCCTTACAAAGGTAATGGCAGAGAAGACTTTATCCTTTTTTCAGAATCGGCTGGCAGAATAATCTTTACAGCCAAACCTGAATCTGTTAACAAAGTTAAACAGATTTTCAAAGGGCTGCCTCTTTCCGAAATAGGAACTGTGACTGATGAAAAGTTTCTGGAAATTTACAACGGCAGAAAATCTGTTGTTAAAGAAGACATTAAAACATTAAAATATTTCTGGCAAAAACCACTGAAGGATTTATAAATGGCAAACTGTTTGGTACTGGCAGGTTTTGGTATAAATTGTGAGACAGAAACGGCAACAGCACTTGAGCTTGCTGGGGCGAAAAAAGCTGATATTGTCCACATTTCGGATATAATTTCAGGCGAAAAAAGACTGAAAAATTACCAGTTTATAGTTTTTCCGGGCGGATTTCTTGACGGCGATGACCTTGGCTCTGCAAAGGTGCAGGTTAACCGATTCAGACACTCTTATATTGCACGTGCAAAGACAAAACTTTCAGATGAACTGCTGGAATTTATTGAAAAAGGAAATCTTGCCATGGGAATCTGTAACGGTTTTCAGTTTATGGTAAAGCTCGGCATCCTCCCTTTTACCGACAGAAAAAACATTACACAGGAAGCCACGTTGACATTTAACGACTCCGGTCGCTTTGAAGACAGATGGGTCTTTCTGAAAGTTAACAAAAAAAACCCCTCTGTTTTCACAAAGGGACTGGAAAAACTTTACCTTCCTGTAAGACATGGCGAAGGTCGGATTATCGCATCTGAAAAAACCATTGAATATATAAAAAAACATGAACTATATGCCTTACAATATGCCGATGAAAATAATAAACCCACAATGGAATACCCTTTAAATCCCAACGGAGCCATGTTTTCTATTGCCGGTATTACAGACAGAACAGGCAGACTCTTTGGATTGATGCCACATCCTGAGGCTTTTGTTTTCATAACACATCATCCCAGATGGACAAGAACAGATATTGATGAACCGGACGGATTGAAAATTTTCAAAAATGCTATAAACTATCTTAAGTAGGTGAAAGATGGGCGAACTTTGCTGGAAAGAAGAATGTGGTATCTTTGGCATTTACAATAACAGGGAAGCTGCAAACCTGACCTATCTCGGGCTTTATGCACTACAACACAGAGGACAGGAAAGTGCAGGCATATCATCCTTTGACGGAAAAGTTATGCACAGCCATCGCCAGATGGGGCTTGTTGCGGACATTTTCAAACTTCATGTGCTGGAAAAACTAAAGGGACATTGTGCCATCGGGCATGTAAGATATTCCACCGCCGGTTCAAGTAACGAAAAAAACTGCCAGCCTTTTATCATGGAATATTCCCTCGGAAGCCTTGCCATTGCTCATAACGGTAATCTTATTAACGATCTGCCCATTAAAAGGAGGCTTGTTGAATCGGGGGCACTGTTTCAGTCCAACTCCGATACAGAAGTTATCATGCATTTAATAGCACGTTCGCCACTTCCGACCGCCGAAGAAAGATTAATAGATGCACTGCGTCAGATAAAGGGAGCCTACTGTCTTGTTGTTCTTTCGGAAAATAAATTGATAGCAACAAGGGATCCCCACGGCTTTCGCCCCCTTTCTCTGGGAAAACTTGGAAATTCTTACATTGTAGCATCAGAAACCTGTGCATTTGACCTGATAGAGGCAGAGTTCATAAGGGAAATAGAACCTGGAGAGGTTTTGGTCATTGATGAAAATGGCATAAGAAGCAGTTTCCCCTTTGATGTCAGACCAAAAAAACAGTGCATTTTTGAGTTTATTTATTTTGCCAGACCCGATAGCCATATTTTTGGTGAAAATGTTTACATGGTCAGAAAAAAGCTTGGGGAGTTTCTGAGAAAAGATGACACCGTTGAGGCGGACATTGTGATTCCGGTTCCGGATTCAGGAATTCCCGCAGCAATAGGATACGCCCATAAGGCTAATCTACCCCTTGAGCTTGGCTTAATCAGAAACCACTATGTGGGCAGAACCTTTATTGAGCCAAAACAGTCCATCAGACACTTTGGTGTTAAAATTAAACTGAACGTTTCTCCAGAAATTATAAAAAACAAGCGGGTAGTCGTTATTGACGATTCCATTGTAAGAGGAACAACCAGCAGAAAGATTATAAAAATGGTCAGACAGGGTGGGGCAAAGGAAGTGCATTTCCGAATCAGCTCTCCGCCTATCATTTCACCATGTTATTATGGTATTGACACACCTACCCACAAGGAATTAATCGCCAGCAGCCATACCGTTGAAGAAATCAACAAATACGTCACCTCAGATACGCTGTCATACCTGCCACTTGAATCGCTGCGGGCTTCGGTAGCCAATCCTGATGACTTCTGTTATGCCTGTTTTACAGGGAAATATCCCATAGAATTTGTTCAGGAAGAAATTGAGCAACTAAATCTTTTCAGGAGAAAATGATGCTTAATGAACTGGCTTTGATGATTAAAGATATTGCCTATGAAAGAAAAAAGGTGATTTTAGCCTCCGGGAAAGAAAGCGACTTTTACGTGGATCTGCGCACCATAACCCTACATCCGAAGGGGCTTTATCTTGTGTCACACCTTCTTCTTGATTTAATAAAAAACAGGTTTCCCGATGCGGTGGCGGTTGGAGGTCCGACTCTCGGTGCAGACCCCATAGCGGCTGGTATCAGTCTTGTAAGCCAGATTAAAGGCATCCCACTTTATGCCTTTATAATCAGGAAAGAGCCCAAAAAACATGGATTATCAAAAATGATTGAAGGGGATAAAAATCTGCCTGCTCAGGCAAAGGTTGTCATTGTTGAAGACGTGGTCACAAGCGGTAGTTCATCCTATAAAGCATATAACATAGCAAGAGAGGCAGGGCTTGACGTGCTTGGAATCACAGCTATACTTGACAGGGAGGAAGGGGCAAAGGAGTTTTTCAGCGAAAAGAACATAACTTTCTTTTCTTTGCTTAAAAAAAGTGATATTCAGGAATAGCAGATGAAAAAAACATTATTTATTTTCTTTACTTTCTTTCTTTTTTCCTGCAGCGTTTCAGACATAAAAAGGGAACTTGTGGAACTGGGTGCCATACCTGCGGGACACACATCTGAGTATCTTGAAACCTTTAAGAAAAACAGTTTAACCAGCAGGATTTATGAAGAGTTTGAAACCAAAGCTATTATTGGTGTAACATATTTTACAAACGATTTTCTTGAGGCTTATTTAAAGGAAAGAAGGCTTTTTCTGAAAGAGGCTGATTTTTTAACTTTACAGGACAGAGAAAAACAGATTAACGAAAAGAATCTTAAATTTTTCATAAGCTTTTACACACCAAATCCTGATTTTACGGATCTGGAAAAACCAAACTCTATCTGGCAGGTTTTTATTGAGAAAAATGATGGTTCAAGGCTTCTTCCCCTTTCGGTCAGAAAGAGTACAGAACCCTACCCTGTTCTTAACCATTTTTTCCCCACCCTTGACCCATGGTTTTCTCCCTATATAGCAATATTTCCACGTTTCATTGATGAGAAAAAGTCATTAAACGACGGGGAAGAGTTTAAGCTTGTTTTCAAAAGCGTTTTAGGCACAACCATCTTTAATTTTAAAAACAGATAAAAAAGGAGCTTAACAGGTATGGGCATTACATACAAAGATGCAGGTGTTAATATTGATGAAGGAAACGAAACGGTTAAACGTATTAAACCACTTGCCCGGTCAACATTCAGACCTGAGGTACTGTCAGATATAGGAAGTTTCTCCGCATTTTTCAGTCTTAATGCAAAGAAATACAACGACCCCGTGCTGGTATCATCAACAGACGGCGTCGGAACAAAGTTAAAACTTGCCTTCATGAGTGGCATTCACAACACAGTGGGCATAGACCTTGTGGCAATGGTTGTGAATGATATTATTGTCAGTGGTGCAGAGCCGCTTTTCTTTCTGGACTATTTTGCCTGCGGTAAACTAAACGCAAATATTGCAGAAGAAGTGGTAAAAGGAATTGCGGAAGGTTGCAAAGAGGCAAACTGTGCATTAATCGGAGGAGAGACTGCGGAACTTCCCGGATTTTATCAGGAAAATGAGTATGACCTTGCAGGCTTTGGAGTGGGTGTGGTGGATAGGGAAAAAATAATAGAGGGAAGCCAGATAACCATAGGAGACGTCATTATAGGCGTTGAATCTTCTGGCCTTCACAGCAATGGATATTCACTTGTAAGAAAGGTGTTTTTTGACAAACATAATTACAAACCGGACAGCTATATTGAGGAGTTTGGTAAAACACTTATTGAAGAGTTACTGACACCAACAAGGATTTATGTAAAAGCGGTGCTTAACATTCTTAAACATTACGAAATAAAAGGTATGGCACATATTACAGGAGGTGGTTTTCTGGAGAATATCCCACGCATACTGCCTTCACAGACAAAGGCTGTCCTTGACGTGTCAGCCCACAGTCTGCCACCTGTCTTTACTGTCATTAAAAAATTAGGTAATATTGAAGACAACGAGATGTACAGAACATTTAACTGTGGTATAGGGCTTGTGCTGGTTGTGAACAAAGACGTGGCTGATGATATTATATCCTTACTCAGCAACATGAAACTAAGGGCAAAAATTTTGGGAGAAATAAAAAGAAGAGAAAATGAAGGTGATTTAATACAACTGGTGTAAGGAGTCATTATGTCACTAAGATTGGGGGTTCTCGTTTCCGGTAGTGGCTCAAATCTTCAGGCAATAATAGACAATATAGAGGCTGGTAAACTTAAGTCTCAAATTGCTGTTGTGGTTTCTAATAACAAAGAGGCTTACTCGCTTGAAAGAGCAAAAAAACACAATATCCCTTATGAGGTTGTTGAACACACAAAATTCAAAACCAGAGAAGAGTTTGATGAGAAACTTGTGCAGGTGCTTAAATCCTACAAGGTAGATTTAGTAATAATGGCAGGTTTTCTAAGGGTGATTACCAGAAAACTGCTTGATGCCTTTCCGATGAAGATTATGAACATTCACCCTGCCCTGCTGCCAGCCTTCCCCGGACTTCACGTTCAGAAAAAGGCTCTTGAATATGGGTGTAAATTTGCCGGCTGTACAGTACATTTTGCCGATGAAGGCGTTGACTCAGGACCTATAATCATTCAGGGTGTAGTCCCCATACTGGATAATGACACAGAAGACAGTCTTTCGCAAAGAATTTTGAAGGTTGAACATAAAATCTACTCCACAGCAATAAAACTGTATGAAGAGAATAGATTGAAAATCGTGGGAAGAAGGGTTTTAATAGACCCACCACTTTCTCCGGAAGAGAGCTTTTACGCCACAAACCCTTTGTCTTTGGTTTAGGGAAAAACGGGGGGAAATAAAAGGGCTTCTTCTTCCGGAAAACCACACATAATATTCATGTTTTGAACCGCCTGTCCGGAAGCACCCTTTGTAAGATTATCTATAGCAGATATGGTGATCACCAATCCAGTTCTTTTATCAACTCTTACACCTATGTCACAGTAGTTGCTGGCAACAACCCCTTCAACAGAAGGTAGTTCTTCCCTGAAGATTCTTATAAACCTTTCACTGCCATAATATTTGTTATATATTTCGTATATCCTGTCCTCACTGATATCGATTTTTAGTCGTGAATAGGTTGTTGTCAAAATACCCCTTTTTATTGGCAAAAGATGGGGAGTAAAAAGTACTGAAACACCGCCTTCTGCAACGGCAAGAACCTCTTCAATCTCCGGCTGGTGCCTGTGTTTTGTAACATTGTAAGCCTTAAAACCCCCGTAAACTTCACAAAAATGGGTTTTCAAACTTAAAGACCTACCTGCACCGGTAACGCCTGACTTGCTGTCAATTATTATGCCCTTACTTTCAACTAAACCTTCTTTAAGAAGAGGAAAAAGAGGAATTACTGAAGAAGTGGGATAACAACCGGGATTTGCCACAAGTCTGGCTTTTTTTATGTTTTCTCTGAAAATTTCCGGCAAACCGTAAACCGCTTCCTTTGTCAAATCAAAATAAGGGTGCTCTCCGTACCAGTTTTTGTATCTTTCGTAATCTTTGAGTCTAAAATCAGCACTTAGGTCTATAACCTTTTTCCCTGATTCAAGAAGCGGTTTTACCACCTTATATGCCTCATGATGAGGCAGGGCGGTAAAGGCAACATCAATATCAAGTCCCTCTGTTTTTAGTTCAGAACAGTTCAAATCAAGAACTCCTGCATAGGCAGGAAAGACCTCTGAAAACTTTTTCCCCACATACTGATTGCTGGAAAGATAGTTAATCTTAATGTGAGAATGCCGAACCAGTATTCTCACCAGTTCGGCACCTGTATAACCTGTTGCTCCGAAAATACCAACCTTTAACAAAACATTTATCCTTAACGTTATGTAATTAACGCTTGGAGAACTGGAATCTCTTTCTTGCCTTCGGACGACCGTATTTCTTTCTTTCCACCTCTCTCGGGTCTCTCGTAAGATATCCAGCTTTTTTCAGACTTGCCCTGAGCTCTGGATTAAAATTTACAAGTGCCCTTGCAATACCATGTCTTAAGGCACCTGCCTGCCCCATAACTCCACCGCCAGCAATAGTGGCATAAATATCCACAGAAGATGCAAGGTTGGTAAGCACAAGAGGCTCTTTAACCACCTTTAATGCTGTAGGATATTTAAAATAGTTGTCAAGTTCAACCTTATTAACAATAAACTTACCTGTACCCTGTTTTACCCAAACCCTTGCTACTGATCTTTTTCTTCTTCCTGTTCCGTAAAATTTCTTTTCTAACATAAAGGTCACTGCTCCTTAAATTATAAATTTATCAAAACGGGATTTTGTGCTACATGAGGATGTTCGTTTGACATATAAAGTTTCAGCCTTTTTATTCTGTGGTCTCTCAGTTTGTTCTTTGGCAACATACCATATACAGCCTCCCACAGTATCTGACCGGGCTTTTCCTTTTTAAGTTTCTCTGCCGTTGTGGATCTGAACCCGGCAGGATAACCTGTATGCCAATAGTAGGTTTTATTGGTCAGCTTGTTGCCTGTGAGCACAACATCATTGGCATTAATAACCACCACAAAATCGCCACAATCTACGGAAGGTGTGAAATATGATTTGTGCTTTCCTATTAACAGTCTGGCTATCTCCGTTGCCAGCCTTCCGAGGGTCTTACCCTTTGCATCAACAAGATGCCACTTTCTTTCCGTCTCTGTCATTTTGGGCCAATAGGTTCTCATTTTATTACAACTCCTTAAATAAATATTAGATTGTAAATTTTAATCTATTCTTACAACATTTGTCAATAACAAACAGGTATATTTTTGATTTTTTTCCTGTTGTGATAATATTTTATCATGAAAATTGTGATTCAGTTAATTATCTTTATTTTAATTTTACTGATAGTGGGCTGTAATAACAACCCTGTTCAGGAATATGGAACTACCCTTTCCAATTCACTAAAAAAGTCTCAGGATGTTGCTTTACAGTCGGAATTATCTTCCCTGAAAAAATCTATACAGGCTTTCTGCGAAGAAAAGGGGAGACTGCCTTCAGGCATTGAAGAGCTGGAGCGTTTTATTAACAGGGAAATTGACAGGGAAAAGTTCTACTATAATCCTGAGACAGGTGAAATATCTGTCAGATAGTCATTTTCTAAGTTTTCTGCCCTCAGGGACCCTAATTGTGAATTTAACTGAATCAAGGTATTCAAGAAATGGAATTATATATTTTCTTGAAATACCAAACAAATCTCTCACGTCCTGAGGCGTTAAAACCGCTTTTTTTGTGAAAAACTCCGTTAATTTTGAGATGGCAGAACTAAAAACATCTGACGTTATGTAATACTCATCATTAATTTTGTGCATTTTTCCCTGTTTCACAAGTGTACCTAAGGCTTCTTTAACCTTTTTAATGTCAAATTTTAACTCTTTTGCAACAAATTCAGGAGATTCAGAAGCAAGCCCAAAACTGTTATAAATTTTTTCTAATTTTTCAAAGATGCCTGTGGCATCACCTGTCCCTTTAAAATTAATATCGCTGACTATTTCACCCTTAAGTGACAATCGCTTTTCTGCAACAAGCCTTGACAGTAGAAAATTGAAAAATTGACCAGTGCATTCTGACTTCGTCAAAAGTTCATCCTTATTTATTCCCATTTTCAGAGGATTTTCGGAATGATAGCGAGAAATCATGGAAAGAATATTTTTTTTGTATGCATCAAGAACCTCGCTATGATAAAGTCTTTTTTTCTCATCTTCACACAAAATATTTTGCTGTTTCAAATCATTAACAACATCTTTTAGCCTTTTAAATTCTGTTTTAACAAGACCAGCCAGCCTTTCCTGTGTCAACCCTCTGTCTTTACTCTCCTTCACGTAAACAGCTACCACCTCCTTTATATCGCCTTTTGCCAATTTTTCCAGATAGTGTTCATTAAAGTATTTTCTGTCAAAGGTGGGAATGTGAGGATTTAAAATTCTGCCACCACCCACGGTTGTGTAAATACCATATCCCCTCATCACATACTGGTCACCATATGATACAGTTAATGCTTTATCAAGTTTTACCATCGCAAAACCTGTCTGTCCGGGTGAAAGTTTTTCTTTATCAAGCAAATAAACAGTCGCATTAACTTTTGAAGTGAAGATATGAAACTGGCAGGTAAATCTGGACTTTAGCGGTTTTTCGTTATAGACAAGATAATGAATCTCTGCAAGAACAGCCTGTGTCGGAGTAAAGAAACCCTTTTCTGCAACCACCATTCCCCTTTCCAGTTCTTCCTTGTCAATATCAGAAAAATTAACCGCCAGCCTCTCCCCAGCCCGTCCTTCCGAAACATTTTCCCCATGACTTTGCAGTCCTCTTATCCTTACAGGTGTTTCGGATGGTAAAATCACCACCTCCTTACCCAGCTCAATTTTCCCTGAGATAACGGTCCCCCTTACAACAGTACCAAATCCTTTTATAGTTAAAACAGAATCAATCGGCATTCTGAAGGGCATATCCAGTGGCTTCTCCACAATTTCTTCCGCAATTTTGTTTAACTCAGACACAAATTCAGAAATGCCTTCTCCCGTAACAGAAGATACAGCAACAATGGGGGCATCTCTCAGATTGGTATCCTTCAGGAACTCTTTTATATCCTCTTTCTGTAATTCCAGCAGTTCATTATCTACGAGGTCTTTTTTTGTTATTACAACTATGCCTTTTTTAATACCAAGAAGGTTACAAATATATAAATGTTCCCTTGTTTGCGGCTTAATACCTTCATCGGCAGCAATTATAAGTGCCACCACATCAATTCCTGCAGCCCCAGCCACCATTTTACTTACAAACTTTTCGTGACCGGGAACATCCACTATTCCCACCTTTATACCTGAGGGTAACATGAGCTTTGCATAGCCCAACTCAATAGTTATGCCACGTTCCTTTTCTTCCTTCAGCCTGTCGCAGTCTATGCCGGTCAGCGCCTTTATAAATGTGGTTTTTCCATGGTCTATGTGCCCTGCAGTTCCCAGAATTATGCGTTTCACCTTTTTATATCCCCTTAAAGACTACCTGTTTATTGCCCTTTTTCCTATGTCACGTCTGAAATGCATATTTTCGAAATAAATCTTGTCCACCGCATCGTAAGCATTTTTTATGGCATCAGAAATATTGTCCCCCACGGCGGTAACACCGAGAACCCTGCCACCATCGGTGTAAAACCTGCCATCCACCAATTTTGTTCCAGCATGAAAAACAAAGACATTTTCATCCCTTATGTTTTCAAGTCCTTTAATCTCATGACCTTTTTTGTAACTGCCCGGATATCCGCCGGAAGCAATGACGACACATACAGCAGGTCTCTGATCCCACAAAAGATACTCATTATGCAAATTACCATCTGCACAACCGAGCATGACCGGAACTATGTCATTTTCTATACGCATAAGCAGCGGTTGTGTTTCAGGGTCACCAAAACGTGTATTGAACTCAAGCACATTAACCTCACCATCCTTAATCATCAATCCCGCATAAAGCACCCCCTTAAAGGGCGTCCCTTCCCTGTTCATACCATCTATGGCAGGATAGATTACCTGATTCAGCACCTTATCAAAAACCTCCTGGCTCACCACTGGGGCTGGCGAATAGGCTCCCATTCCTCCTGTATTTAAGCCTTCATCGTTGTCAAAAACCCTTTTGTGGTCCTGAGAAGAGTCCATAGGTATCACCGTTTTTCCATCTGAAAAAACAAGAAATGATGCCTCTTCACCTTCAAGACAGTCTTCTATAACCACCTCATCTCCGGCAGAACCAAAGGCTTTATTTACCATTATGGTTTCCAGTGCATTCAGGGCTTCTTCACTGTTTTTGCACACGTAAACACCTTTACCGGCAGCAAGTCCGTCAGCTTTAATAACGATAGAACCACCTTTTGAAATCACATATTTTTTTGCTTCCTCATACTCTTTATTACTAAAAATCCTGAAATCTGCCGTAGGAATTCCATACTTTTTCATAAACTTCTTTGCAAAAGATTTACTTCCTTCCAGCATTGCGGCAGCCTTTGCAGGGCCAAATGCCTTTACACCATTTTTTTCGAGTATATCCACAATACCAAGATTCAAGGGAGCTTCCGGACCAACCACCACAAAGTCTATCTCCTTTTCCTTAACGAAGCTTTCTATGCCCGACACATCTTCCGCAGCTATGGGAATATTTTGTGCAATCTGAGCCGTCCCGCCATTGCCTGGGGCACAATACAACTCCTTAACAAGTATACTCTGCCTTATCTTCCAGCAAAGGGCGTGCTCTCTGCCACCGCCACCTACCACCAGTACCTTCATACCCTCCCTCCTTATATAAAAATTATTTATTTTGCTGCATCATACCAGTTTTTACCCATACCGATTTTTACTTCAAGGGGCACCTTAAAGTCAACAACATTCTCCATTTTATTTTTAATAACCGCCATTGCCTCATGCACCCTTACGTCTTCAACTTCAAGCAAAAGCTCATCGTGTACCTGTAACAGCATCTTAAACACTATCCGCCTTGCTTTAAGCTCGTTAAAAACATCAATCATTGCCTTTTTAACTATGTCTGCTGCAGTTCCCTGTAAAGGAGAGTTTATCGCTATCCTTTCGGCATTCTGTCTCACATTGTGATCGGGCGAATCTATTTCATAAATGTATCTCCTTCTGCCAAAATAGGTGGTTACAAATTTTTCCTCTCTTGCTTTTTGTATCAGACTGTCCCTGAATTCCTTCACTTTGGGATAGTTTTCAAAATAGCGATTAATAAACATTTCTGCCTCTTTTGATGAAACCCTTAACTCCCTTGAAAGAGAATATCTTCCCATGCCATAAAGGATACCAAAATTAATTGTCTTCGCCTGCCTTCTCATATCTTTTGTTACGAGTTCCGGCATAACACCAAATATTTTGGCAGCAGTCATTGTGTGGATATCTCTTTTTTTTCTAAAATCTTCAATGAGATTTTCGTCCCCGGAAAGCTCAGCCAGTATTCTTATCTCTATCTGGGAATAGTCTGCTGAAACAAGAAAATAGCCATCATCAGCAATAAAAGCCTTTCTTATCTTTTCTCCCCATTCATATTTTATGGGAATATTCTGCAGGTTAGGGCTACTGCTCGAAAGCCTTCCTGTCGCTGTAAGCGTCTGGTTAAATGTTGTGTGAATCCTTCCATCTCTGTCTACAAATGTTGGCAAAACATCAAGGTAAGTGTTTTTTATTTTTGAAATATTTCTATACTCAAGAAGCAACGGAACTACAGGGTGACTTTCGTAAAGCTCATCAAGCACATCTGCCGCAGTGGAAAGTCCTTTTTTCCCTTTTCTTAAGGGCTTTAACCCTAATTTTTCATACAGAACTGATGATAGCTGTTTTGGAGAGTTTATGTTAAAGGTACCACCGGTTAATCTGTAAATCTCCTGCTCCATCTGTTCCAGACGTTTTTTTATTTCTTCACTTATTTCCTTAAGGTGCGAACAGTCAACCTTTATACCCCACATTTCCATTCTGATAAGCAGTTCAGAAACAGGTTTTTCTATTTCTGTATACAGTTTAAAAAGTTCCCTTTCTCTGGCAAGTTTGTCAAAGAGCCTGTCTGCCATGGCAGGCATACTCTTTAACAAAAATGAAGCCTTCTTTTCGTTTTCATCCAGAGGAAAAAGAGATGCCACCTTTGTCTCACCCGGAATGGGGACAAAACCATAAATATCCCTAAAAATATCTTCCATTGTATGGGTGTGGTTTGCAGCGCTGTTTAGCAAATAGGATGCTAAAGACAGATCTAAAAAGTCAAAATCCTTTACATTGTTTAACAGAATAATCTTAAGTAACTCCTTACCATCAGCAGAATAACATTTTTTATTTCTGGCGTTCTCCAGAAAGGATTTTATATCATGTTCAATTTTGTAGATTTTCTTTCCGTTCTCTGTAAACAGCAAAAATTTGTTACCATTACCGCCGGTAACAACAGAAATAAACAATCTGTCTCCCTTAATCTGTCCGCCTTTATACAGTTCTGCCACAGGCACGGTAAGGTCATCAATTTTTGTAAGATGCATCTCTTTTATAAAGTCATAAAACTCAAGCTCCTTCAAAAGTTCAAGCAGTTCTGATTCCTTATAACCTTTTAAAGCCATCTCATCAATATTAACAGCTATACTATCTTTCCTTAATTCACAAAGTTTTTTGCTTAAAAATGCAATTTCTTTTCCTTCTGTCAAAAGATTTTTTAAACGTTCCGGCAGTTTATCCAGATTTGCATAAAGATTTTCAATAGTTCCGAATTCAGAAATCAGCTTCAGAGCCGTTTTTTCACCTATACCCTTTACCCCCGGAATGCCATCCACCGCATCTCCAGAAAGGGCTAGAAAGTCTGACAACTGTGAAGGCAAAACACCTATCAACTCTTTTACAACATCAACATCTATAAATCTGTCCTTTTGAGGGTTGTAAATGTTTATCCCTTCCATGGTGAGCTGATAGAGATCTTTGTCAGAGGTTACAATAGTTATATCAAGACTGTTTTTAAGTTCATTGCAAAGAGCCGCTATCACATCGTCTGCCTCCACACCTTCCTCTATGATAGTTTTGATATTCATGGCATCCAGCAGTTTAATGATATAAGGAAACTGAACGACAATCTCATGCGGTACGGGCGGTCTTTTGATTTTATATTCCTTAAGCATTTCATGCCTGAAGGTAGGTCCCTTAGGGTCAAACACAATAGCTAAATAATCCGGCTTGTGCTCCATAATAATCTTGTTTACCATTTTAAGAAATCCGAAAACCACACGGGTTGGAACACCTTTTTTTGTAGATAGATAGGGCAAGGCGAAGTATGCCCTGTATAAAAAGGAGCTACCATCAACAAGATAAAGCTTTTTTTTCATCACTATTTGCCTAATCTAAAATGCAGAAATCTTTAAGAAAAAAGTCCCAGCTTTTTATCCCATTATACATGTTTAATTTCGGCAAACCAACAATATCTATCTTTGACTGTTCTTTCAAAGAATCGGTAAACATAAAAAAACCTATACTGTTAAACATCTGATTACCCTTTTTCAACACCAGCTTAATATGGTTTTCTTTCTGCCCTACAGGTCGTGTTTTTTCAACAATAACATTATCAATCAAAAAAAGTGGCTCGGGATTTGCCTTTCCAAAAGGCTCCAGTAGCGAAAGCTGTTCAAAAAAAACATCATCAATATCTGAAGGTTCCAGAAGTGCGTCAATGGTGTGTTGTCTACATATTTCGTTATTTATGAAAAGATTTTTAGCAATATGATTCAGTTCGTCCGAAAACTGTCTGAAATCCTCCCTTCTCAGGCTTACGCCACAAGCAAGATCGTGTCCGCCAAACTCCGCCAGATAATCACACAATAAATTCAGGCATTCAGTTATAGAAAAACCTTCTACGCTTCTGCCGGAGCCTCTCAACAGAGTTTCGTCTTCATCGGTGAACAGGAAAACAGGTTTGTGAAACCTTTCCACAAGTTTTGACGCAACTATTCCCAGAACACCTGGATGCCAGTCCGGAGAATAAAGCAAATAAACAAAACGTTCCTCCATTTCCTCAATCATTCTTATCGCACCTTGCAGTACCTTTTCTTCTTCTTTTTGCCTGCGTTGATTTTCACTGTTTAATGTTTTTACAAGTTCTTTTGCCCTGTCTTCAGAGGAACAAACCAGCAGTTCAAAGGCATGTTTGGGGCTGCTCATCCTGCCAGGTGCATTCAGTCTCGGCGTAATCCTAAAAGAGATGAGTCTTGTATCAATATTGTTCACATTCAGTTCTGCCATCAGTGCCTTTAACCCAATCCTTCCGCTCTTTTTAATCTCCTGTAGACCATATTTAACGAAAATCCTGTTGGGTCCCATAAGCGGCACCATATCAGAAACAGTGCCAACCGCAACAAGGTCAAGATAACTTTTAAGGTTAGGCTCTTCTATATAAGAAAAAAAACCCTTTTCCCTCAGAATTTTTCTTAGTTTTATTATCAGGTAGAAAGCAACGCCTACACCAGCCATCTCCTTGAAAGGAAAGGTACAGTCCTTTCTCTTGGGATTTATAATGGCATATGCGTTGGGCAGAACATCTGGCACATTGTGATGATCAGTTATTACAAACTCAAGACCAATGCTGTTACCATACTCTACAAGTTCAACATCGCTCACACCACAATCAACGGTTACAACCAAGGAAACATCTTTGTTTTTCAGTTCATCAAGTGCCTTTTTGTTGAGGCTGTATCCATCTTCAAATCTGTCTGGTATGTAATAACAAACATCAGCACCGAGTTTCTTCAAAAACAGATATACGAGGGCACAGGCAGTAATGCCATCGGCGTCATAATCACCATAAACGGCAATTTTTTCCTTTTTAAAAATGGCATCTACCACACGATGAGCACCTTTTTTAAGATCCTTCAACTGGTTAGGCTCTGGAAGTCGGGTTAACTGGGGATTTAAAAAATCATCAATGTCATATAAATCCCCTACGCCCCTTAACAGGAGGGTTTTAATTATGGGCTCCTTCAGTCCAAACTTTTTTTTTATGTCATTGACGAGCGTCTGATCTATCTCTGTAATCCGCCATTTGCTGTTTTTCATTAATTGTCCCCATCATTACAACTGTAAACAACGACCTGAGCAATATCGTCGTAATAGATGGGTATAAGTTTACCATAAAGTTTTGAAGTTTTAAACGGTTGAGTATAAGGATTCATGAGGTAGGGGAGTCTTTTTAAGTATCTGCTTATACTATAATAGTCAATAACCAGATACTTATTTGGCTTTTCGCACACAATACTCATTAACTCATCCTCCGTCAGATCCTTGCTTGTATTTTCAAAAGCCATATCGTTAGCATAATAGGCAACAAGATAATTTGGAGAGGTGCTGACAACGATTGAGTTTTGAGGCACATGTTTTGCCAGCCATTGTCCCGTCTTTTTATAGAGCCTTTCCTGTTCAAAAATTATCTGAAGTTCACCCTGTCTTTCAAATCTGTCATAAATTTTGTAAAAACCAAAAGCGGTAAAAAATAAAATAATGGCACCACACACAGCAGTTTTAATGAAAATTGATCTTAACCCAGACATTACCTTATCGAAAATTCCATATAAACCAATCCCCATCATTACGGATAGGACTGATGTTGTTGGAGAAAGATATCTTTGATCAACCTTAAATATGATGGGACCAATGACAGGTAAAATTAGTGCGAAAAAGAAAAACAGACTATTGGCAAATCCAATAGTGGATTTTCTTATAACGATTATAAAAAATGTTAGAAACAGTATAATAAAAACCGAATAGAGTAAAGTTTCTTCTGTAGTAATGATCCAGGCATTTATTATGTTATTTTTAATAAAACTGTAGGTTTTATCCAAATCATATGTGAAGGTGCTAAAATAGCTCTCACATGTTTCCGGAACTCCCATCATATTCCTTATGTGATATAAAATCTCTGGTGATTTGCCGGAAAGAACAAATTTGCCAGTATGACTTTTCAAAAAAAACAAATAGGGTAATAAAACAACCAATATGACAAAAGAAGTTATTAAAGCCCATTTAATCTTAGTCTTAAACTCTACTTTACCTACAATAAGGGCCAAAATTACCAAAACTATCAAGGTTATGGTCCCCTCAGGTCTGCCATAATATACAAGCGCACCAACTGCCCCACAGACAAGTCCATTTTTTACTGAATAACCACCTGTCTTTATGATAGTCACCATTAACCATGCTAAGATAAAAAACACAAAAATATATGTTGATTCAGACATTACCTGCACATTTACAAAGGCAATATGTGGGTGAAATGCATAAATAATCGTTGAAAAAAACGCAGCTTCTTTATTCAACATATTTTTAACGAGAAAAAAGATGGGAAAAACAGTCAGGGCACCAAAAAAAATATTTATTAAGCTACCTAACTGATCTAACGGCATGGGGAGAAAGGAAAATAGTGCTATTAATACTGGTAATAGTGGTGTCCAGTTGACCGCTTCGTAAACCAGTTTGGCTTTTAAAATATTTTTTGCAATTTTAAGATAGTAATAACCATCATAATCCGGCACAATAAGAAGGTGATATGTATCAGTGTATAATCTGAAAAACAAAGCAAACAAAAAGACTAAAAAAAGCAAACACTCATAAATGTAATTTTTTAATAAATCTTTAGCCATTCTTTAACCTTGCTAAAGCCGTTGTCTGACTTGCATAATATGGAACAGGCAACCTTTTGATAAACTCAGGTAAAATATTCTTAACTAACTTTGCAAGAGGTAGTTTATATCGAATCGCCATATCAAAAAGATAACCTAAATCAAGCGTTTGCCAGTAAGCTTTAAAGTAAAAAGCCTCGTAGCCAGCAAATTGACAAATTTTTTTTATTGTGTCTCTGGAAAAATGATGTAAATGAACAGAGAGTATCCACCAGAACCTTTTGCCAAAAATTTTTGCCAGAAATGTGCCTATATCGGGGTAGTTTATAAGCAGTATGCCATCAGGCTTGAGCAGAGCCCTTATCTTAATTAGATCTTCCTTAGGTTCAACAAGATGTTCTATAACGTCCCACAAACAGACCAAGTCAAATTTTTGGTCAACGTAGGGATTATTATCTATCGTTCCCTGTGCAATTTTTAAACCACGTTTTTTATCCTCTTTTGTAAGATAAAGGGACGGCTCAAGACCGTAAGAATCATATCCGAATCTTTGAGCAGCCTCAAGAAAGGCTCCTCCTGCAGTACCAATATCAAGCACCTTAGCCCCTGCCTTGGGAAGTTTATCCTTTAAGCCATAAAGTGCTTTGTAAAAACTGTTAACCCTGTTATTATACTGACTGTCATGCAATGCCTGTTCTGTCTGGATATATCCGCTTAAAATTACTTCTTTAGGAAATCTTGGGTTTTCATAAATCATTCCGCAGTTTATACATCTAACTATCCTTTGCGTTCCCTGTATGCCTGTGGCAGCACCATAGAGTTTAATCGGATCTTCTTCGTAAACCCATGGCTCATAAATAACCTTAAAATCTTTACTGTCGCAAACAGGACATGCAATAGTCTCTTTTTCAGTCATTTTTCCTGTTCCTGTAAGAAGTGGTCCCCTCCGTACCAAGATCAAACCTTATTTCGTCAAGAATTGTGTTCAAAACAAAATAACTGAAAAATGTTTGGAGTGAAAGAAAAGTCAGTAAGCACCCTGTTATAAAAACCCTGAAACTGTTTGGATCGCCAGCAAAACCTTCTTCAGCCCACCTGAGAAGGCTATAAATTAAAAGTATAAATCCCGATAAAAATATAAGAAGACTTACAACCGCACCGTTTTCGGTCTTGAATATCTTTGAGTTCAGAATAAATCTAAGTTTTTTGTCAAGATAGTTTAACCGGTGATAAAATATGTAAACACGCATAAAAAGGGCAAACCAGACTAACTGCAGACCTATCAAAATCATGAAAGAACTGCCAACCAGAGACAGATTTCCCATTCCTACCCTGCCAAACCATATAACACTATTTTCACCAGCTATAAGCAAAGGAAAATAAATAAGGAGTCCTGATAATAACAAAAGTATCCCTGGTAGAAGAAAAAGATACCTTGCAGAAAACATAAACATCAGTTTTAAGTTGTTCCATCCAGCTTTCCAGGGATTGAGATGAGGTTTTCTGCCCTCCATGTCTCTATGAAGAGTAATATCCACCTCTTTTATCCTCAAACCGATTAGACCTGCCTTTATAACCATCTCTGAGGCATATTCCCAACCGGGGCTTTTTAAATTCATTTTTTCATATGCCTCTTTTGTAAAAGACCGCATACCGCAGTTACAGTCAGAAATGTTTGTTTTAAACAGTCTGTTCAAAACCCAGGTCATAATGGGTGTACCAAGATATCTGTGTAGCCATGGCATGGCACCCTTTTCAATAGTGTCATTAAGCCTGTTACCCATAACAAAATCACATTCGCCATTTTTTATAGGCATTATAAATTTTTCCAGATCGTTAAAATCGTAAGTGTTGTCTGCATCTCCTATAATTATAATTTTTCCTTTTGCCTCTTTTATTCCCTTGTGGTAGGCATTACCATAGCCTCTCAAAGGTTGATAAACAACACGGGCACCTTTCGATGTGGCAACTTCTACCGTTCTATCTGTTGAATAGGAATCTGAGATAATTACTTCACCTTTTATACCAAGCCTCTCAAGCGTTTTAATCGCCTTCTCCACACAAAAGCCTACGGTTATCTCTTCGTTCAACGTTGGTATTACAACTGACACTTCTATATCTTCACTCATTTAAACTCCTCAGTTTTTTGTAAAAAAGTTTCATAATAACATGACATATAATTACATGTAAGTCTTCTGAAATTTGCATATCATTTATATTGGCGTTTATACTGTACTTTGCAATCTTTTTCAATTTTCCACCATCAAAACCAGTAATACCAAAGGTGACAGCACCAGCTCTGTTTGCATATTCAATAGCCCTCAACACATTCTCAGAGTTACCACTACCTGATATGCCTATTACCAGATCGTCTTTCATTAAAAAGTTTTTAAGCTGCTCAACAAAGATATCATTATATGATAAGTCGTTAGCGTATGCAAGCATTGTAGGAATATTGTCATTAAGGCATACCACCCTGAACCTCTTTTCCAGACCATAGCTTACGCCTTTGTTTAAATCTGTCGCCAGATGAGACGCCGTTGCAGCACTGCCTCCGTTACCGAATATGAAAATCTGTCTTTTTTGTTCATAACAAACTAAAAGTTGACTAAAAAAAGTCTCTATTTCTTTCCTGTCCAGTTTGTTTATTGTGTCTATAAGCAAAGTAAAATAACATTCTGTCTCTCTTATAATATCCATTTACCCTCCTACTCGTAATAGATTAAAGATGTACCCTGCGTTTCAAAACTGAATTCAAGTCTATACAGATCTTTAAGTGCATTAATTACATCTTCCTTTTTGCTTTCCTCCACATAAAACAACAAAAATCCACCGCCACCAGCACCGAGGAGCTTGCCACCCTTTGCACCGTTTTTTAATGCCAGTTCATAATAACCATCGATCCGCTCGCTTGTGATACCAGAGGCAAGTTCCTTTTTATATCTCCAGCTAACATCAAGTATTTCGCCAAGGGCATCGATATTGCCTTTTATGAACTCGTTTTTTAACTCATAAGCAAGTGAAACCATCTTATGCATGAATTCTACCTTTTTTTTGTCATTTTGCATGTTTCCTCTTTGTTCTGCCAGAATTTCTGATGCGCTTCTTGTTTCTCCCGTGTAAAACATTACCAGCCTGTCCTGAAGCTGTTTAAAGTTTTGCCTGTTTAAAAATATCTTTTCAACATTAACAGTATCGTCCTGATTGAAGGTAATAAAATTCAGTCCACCAAAGGCAGCGGCATACTGATCCTGCTTTCCTATGGGTTCTTTAAGTCTATCTATTTCAATTTTACATGCATAATCGGCTATCTCAGCCTTGCTCATATACCTTCCGGTATAAATATTGCAAAGATTTATCAATCCTACTGTGAAGGTAGAAGAAGAACCTAACCCTGTACCACTTGGTATATCTGCGCTTGAATTAAAATCAACCCCCTTGATACCATAATCTTTAAAAACCTCTCTAATTATGGGATGTCTTATATTTTCAAGACAGTCAGCCTCTTCATGTTTCATGTATTTTAAAAGATAGCCAGTTTTAAAAAAATATGGATGCATTGATAAATAGACATACTTGTCTATGGTAGTGCTTAATACAGCTCCTCCATAGAGAGAATAATACTCCTTAAGATCACTTCCGCCACCGCAAAAACTGATTCTGAAAGGTGTTTTAACTATTATCACAATTCTTCCTCTCGCAGAACAATGTCTGCATAAGTAATGTGAGATTTTATGATATCATATTCATCAATCTTTCGTTTTTTTGTAATATCATCTATTTCCACCTTCGATAAGCCCTTCCAGCTGTAGAAGGTGTGTAAGCGATGCATAAGTGTTTTATCATCTATATCAAAAAAAATCCTTAAGTCCGCCTTTTTCAACAAATAATCAATGCCCAGAGCAACCACACCATCTATGATGATAACATCCCTATCCCCTATGGAATAATTTACAACTGTAGTGTCATATCCCCTGCAAAAAGGATTGTATCTTTTTAAGGTAATTTTTTCCCCTTTCAAGAGTCTTTTCAAGTCGCTTTCAATCCTTTCAGTCTGAAACCTCTGAAAAACATCCATAGTCTCCTTCCTTTCCTCTGCAGGCAAAAGCCAGTTATCAAGATTGATAGGCATTGACTTTATACCTTCTTCATCCAACCTTTTCTGGATATACCTTGAGAATGTCGTTTTTCCGCTTCTCGTGTTACCGCCCACAAGTATAATAAAAGGTTTTTTACTGCTCTTACCAAATTTTTCTTTTATCATCGAAAAATATTTACTGTACGGTTCGTCTACTATGAAACGGACCGCATCATGAAGCGTATCAAAAAAATAGTCTGGTTCTGTCTTAATATTTTTGCAACCATAACCAGTCCTCAGTCCAATAGTGGTTAAACCAGCATTTTTCCCGCACAAAATATCCCTTTCTGTGTAACCTATAAAAAATGACCCATTAAAATCAATATTAAGCTCCTTTTTTGCTTCCATCACAAGTCCGATTTTTGGTTTTCTGCAGTTACAATCTATTTTAAATTCTGGATTCTCACCATCGTAACCTTTGTCTGGGTGATGAGGGCAGTAATAAATACCGTCAAGATAGGCACCATCTCTACCAAGCAAGGTTTCCAGTTTTTTGTGTATTGTGTCCAGTTCATCAATACTGCAAAGATTTCTGGCAACAACTGGCTGATTTGTTATCACTACTGCAAGATAGGTTGATTTGTTAATCTTTCTGATGGCACTCCCAACGCCACTTATCAGTTTCAAATCTTCTGGCTTGTGCAGTAGATTTACCTCTTCATTCAAAACACCATCTCTGTCAAGAAAAATAGCTTTCCTTTTGTTTTTTTTATTAAGAATGGCAACCTTACCCTTTTCAAAGTCTTCAGAAACCTCCTCAAGCCTTTTCTTTGTTCCCATATCCTTTATGTATTCACAGGTTCTATAACCTGCAATCTTTTCTCCCTTTTTCAGCAAAAAAGGGAATATATCTTTGCCAAAATCCTGAAACTTACAGTTTTCAATGTATTTAAAGATTTCCTTTGACAGCACATAAACGGCGGCACTGACGAGGTTTTTATAATATCTTTCTGGTTCATGAGGTTTGGGATAAAAGGCTTTAACAAAGCCATCCCGGTCCAACTCTATTAAATCACTGTCATGGGGATGATCGTTTGGATGAACCACAATGGTTGCTATCCCCCTTTTTTCTCGGTCAAACTTCAAAAGACCTTTTATATCAAAATCCATCATTACATCACCATAAAATAAAAGAAACCGCTCATCTTTCACAAGATGTTCAATCAACTTTAGCGAACCAGCAGTACCTAAGGGATAGGGTTCTATGATATGGGTGATATTTACACCAAACGCCTTACCATCCTTGAAATGATTAAATATAACCTCTGCTAAGTACCCTGAAAGTATAAATACATCTTTTATTCCATATCTTTTTGCAAGCCCTATCTGATGTTGAAGTAATGGTTTCCCTCCAATCTCCACCATGGGCTTGGGGATGTGGGTAAAACCTAATCTTGTTCCTTTGCCACCTGCCAGTATAACCAGTTTCATTAAAGTTTCCCCAAAATAGCCTTAACAGCCAGCCTGACTGCTGTATCGCTATCTCTCTTTGCCTTCCAGCCAAGTGCATGAATCTTTTTAAGTGAATAATCAAACTCTGGCACATCACCAATCCATCCTCTGTCACCACCAGTAAACACTAACTCCGGATTAAGCCTCATCTCTTCACATACAATCGTTGCAATAGTCTTCACAGTGGTCCTCGTTTCTACGCCGATATTAAAACAGTTAATCTTTTCATGACTGTTTTCTTTGATAAAAATAAGGGCATCTATAAGGTCTTTCACATAAAGATAGGGCTTGTTTTGATTTCCGTCACCAAGAATAATTAGCCTTTTAGGATCTTTTTGCAGTTTATTAATAAAATCAAAAATTACACCATGTGTTGCCCTTTCCCCCACCACATTGGGAAATCTTGCAATCCAGGCTTTTATCCCATAATTCTCCGCAAAGCTCGAGATAAAGGCCTCGCTTGCAAGTTTTGCAGCACCATAATGGGACAGAGGAAAAAGGGGACCATAATCTTCATCAATCTTTGTACCTGTTTCGCCATAAACCGCCGAAGTAGAAGCAAAAACTAACTCTTTTGTATCATATTCCTTCATCGCCTTTAAAACATTATAGGTAGTAAGAAAGGTGTTTTTAAGATCTATGTCGGGATCTTCGTGACTCTTTGCAATGTCTGAGTTAGCCGCCATGTGGTAAACCGTATGGAAGCTATGTTTTTCGAATATCTCACAAAGTTCAGAATAATTAAGGATGTCCATTTCATAAAAAACAAAATCAGGGTTATTTAAATTGTGTTTGACGTTTTCTATACTTCCGAGAGAGAGATTGTCAGCGGCAACTACAGTGTATTTTTTTTGAAGCAGCAAGTCAATAAGGTGACTGCCTATGAAGCCCGCCCCACCGGTAACAAATACTTTCATAAATCAACCTTTATTAGATAAAATTCAAAAAAACCACCTTCTACCGACTTCATAACAACTTTAAATCTGTCGTCTTTAATTATTTGCTTTATCCTCCAGAATATTTCATTATATATTTCAGGTCGCATGTCCATCTCAGCAGGACCAATAATAAGATACTCCACCTTTTCTCTCTTAAGTAAAGACAGAAACTCTTCCCAATTCACATCTGGAAACTGAATAAACTCACCGCCTGAATACCAGGCACCTATATTGAATCTTGTCATTATCCTCGAATCTCTCTTAATCAGATGGGATGCCTTCCTTCCAAAATCTCTGTATGCCGTATAAATAGCAGACTGCATATTAAATATATTTTTTTCCTCCACAAAGAAAGTTTTTAACCTGTAATGCAAGACATTTTCGTATGCCACTAAAAACAACAAAAAAACAGCAATTATGGCAAATGAAAATTTCTTTATCTTAGTCTCAAAAAGTTGATTAAGAGACTGAACTCCGTGACCTGATATTAAAAAAACTATCGGTGCATAAGGGATAAAATAGTTTTCCGCAACGAAAAAGAAAGGCAAAACTAACAAAACATAGAGATAGGGTACAAAAAATATGTAATTTCTAAAAGTTACTCCTATAAAAAATCTGGTTATCACAGGAATTATAAATAAGAGCATACCGATTGTGCCAAAATAGTTTGGGAAACTTTTTAAAGCCTCCAGAATTTTACCTGGATAGACCTTTATAGCCATTTTAATAATTTCTCTTTCCGGCATGTCTGCTTTACCATAATTGTATTTTTCATAATCAAGCTCATAACTTACAATCACCGCGGCACGTATCTGTGTAAAAAGTTTGTTGGTTAGCTTTGTTTCTCCTGTTTTCAATTTAAGTGCATACACATAAGGAGCGGCAAACACAAAAAAACTAACAACAAAAATTACCAGTCCAACCAGTATTTTTTTTGAATCAGCACTATTAATAACAGACATTATAAAAAACAAAACAACGCTTCCTGCAAAAACTCCAATTCCTTCTGCCCTGGTAAGGTAGGCAAGACTTATGAATAAACCTGAAAGAAGTGCGTATCTTTTAAGAAAAGTTTTGAAAAAAACCACAAGAAAAAAAAGAGACATGAGTAACATGAAAGAAAATGTTGTCTGCCCCTGAACTATACCTGCCCATTTTGAAAGGACAGGAAAGGTTGCCGTCATAAAACCTGCAGAAAAAGCAGCAATCCTTGAAAATAAAATCTTTCCTGTAAGATAGACTGGAATAACAGTAAGAACTCCAAAGGTATAAGAGACAATCTTTCCTGCTAACTCTGGATCAACACCTGATGCTGCTAAAGGTGAAGATATAAGTGAGTAAAAAGGATGGAAAGCGGTAAAAATATAGTCTTCAAGAAATGTACCATCAACAAAATGTTTAATTAGAAAGGCATATGAAGTTTCATCGCGCCCCATTACGCCAAAGTCCGGAAAGGGACGTAGATAGGCTGCAATTAATAAAAGAATGGCTAAGCTAAGTAACTCTTTTTTTTTATCAGTCATACCGTTTTCGCAGATATTGCCTCTATCATATATAGAACTTCAATTCGTTGTAAACCGTATCCCTTTCAACAGGAATCCTTTTTGCCTCTTTTATCAGCATTATTAGTTCCGATTTAGAGAGTGATTCCCTTGTTTTTGCACCTGCAGCGTGTGTTATCTTTTCCTCTTCAACCGTCCCATCAAGGTCATTTACACCAAAAAAAAGCGATATCTGTGCAACCTTCTCGGTCAACATTATCCAAAACGCTTTTATATGTCTGAAATTATCCAGATATAACCTGCCCGTTGCCAGTGTCTTAAGATCGTCAAAACCTGAAGTATAACGACAATTCTCAATCTTTGTGTTTTCTGGATGAAAGGCAAGGGGAATAAACGACTGAAATCCCCCTGTTTTATCCTGCAGATTTCTCAGCCTTTCCATGTGGTCAACACGATGAAAATAGCTTTCAATATGCCCATAAAGCATGGTGGCGTTAGACCTTAAACCAACATTATGAGCAGTTTCCATAACCTCAAGCCACCTATCGCCTGATATCTTTTCTGGACATATCTTTTCCCTGACCTCAGGATGAAAAATCTCTGCTCCTCCACCGGGCAAAGAGCCGAGACCGGCCTCTTTAAGCGTTTTTAACACATATTCTGTTGATTTGTCTGAAATTTTTGAAAAATAGTCAATCTCTACCGCAGTAAACGCCTGAATATGTAAATCAGGATGTCTGTCTTTAAGGCTTTTTATCATGTTGACATAAAAATCAAAACCCCATCTGGGATGCAGACCACCAACAATGTGAAGTTCCGTTGCACCCTGACTTTTTGCTATATCAGAGCGATGCAGCATTTCTTCCATGCTGAATTCATAGGAATCCTTGTCCTCTCTATCACGGGAAAAGGCACAGAATTTACAACGGTTAATACATATATTGGTTGGATTGATATGACGATTTACATTGAAATAAACCTTGTCTCCGTTTTTCTGTCTGTTTGCAAAATCAGCAAGCTCGCCAACAAAAAGCAAGTCTTTTGTTTCAAAAAGAAAAAGCCCTTCATCAAAGGAAAGACGATCGCCATTGTAAATCTTTTCTCTGATTTTATCTTTTATTTTTTTTTCTTCACTGTTGCCTGCCATTAAACTTCTCCTCTTCAAAATCTATATCCTCACTTCCACACCATGCACAGTTAACCAGTGAAAACTGCACATCTCCTTCAGCTATTGATATTTCCTCTGCCTGTAGCGATTCGTCTTCTGGCTCCCCGACTACAGCAACCAGATTATTTTTTTCATCCAGTTCAACTTCAAGAACCTTTCTGATGTTGCACCACACGTGAAAATTGGTTGTGTTTCCGCAACCTCTACATTTAGCCAATGTTATCCCCATTTTTCTGTGATTTCATAATCGTCTATAAAAACTTTTAAAATCCTGTCTGCAAAACTTTCCGCAAGTTTATCAACACTTTTGGGTTTCAGGTAAAAAAAAGGAGACAGAGGCATTATTATAGCACCACAATTAGTTAATTTTAACATATTTTCCAGATGGATAGAGTTATAAGGACTTTCCCTTACGGCAAGAAGAACTTTTCTTCGTTCTTTAAGTGCTACGTCAACCGCCCTTTCCAGTAAATTAGTAGATATTCCGGCAGCTATTCTTCCTAAAAATCCCATTGAAGCGGGACAGACCAAAACTTCAAAATCATTGCCACCACTCGCGACAGGGGAATAAAAGTTATCATTCCTTTCCAGTTTCATGTTTTTATAGCTCTTTACTATCTTTCTTAAATCTTTTCCCCTTTCATACCTGAAAATCTCTTCCCCATTTTTTGAAGGAATAAGACAGACGCTAAGGTTTAAGCTGGAAAGCTTTTCCAGTATCTTTTCTGAATAAATGGCACCTGATGCCCCGGTTATTCCAAAAACTATTGTTCTCATAGACCCTTTAAGTATACATCAATAGCTGTAAAAACAAAAAACAAAACACTTATATAGCCGTTCATGTTGAAAAAAGCGACGTCCAATCTTGACAGGTCGTTTTCTTTTACAAGGCTGTGCTCATAAACGAGCAGTAAAGAAATAACAACCAGCCCCGATAAATAAAGGTATCCAAAAGAACCTACAAAATAAACAGTGATAAGTAGTAAAACCATTAAAAAATGAAAAATTCTGGCAATAATGATTGATTTTTTAATGCCATACTTTGCCGGAATTGAGTGAAGTCCTTCCTTTTTATCAAACTCATAATCCTGCAGGGCATAGAGGATATCAAATCCAGCCACCCAGAACAAAACGGCAAAACTTAATATAACAGGCAGTGATTCAATGTTGCCTTTAACAGCAATCCATGCGCCGAGTGGAGCACCGGAAAGTGCCAGTCCAAGAACTACATGGGTATAATTGGTAAATCGTTTCGTCAAAGAATAACCGGTAAGTATGACAATAGCCACAGGAGATAAATAGAAACAAAGCTTGTTTAACATATAGGCCGAAAAAACAAAAACTGAAAAAGAAAGCATAGTAGAAAAAATTACCGCATCTCTGGAAATCAATCCCTTTGGCAATGGTCTGTCTTTTGTCCTTGGATTCTTTGAGTCTATCGATGCATCTACCAACCTGTTAAAGGACATAGCACCTGTTCTTGCAGAAGCCATAGCAATAATAATCCAAAAGGTATGTCTAAAGGTTGGAAAACCAGTTGCAGCTATAAATGCTGATGTAAGGGCAAATGGAAGGGCAAAAATAGTGTGAGAAAACTTAATCATTTCAAGAAAAATCTTTATTTTTGGCAACAAACGATGTGGAACAGGTGATGGTAAAATCATAGTTGTTTATTTTTGGCTTTTTCTCTATGTTTTATTCATTTTTAGATGGTTATTTCACTAAGTTAGTGCTTATCACCCATTTTTATGCCATATCTTTCCCACTTTTTGTCAACCAGCTTTTTTATCTCTTCGCTCATTTCTATCTCATCCGGCCAGTCACGCATCATTCCTTCTTCACGACTTTTTCTTGTGGCGTCAATACCCATTTTTGATCCGTATCTTGGAAAACTTGCTGAATGGTCAAGTGCATCAACTGGACCTTCGGTAATCAGCACATCTCTTTTCCAGTCCACATTGTTCAACACACGCCAGGCGGTATAGCTAATGTTCTGAACATCTACATCTTCATCCACAATAATTATCAACTTTGCAAACATCATCTGCCCCTTTCCCCAGAGACCGTTAATCACCTTTTTTGCCTGTCCCGGATAAGTTTTTCTTATGGAAATCAGGGCACAATTATGAAAAACGCCTTCCATCGGCAGATTCATATCTACTATCTCAGGAAAATCAAGTCTTAACAATGGCAGAAAAATCCTTTCTGTCGCCTTAGCCATATAACAGTCTTCCATAGGAGGTTTGCCAACAAGTGTGGCAGGATAAATGGCATCTTTCCTTCTGGTAATACATGTAATATGAAAAACAGGATATTCTTCTGCCGGAGAATAAAAACCTGTGTGATCACCAAAGGGGCCCTCCACTCTTCTTTCGTAAGACTCCACATAGCCTTCAATAATAAACTCGGCGCTTGCCGGAACTTCTAAATTTACTGTTTTACATTTTACAAGTTCTACCGGTTCGCTTCTTAAAAAACCTGCAAAGAGCATTTCGTCTATATTAGGTGGTAATGGTGCAGTAGCTGAATAAATTGTGGCAGGATCACCACCTATGGCAACCGCCACTTCAAGCCGTTTTCCCATCTTTTCGGCTTTAATATAATGATGAGAGCCATCTTTGTGTAAATGCCAGTGCATTCCAGTTGTCTTTGCATCGTAAAGATGCATCCGATACATACCACAGTTTCTGATACCGGTTTCAGGGTCTTTTGTAAAAACAAGCGGTAAGGTTATAAATCTACCCCCATCTTTGGGCCAGCAAAAAAGCACAGGCAGTTTTGTAATATCAGGATCTTCTTCTATAACCTCCTGACAAGGTGCATCTTTTACAATTTTTGGGAAATATTTAGAAAACTCAAAAAGCTGTGGAAGCATTTTAATCTTGTCTAAAAAGGTTTCAGGCGTTTTCTGTTTTAGCAGCCTTTCTATACGTGCTGGTATCTCTTCAATATTTTCAACACCTAACGCCCATGCCATCCTTTTATAAGAACCAAAAAGGTTGGTAACAACAGGGAATGAAGCGTTTTCAACATTTTCAAAAAAAAGCGCAGGTCCCCCCTTTTTTGAAACCCTGTCCGTTATCTCCGCTATCTCTAAATGATAGGAAACCTTTTCCTTTACTCTGACCAGTTCCCCTTTCTCTTCCAGCAATGTTATAAACTTTCTTAGATCTTTGAATGCCAATTTATTTGCCTCTTACCTTTGTGAGATATTGAACAATAATCCTTTCATCTTCGTCAGTTATTACATTTCCTGCTGTCTTCTTTCTCATCCTTTTTACCGTTTCTTTCCATCCATCTGCTGTTTTACGTCTTTCCAAAGCCCAGTCAGCGGGATGACAGATTGAGCATTTGCTCTCAAAAATCGCCTTTGCAGACTTTTCATCATAAGAGTAGGATGATGTTACAAATACAAATAAAGTTATTGCAAAAAAGAAATGCTTTAACTTCATGAAAGCCCCCATCAGATCTTTTTATTTCTTCCTGTTATTTTATAAGATTTGCAACATTTTTTAAATCAATTTTTCCCACCAACTTGGGCTTGCCTTTTTAAACAAATACAGGGATAATGTTTTCATGGGTGTTGAGAAGATATTAAATCGTTCAGATCTGTCAATTGTCATAAATAACCTGAAAAAGCAGGGCAAAAAAATTGTGTTTACAAACGGTTGTTTTGACATCCTTCACCCGGGACATGTTACCTATCTTGATAAGGCGAAAAAACTGGGAGATGTCCTTGTCCTTGGATTGAACAGCGACGCCTCAGTAAAACGGTTAAAGGGAAAAAACCGTCCCGTTCTGAATCAGGAAGAACGTGCAACAATTATATCCCATCTTGAAATGGTTGATTTTATTTGTATTTTTGATGAAGATACCCCTTACGAGCTTATTAGTCTGGTCAAACCAGATGTCCTTGTCAAGGGAGGCGACTGGTCTGTGGAAAACATTGTTGGGAAAGATATTGTGGAAAGTTATGGCGGACTGGTTATTAATATTCCATATATTGAAGGGAAAAGCACAACAGGAATCATAGAAAGGATTTTAAAGATTTATGGAGCTTGATTTATCGAGGGAATACTCCGTTATAGACCTTGAAACAACTGGTAAAACAGCACAGGACGGCAGAATTGTTGAAATTGCGATAGTGAAAATCAGAAAATGTAAACCTATAGATTTTTTCCACACCTTGATTAATCCTGAGATGAAAATTAACTGGTATGTTACAAAACTTACCGGCATAAAACAGTATATGCTCAGAAATGCCCCCACTTTTAAAGAAGTGGCTCCCTTAATACTTGATTTTATCGGCAACTCAGTAATTGTTGCCCACAATGCAAACTTTGATTATTCTTTCCTTAAGTGTGAGCTGGAACGTGCTATTGAGGGATTTTCCTTTGAAAATGAAAAACTATGCACCATTACGCTTGCAAGGAAAAAGTTTCCCGAGCTTGGAAAATATAATCTTGATTTCTTGTCAGAAACCTTCAATCTAAATAATCCTGACAGACACAGAGCTTATGGTGATGCCATGGCTACAGCAGAACTGTTTTTAAAACATCTTATCTGACTTTTATTTCCTTCTTTTTTTTACGAAATATAAAAAACAGCCCAGTAGCTGCAAAAACAAGGCTTATCCACTGAGCAGTGGAAAGATTGATATAAACTCCCCTCGGATCACCTCTAAAAAATTCCACAGAAAAACGTATTAAACCATATCCAAGAAGATAACTGCCAAAAACAGAACCTTCCTTCCATTTCTTTTTTCTTGTCAAAAACAGGAAGAGAAAAAGGAACAGGTTAAGGAAAGCTTCGTATAGTTGGGTAGGATGAAGTGGAATATTTGGCGGTGCAATGGTTTGAGGATGAGTAAATTTTACCGCCCAGGGCAGGTCACAAACCTCACCGTAACAGCAGCCTGCAGAAAAACAGCCCAATCTGCCGAAAAAGTGTGCTATAGGTATTCCCAATGCAACAACATCAAGTGTTTTCACAACAGGTATCCTGTTCTTTATTAAAAGATAAATTACAAGGGGAACCGCCGCTATAAGACCACCGTGAAAAACAAGCCCGCCTTTCCAGATTTTGAAGACCTCAAAGAAGTCGTTTTTAAACTCCTGCGGAAAGTAAATTACATAAAAAATTCTGCTGCCAATAATCCCTGCCCAGATGCCCCAGAACAGGATATCAACCACCTTATCACCGTTAATCCCTGCCCTTTTACACTCTTTTTTTACGATAAACAGGGCAATTATAATACCGATGGCGATTAAAAGCCCGTATGTATGTATAGAAAAGCCATAGATTTTTACAATTTCAGGAAACATCAGAGAATATTTTCCTTTCTAAATATTTGCAAATAAAAAATCAGCAGTATGCCAATCGTGATAAAACAGTCGGCAATGTTAAAAACAGGCCAGTGGTTATTACCTATGTAAAAATCAAGAAAATCAATTACATATCCTCTTACAAACCTGTCGTAGAGATTGCCAAAGGCACCACCAATAATGATACCAAAGATAAAGGATCTGGCAACAGATGGTCTTTTGTGGCTAAAAAAGATGTAAAAAACTGACAGTATTGCAATCACAGTGGCTGTAAGCAAAAGGTAATGCTTGATATTTCCACCTTTATGCAGTATTCCAAAGGCTATCCCCCTGTTCTCCACATAGGACAGGCTAAAAAAAGGCAAAATCTTTTTGCTTTCGTAGGGTAGAAAATTTATTCTTACCCATATCTTGGTTACCTGATCCAGTATGAAAACAAGTATTGCCGATGCAAGAAAAATAAAATTATATCTGACCATTTACTATATCAACACACCTTTTACATAATGTTGGATGGCCCTTATCTAAACCAACTGTCTGATCATAAACCCAGCAACGTTCGCACTTTTCCCCATCTGCCCTGTCTATATCAAAGGAAACCTTTATCTCTTCACCTTTATAAGAGCCTTCGCCATCTTTTTTCAGATATATCTGGGACACAATAAATATTTCTCTCAACTCCTCCTGAAACAGGTCAACCGCTGGCATAACCTCTTCATTTAAATAAACGGTAAGTCTGGCATCAAGAGAGTGTCCTATAACCTTTTTCCTTCTGCAGTCTTCAAGTGCCTTTTGAGCCTCCTGCCTGATGTCAAGAAGCTGTTCAAAAAGCATGTTTATTTTGTCATTCCTCCACTGTCCGGGAAGCGTTAAAAACTCTTCAAGCAGTATGCTTTCTTTCTTGTCAGGCAGTTTCATATACTCCCAAACCTCGTCACAGGTAAAAGAAAGTATGGGAGAAAGAAGCAGTGCAAGGTTTCTGCAAATTTCAAAAACAACAGTCTGAGAGGCTCTTCTTTTCAAATCATCCTTTGGAAGTACATATGTTCTGTCTTTAAGAATATCAAGATAAAGGGAGCTCAAATCAACTATGCAGAAATTGTGAATAAAATGAAACACCTGATGAAAATCGTAATTTTCATAGGCTTTAAGTACCTTTTCATACAGCAGGCTGAACCTGTGCAGTACAGCCTTATCCAGATTAGACAGTTTTTCATAAGAAACATAATCTTTGGAACTGTCAAAATCACCGAGCACGCCAAGCATGTATTTAAATGTGTTTCTTACCCTTCTGTAAGAATCTACCAGTCTGTTCAGTATTTCCTGAGATATTCTTATATCTTCTTTGTAGTCCTCTGATGCAACCCATATGCGAAGTATCTCTGCACCGTATTTATCTATAACCTCCTGAGGAGAAATAACATTACCAAGTGATTTTGACATCTTTCTGCCGTTAGCATCAACCACAAAACCATGTGTAAGCACCTCCCTGTAAGGTGCCCTTTTATAGGCAGCACAGCTAGCAAGCAAAGAACTATGAAACCAGCCTCTGTGCTGGTCAGAGCCTTCCAGATACATATCAACAGGATGATCGTATCCATATCTGCTCTTCAGATAGGAGTAGCTGACACCCGAGTCAAACCATACATCCAGAATGTCTTCTTCCTTCTCAAACTCTTTTAAGCCACACTTAGGACAGGTCACATTGGCATCAAGGAAATAATCGGCATCTTTCTCAAACCATATATCAGCACCTTCTTTTTCAAAAATATCCGCAACCTTTCTGATTAAGCTTTCATCAAGCAGAACTTCTCCGCATTTTTTGCAGTTAAAGGCTATTATGGGAACGCCCCAGCTTCTCTGACGGGATATACACCAGTCAGGTCTGTTTTCAACCATATTATATATTCTGTCTCTTCCCCATCTGGGAATCCATTTCACTTTATCTATTTCTTCAAGGGCTTTTTTTCTTAAATTGCCTCTTTCCATGGAAACAAACCACTGTTCTTCAGCCCTGAAAATGACTGGTTTTTTACATCTCCAGCAGTGCGGATAAGAATGGCTTATTTCCTGTTCTCCCAGCAGTTTTCCAAGCTCTTTAAGTTTTTCTATAATCTCTTTATTTACCGTGCTTACATTTTTTCCGGCAAAGTATTTCACATTATTTTCAAAGTTCCCGTTGCTGTCAACGGGGGCATACACTTCCAGCCCATACTTTAGCCCAAGTTCATAGTCCTCCTGTCCGTGTCCCGGGGCTATATGCACACAACCTGTTCCGGTATCAAGGGTAACAAAATCCGCCATTCTGACTATAGAAGTCCAGTCTTCAAAGGGATGTTCGCACTCTACACCATCAAACACCACACCTTTAAACTCTCCTAAGACATTACAGCTTTTACCAAGAACTTCTTCAAAGCCTTTTAGCAGCTCTTTAGCTACAATAAACACCTTGCCGTCACATTCAGCCGCTACATAATCAAAGTCCGGATGCAATGCAATCGCTTTGTTCGCTGGTAATGTCCATGGCGTGGTTGTCCATATTATAATTGACACTTTTTTCCCTGCTAAGGCAGAAAGCTCTTCAGGCAAATTACTTAGCACAGGAAAGTTTACATAAATTGAAGAAGAGACATGGTCTTCATACTCCACCTCTGCCTCAGCAAGTGCCGTTACACAGGAGATACACCAGTAAACAGGCTTTTTACCCTTATAAACCAGCCCTTCTCTTACAAAATTTGCAAACTCTCTTACAATATTAGCCTGATAATCGTATCGCATGGTGATGTATGGATTATCCCAGTCGCCAACTACACCAAGCCTTTTAAACTCTTCAGCCTGAATGTTTACAAACTTTTCTGCATAACTGCGACAGTATTTTCTGATTTCAAGCTTTGAAAGCTGTTTTTTTGACCTGGTCAAATCCTTCTCAGCCTGAAGTTCTATGGGCAGTCCATGACAATCCCAGCCGGGTATGTAGGGTGTGTCATATCCTTTTTTGAAGTAGTATTTCACAACCAAATCTTTAAGAATTTTGTTCACTGCATGACCTATATGGATATGTCCGTTTGCATATGGGGGTCCGTCATGGAGATGATACAACTTTTTCCCCTTTCTCAATTCACGCATCTTTTTGTATAACTGCAGCTCATCCCACTTTTTAAGCCTTTCCGGCTCATTTTTGGTGAGATTTGCCTTCATAGGAAAGGTAGTTTCCGGCAGATTGAGTGTCCCTTTGTAATCCATCTTTTTCACCTCTAAAACTTTATTTTGTATGGTAAAGGATCATTTATGCCCGCCTCTTTAAATCCCTTTAACCTCAGTCTGCAACTATCACAAACACCGCATGCCTCATCTTCGTCCTTATAACATGACCATGTATGTTCAAAGGGCACACCCAAATGTGTGCCTATTTTTACTATTTCTGCTTTAGTTTTATGAATAATAGGTGTAACAATCTGAATAGACCCTTCTTTTGTTCCATTCTTAATAACCGTCTGAAAAGATTTGTAAAACTCTTCCCTGCAGTCGGGATAACCCGAACTGTCCTCTTCCACAGCACCAATATAAATCTTACCCGCACCAATCACCTCTGCCCATGAAACCGCCATTGCAAGAAAGTGGGCATTTCTAAAAGGCACGTAGGTTAGGGGAACGACATTTTTTTCAATGTCACCACCAGTCGGGACTTCTATATTCATATCAGTTAAAGCTGAGCCTCCTATCTTCTTAAGATAGGAAATATCCACAACAAGTTTTTTTACCGGCTGAAAATGGGCACAAAGGGCGTTAAACGCCTTTTCCTCCCTGCTTTCTGTCCTCTGTCCATAATTAATATGAAGAAAACACAAAGCATGGTCTATTCCAGCCATTGCAGCAGTAACAGCACTGTCCATACCACCTGAAACAAGAACTATTGCAAGGTCTCTTCTACACATAATTAAGACTGTTATTTTAGTATATTTTCTTCTAAAAAAGAAGGAAAAATCAGAGTTTGGATATTTTTCCCTGAGTATACGCTGTAACGGTTATATTTTAGACGAAAAAAGTTTTTTGCAGAAAAAAGTGGATATGAAAAAACAAAAAACCCTGTCTGCATTATAACAGACAGGGTTTAAAGTTTGGGTTAAAAAAGCTTAGCTTTTTTTAACGTTAACAGCCTGCTGGCCTTTTGGTCCATTCGTTACTTCAAAGGTAACGGAATCACCTTCTGATAGCGTTTTAAAGCCATCGCCGGTTATCGCAGAATAATGAACAAATACGTCTGGTCCATTTTCCTGTGAGATGAA
>FWPU01001909.1_pt1 | contig 60202 bp, 68 predicted proteins | sample 2228361 | NCBI WGS metagenome assembly FWPU01 (sample SAMEA103939777, study PRJEB20133) | metagenome
TCGCGATGGAGAAGGGTTTGCGGTTTGCGATTCGCGAGGGCGGACGGACGGTGGGCGCCGGCACCATCACCGAGATCCTGGAGTAACCGGGCCCCACAGGTGAGAGACCAAGCATGCTCGACGAGAAGATCAGAATCCGACTGAAGGCTTACGATCACCAGGTGCTGGACCAGTCCACGCGGGAGATCGTGGAAATCGCCCGGCGCACGGGCGCCCGGGTTTCGGGTCCGGTGCCGCTGCCGACCAAGATCAGCCGCTACACGGTGCTGCGCTCGCCGCACGTGGACAAGAAGTCGCGGGAGCAGTTCGAGATGCGCACCCACAAGCGGCTGGTGGACATCCTGGAGCCCACCCCGCAGACGGTGGATGCATTGATGAAGTTGGATCTGCCGGCGGCGATCGACGTGGAAATCAAGGCCTTTGGGACGGAGAAGGACTGAAACCATGGTGGAAGGGTTGATCGGGAAGAAGCTGGGGATGACACAGGTGTTCGACGACACCGGAGAGGCCGTTCCGGTGACGGTCATCCAGGTCGGCCCCTGTGTGGTGGTCGACAAGCGCGAAACCGGCGGCGTGGAGACGGTGCAGCTCGGTTTCGTGGATCCCAAGCGCAAGGTGAAGGTAAACAAGCCGCTGGCCGGTCATTTCAAGAAGGCCGGGGTGCCGCCGGCGCGCCCCCTCAAGTCGTTCCGCCTGTGGAATGACGGCGGCGCTGCGGTCAGTGTGGGAGATCGGATCCTGGTGCAGGACGTGTTCGCCGTCGACCAGCTGGTGGACGTTACCGGACGGGTCAAGGGACGCGGCTACCAGGGTGTGGTGAAACGCCACGGCTTCCGGGGCGGCCGGGCTACCCACGGCTCCATGTTCCACCGGGCCCCGGGCTCCATCGGTGCCAGCGCCTATCCGAGCCGGGTGTTGCCCGGAATGCGGGCTGCCGGGCGCATGGGGAACAACCAGGTCAAGATCCGGCGCCTGCGGGTGGTCGGTGTGGACGGTGAGAATCACCTGCTCCTGGTCAAGGGCTCGGTGCCCGGGACCCGCGGGGGTTATGTCTGGGTCACGCGTTCCTTCTGAGAGTGAGAAGTCCGATGGCGGAAGTGCAGGTCAGGAATCTCAAGAATGAAGTCGTCGGCAAGCTGGAGCTGGCCGATGAGGTGTTCAACTACGAGGCCAGTCCGACGCTGGTCTGGGAGGCGGTGACTGCCTTCCTGGCGGGGCGCCGCAAGGGTACCCACGCTACCAAGAACCGGGCTCTGGTGAGCGGGAGCGGAAAGAAGCTCTGGCGCCAGAAAGGCACCGGTCGGGCCCGTATCGGCAGCATCCGGAGTCCGCTGTGGCGCAAGGGCGGTACCGTCCATGGGCCCCAGCCCCGGGACTACAGCCAGGACTTCCCGAAGCAGAAGCGTCGGGGGGCGATGAAGCTGGTGCTGTCGGACAAGCTGCGCAACCAGCAGCTTGTGGTGCTGGAAAATTTGGCGCTGGAGTCGCACCGGACCAAGGACTTCGTGGCGCTGCTGGAGGCGCTGGAGCTGCAGCGCAAGGTGCTGGTGGTGGACGACCGCGGCAACCGGCCGCTGTATCTCGGCTCGCGTAACGTGCCGACGGTGCGCACGGTGCCGCCGGAGGGAGTGAATGTGTATGACCTGGTGTCGCATGACGTCCTGCTGATTTCCCGGGACGCCGTGCTGAAGCTGCAGGAGGTACTGGCCCGATGAGCGTCTACGACATCATTCGCGCGCCGCACATCTCGGAGAAGGGCACCGCGCTGGCCGAGCGGGAGCGTCAGGTGGTCTCCCTGGAGGTGCGTTGCGACGCCAACAAGCACCAGGTCAAGGAAGCGGTGGAGAAGGTCTTCAACGTCAAGGTGGAAGCGGTGCGGACGGCGAACTTCCGGGGCAAGGTGAAACGCCGCGGGCGGACGCTGGGCAAGCGGTCCGACTGGAAGAAGGCTTACGTCACGCTGAAGCCGGGACACAAGATCGAGTTTATTGAAGGGGTCTAGACATGCCCATCAAGAGCTTTAAGCCGACATCACCGGGGACCCGTTTCCGCACGGTGAACACGGCCGACGAGTTGAGCGACATCAAGCCGCTGAAGCAGCTGACCGTAGGCAAGAAGCGGATCAGCGGGCGCGGCTCCACCGGCCAGATCTGTGTCCGGCGCCGGGGCGGCGGACACAAGCGTCGCTATCGGATCATCGATTTCCGCCGGGACAAGGACGGAATCGTCGCCCGGGTGGCGGCCCTGGAGTACGACCCGAACCGGGGGGCCCGGATTGCGCGGCTGCACTACGTGGACGGTGAAAAGCGCTACATCCTCGCCCCTTACGGGTTGAAGGTCGGCGACCAGGTGGTGTCGGGGCCGGGTGCGGATATCGTTCCGGGGAACTGTCTGCCGATGATCAACATCCCGGTGGGTACCACCATCCACAACATCGAGCTTTCCCGGGGCAGGGGCGGCCAGCTTGCGCGCGGGGCCGGTGTGGCGGCACAGCTGGTGGCCAAGGAAGGCGACTACGCGCAGGTCCGGTTGCCGTCCGGGGAGGTCCGCAAGGTTCACATCCTGTGCCGGGCCACCATCGGGCAGGTGGGAAACCCGGATCACGAGAACGTCTCGGTGGGCAAGGCGGGTGCCAGCCGCTGGCGCGGCCGGCGTCCCAAGGTGCGGGGAGTGGCCATGAACCCGGTGGACCATCCCATGGGTGGAGGCGAGGGTAAGACTTCAGGCGGACGCCATCCGTGCTCCCCGTGGGGCTGGAAGACGAAAGGCTACAAGACGCGGAAGAACAAGCGGACCGAGAAGTTCATCGTCCGCCGGCGGAGCAAGGGGAGATAGTATGCCGCGATCGCTGAAGAAGGGACCGTTTATTGATGACCACCTGCTGAAAAAGGTGGCCCATGCTGTGGAGTCGAAGGATCGGACCGTGATCAAGACCTGGTCGCGACGCTCGACGATCATCCCGGAGATGGTGGGTCTGACCATCGCGGTCCACAACGGCAAGAAGTTCGTGCCCATCTACATCACCGAGAACATGGTGGGACACAAGCTGGGAGAGTTCGCTCCCACCCGGACATTCAAGGGACATACCAGCAAGACGGAGCGTGCCTCCAAGGTGAAGTAACGGGGCTCAAGACCATGGAAGTGAAAGCCACAGCCAGATTTGTGAAGGGTTCGCCGCAGAAGGCCCGGCTGGTCATCGACCTGATCCGCGGCAAGAAGGTGGGCGAGGCCCTGAGCATCCTGAAATTCTCCCGGCGCCGATCGGCGCGGGCAATCCAGAAGGTGCTGCGGTCCGCCATCGCCAACGCGGAGCAGCGGGGCCCCGAGGTCGCGGTGGATGATCTGTATGTGAAAGAGGCTTACGTCGATCTGGGACCGACCAAGATGCGGTTCCGGATGCGTCCGGCGCCGATGGGTCGCGCCTACCGGCAGCGCAGGCGTCAGAGCCACATCACGATCCGGGTGTCGAATGAGGAATAGGAGGTAGCAGCTTGGGTCAGAAAGTGCATCCGTACGGGTTTCGACTGGGGGTCAACCGGACCTGGAAGTCCCGCTGGTTTGCCAAGAAGCATTATGGCGACCTGCTGCATGAAGACCTCCGCATCAAGAAGATGCTGAAACGCCGGTTCTATTCCGCCGGGATTTCCCGGATCGAGACGGAAAGAGCCGCCAACAAGCTGACCGTCATCATCCACACTTCGCGGCCGGGCATCATCATCGGCCGCAAGGGTTCGGAGATCGAGAAGCTGAAGGCGGAGCTGCAGCGGGAGACCGGTCGGGAAGTGTTCATCAGCATCCAGGAAGTGAACAAGCCTGAGCTGGATCCCCAACTGGTGGCGGAGAACATCGCCCAGCAGTTGGAGAAACGGGTGGCGTTCCGCCGGGCCATGCGGCGTTCGGTGGACACCGCGCTGCGCTTTGGCGCCGCCGGAATCAAGGTGTGTTGCGCGGGTCGGCTCAACGGGGCCGAGATCGCCCGAACCGAGTGGTATCTGCACGGCCGGCTGCCGCTGCATACCCTGCGGGCGGACATCGATTACGGCTTTGCCGAAGCCTATACGACGTATGGGGTGGTGGGCGTGAAGGTGTGGGTTTACCGGGGAGAGATTTTCGGCGGGCGGCCCGCCGGAAAGTAGCGGAGACAAGCCATGTTGATGCCTAAGAAGGTAAAGTTCCGCCGCCGGCAGAAGGGGCGGATGAAGGGCCTGGCGACAGCCGGAAATACCGTGGCTTTCGGCGAGGTCGGTCTGAAGGCGCTGGAACCCGGCTGGATCACCAACCGGCAGATCGAAGCTGCACGTATCGCCATGACCCGCTATACGAAGCGTGGAGGCCGGATCTGGATCCGCATCTTCCCGGACAAGCCCATCACCAAGAAGCCGGCGGAAACCCGCATGGGCAAGGGCAAGGGTGCTCCGGAAGGATGGGTGGCGGTGGTCAAACCCGGAAGGGTTCTCTACGAGATGGAAGGCCTGCCGCTGGAGGTGGCCAAGGAAGCCATGCGGCTGGCGGCGGCCAAACTCCCCATCAGGACCAAGTTCGTAACACGGTTCGGTGAGTGATGAAAGCCTCTAAGATCAGAGAAATGTCGTCGGATGAACTGGCGCGCGAGGAGCGCGAACTGGAAAAGCAGCTTTTCCAGTTGCGGATCCAGAAGGCGACCAGCCAGTTGGACAACATCTGCAAGATCCGCCAGGTCCGGAAAGACCTGGCGCGGATCAAGACGGTGATCGCGGAAAAGGGTGCGAAGTGATGGAACAGGAAGCGAAAGCGTCGGGCCGCCGGAACGTCAAGGTGGGACGCGTGGTCTCCAACGCGATGCAGAAGTCGGTGGTGGTTTCCGTCGATCGGCTGGTGGAACATCCGCTTTATGGCAAGACCATCCGGCGGACCAGCAAGTTCATGGCGCACGACGAGAACAATGAGTGCAAGGTGGGGGACAAGGTCCGGATCGTCGAGACCCGTCCCCTCAGCAAGCGAAAACGGTGGATTGTCAGTGAAATCCTGGAAAGGGCGAAGGAGTAGACCATGATTCAGATGCGCACCATGCTGAATGTGGCCGACAACTCCGGCGCACGCAGGATTGCCTGCATCGCCCCGGTGGGGGGCGACGCGGGTCTGCAGGCCGGGCTCGGGGACATCATCACCGCTTCGGTCAAGGAGGCGACTCCTGACGGCACCGTCAAGAAGGGCGACGTGGTCAAAGCGGTGGTCGTCCGCATGCGCAAGGAACAGCGGCGTCCCGACGGGTCCTATATCCGTTTCGACGAAAATGCCGCGGTGCTGATCAATAACCAGAGGGAACCGATCGGGACCCGGGTTTTCGGGCCGGTGGCGCGGGAGCTGAGGGACAAGCAGTTTACCCGTATCGTGTCGCTGGCGCCGGAAGTGCTCTAGGTGAGGAACATGCTCCACGTCAAGAAGAATGATCAGGTGAGAGTGCTGGCCGGACGGGATGCCGGTCGGACGGGAAGGGTCTTGCGGGTGTTCCCGGACCGGAACAAGGCCCTGGTGGAAAACGTGAACACGGTGAAGCGCCATACCCGGCCGAATCCCCAGCGGAACATCCAGGGGGGCATCGTGGAGCGGGAAGCTCCCATCCACCTCTCCAACCTGCAGGTGGTGTGCCCGGAATGCGGCAAGCCCGCGCGGGTCGGCTTCCAGGTCCTGTCCGACGGCAAGAAGGTCCGGACCTGCAAGGCCTGCGGCGGGACGATCGACAAGTAGCGAGGCGATGATGGCGAGACTCAAGGATCTCTACAGGCAGGAGGTGGTGCCTGCGCTGATCAAGCAGTTCGGCTACACCAACCCGATGGCGGTGCCCCGCATTACCAAGGTGGTGCTGAACGTGGGCGTCGGCGAGGGGACCACCAATCCGCGGCTGCTGGATTCGGTGGCGGAGGAGCTGGCCGCGATCACGGGGCAGAAACCGGTGATCAAGAAGGCGCGCAAGGCTATTGCAGGCTTCAAGCTGCGGGCCGGGATGCCGATCGGGGTGATGGTCACGTTGCGCCGGGAGCGGATGTACGAGTTCCTGGATCGCCTGATGAATATTGCGCTGCCACGGGTCCGGGACTTCCGGGGTGTTCCCCCTGGAGCTTTTGACGGGCGGGGCAACTACACGCTGGGCATCCGGGACCAGTTGATCTTTCCCGAACTGGATGCCGGACGGGTGGAACGGGTTTACGGCATGAACATTACGGTCGTGACCACGGCGAAGACCGACGAGGAAGCCCGCTTCCTGCTCGACCAGTTGGGGATGCCTTTCCAGAAACGGGAGGAACGGGGGGCGGCCGCTTCCCAGGCAGTCAAGCATGGCTAAGAAATCACTGATCGCGAAACAGCAGAGGAAACCCAAGTTCTCGACCCGGGCGTATACCCGTTGTCGGCGGTGCGGAAGACCCCGCGGCTACCTGAGGAAGTTCCAGCTCTGTCGGCTGTGCTTCAGGGAGCTGGCGCTGCGGGGAGAGATTCCCGGCGTGACCAAGGCGAGCTGGTAGGTTGCCGGGGCCGGGGCGCAGCCTCGGCAGCGGCCCGGTTGGGAGGAGTTGACGACACATGGCGGTGAACGATCCAATCGCGGATTTTTTGACCCGGATTCGGAACGCCCAGATGGCATCCCACGAAACCGTGACGGTCTCGCATTCCAAGCTGAAGGAGGCCATCGCCCGAATCCTGAAAGATGAGGGCTATATTGTCGGATATGTGGTGGGCGGACAGGGTGCATTGAAGGAGATCACGCTGACGCTGAAATACGTGGGTGATCGGGAACCGGCGATCCGGAAGCTGACCCGGCTCAGCCGGCCCGGCCGACGGCAGTATGTGGGTAACGAAGAGATCCCTCAGGTACTGGGCGGCCTCGGGATCACCGTGCTGTCCACCTCCAAAGGGTTGATGACGGGTCGGGAAGCCCGCCGGCAGGGCCTGGGGGGAGAACTGCTGCTCGAGGTCTACTAAGGCGAGGACGTCATGTCGCGAATCGGGAAACAGATCATCAAACTGCCTTCCGGCGTCAAGGTGACCCCCGCCGGAAGCAAGGTTACTGTCGAGGGCCCGAAGGGACGGCTGGAAGTTCCGGTCCCGATGGGTATCGGGGTCGAACTGGAGGACGGAACCGTCCGCCTCAAGAGGGATGCCGACACGCCGGATCTGCGGGCCAAGCATGGGTTGACCCGCGCCCTGGTGGCCAATGCGGTCAATGGGGTCAGCCGGGGTTTCGAGAAGAAGCTGGACGTGGTGGGGATCGGCTACAAGGTTGAGGTTCGCGGCAAGTACGTCAATCTGGCGCTGGGTCACTCCCATCCCATCGACTATCCGATTCCGGAGGGTCTCACAATCTCGGTGGAGAGGGAACCGCGGACCATCCAGAACTATATCTCGACGATCAAGATCGCCGGCGCCGACCGCTACCGGGTGGGTCAGGCCGCTGCGGAAATCCGGTCGCTGCGGCCGCCGGACGCCTACAAAGGCAAGGGCATCCGCTATTCCACCGAGACCGTGAAGACGAAGGCCGGCAAGAAGGGGGCATAGCAGCAAGTCATGGCCAAGTATCGCAGCCGTTCAGAACGACGAAGGGCGGTTCACCTGCGCACGCGGCGCAAGGTCCTGGGCACGGCGGAACGCCCCCGCCTGTGTGTGTTCCGGAGCCTGAAGCACATCTACGCCCAACTGGTGGACGACGCCGCGCACCGGACTTTGACCACGGTTTCCTCCTTGAAGGTGGACGGGCAGAAGCTGCCGAACGGCGGTAACACGGCCGCGGCCCGTGAGGTCGGACTGGCGGTGGCCGCCAAGGCCAAATCATTGGGGATCACGAAGGTCGTCTTCGACCGGAACGGGAACATTTACACCGGCCGCATCAAGGCCCTGGCCGAGGCGGCCCGGGAAGGCGGTCTCGAATTCTAGGGGTAGACGCATGGCGAACGTGGAAACTGTGGAGCAGGAACTGAAAGACCAGGTGGTCTCCATCCGGCGGGTGACCAAGGTCGTCAAGGGCGGCAAGAACCTGAGCTTCAGTGCACTGGTGGTGGTGGGGGACCAGGCCGGGCGCGTCGGGTACGGGCTCGGAAAGGCCAAGGAGGTACCCTCGGCGATCCGCAAAGGGCTGGAACGGGCCAAGAAGAGCTTGATCCAGATCCCCATGGCCGGCACCAGCATTCCCCACGCTGTGGTTGGGCGGTACGGGTCGGGCCAGGTCCTGCTGAAGCCCGCGGTGGCGGGAACGGGGGTCATCGCCGGCGGACCCGTGCGTGCTGTCATGGAATCGGCGGGGATCCGCGACGTGGTGACCAAGTCCATCGGTTCGCCCAACCCCCATAACGTGATCAAGGCAACCTTCGCCGGTCTGGCCCAGCTCCGGAGTCCGGAACAGGTGGCCAACCTGCGCGGGAAGGCAGTGGAAGAACTGTAGGAGCCGAGGCGCGAGATGGCGAAGAAGAAGAAAACCGTACACATCAAGTACGTGCGTAGCGCCGTTGGCCGCCCCCGCCCACAGCGGGAGGTGATCCGGGGACTCGGCTTCAGCCGCCTCAATCAGGTGGTGGAGCGCGAGGATACTCCCGCCGTCCGGGGCATGATCCGTAAGGTGAGCCACTTGGTCGAGGTACTCGAAGGAGACAAGTCGTGAGCTTCCAGTTGCATGAACTGACGCGCCCGCGAGGGGCGAACCGGCCGAAGAAGCGGGTGGGGCGGGGACCCGGGTCGGGCTTGGGTGTGCGCTCCGGCCGCGGACAGAAAGGACAGAAGTCCCGCAGCGGATACGCGCAACGCGCGGGCTTCGAGGGCGGCCAGATGCCGCTGTTCCGCCGGCTGCCCAAGCGTGGATTCAAGAATCCATTCCAGAAACAGTACGTGGTGGTCAATGTGTCGGTCCTGAACCGCTTCGATGCCGGGACCGAGGTCACTCCCGAACTCCTGGTCCGCAGCGGGCTGGTGAAGAATCTCCGCGACGGTTTGCGGGTGCTGGGAGAGGGCAATCTCGAAAAGAAACTCACGGTCCGGGCACATCATTTCAGCGGATCCGCACGCGCCAAGATTGAAGCCGCCGGCGGAACCGCAGAGGTCTTGGGCTGATGGCTGAGATCACGTCACTGCAGGCCGGATTCAGGAACATCCTGAAGGTTCCGGATTTGCGCAACCGCATCCTGTTCATGCTGGCCTTGCTGGCCGTCTACCGGGTGGGAAGCTTCATTCCCACACCCGGCATCGACAGCCAGGCGCTGCAGGAGTTTTTTGCGCAGCAGGGTGGAACCATTTTCGGGATGTTCAACATGTTCGTAGGCGGCAACCTGAGCCGGTTGTCGATCTTTGCCTTGGGCATCATGCCGTACATCACGGCATCGATCATCCTGCAGTTGCTCACTGTGGTCTGGCCGTACCTGGAGCGGCTGTCCAAGGAAGGTGAGCTGGGCCGCAAGAAGATCAACCAGTACACCCGCTACCTCACCGTCGGGCTTTCGGCTTTCCAGGGTTTCTTCACCGCCGTGGCTCTGGAACAGACCGAGTCCACCCCGCCGATCGTGCCGGATCCAGGTTGGGCTTTCCGGCTCCTGACCATGGTGACTCTCACCACCGGCACCGTCCTCGTCATGTGGCTGGGTGAGCAGATCACCGAGAGGGGGATCGGCAACGGAATCTCCCTGATCATTTTTGCGGGGATTGTGGTAGGGCTGCCGCACGCCGCCTACACCCTGATCCAGGACTGGCAGACCGGCGAGCGGACCGTCTTCACGATTCTTTTCCTGTTGGTCATGATGCTGGCGGTAACCGCGGGGATCGTCGCCGTGGAACGGGCCCAGCGACGCATCCCCGTGCAATACGCCAAGCGCGTCATGGGGCGTCGTGTGTACGGCGGTCAGGCAACCCATCTGCCGTTGCGGATCAACTCGGGAGGCGTCATCCCGGTCATCTTCGCCGCTTCCATCGTCGCTTTTCCGTCCACCCTCGGAATGGTCTTCGAGGGGGAGTGGGTCAAGTGGTTGACCCAGCAGCTGGCCCAAGGTTACCCCCTGTACAATCTGCTTTACATCGGCGGGATCGTCTTCTTCACGTTCTTCTACGTGAGCATCATTTTCAATCCGGATGAAGTGGCGGACAACATCCGCAAGTACGGCGGCTATGTTCCCGGCATCCGTCCGGGCCGCAAGACAGCCGAGTACATCGATTCGGTCCTGAGCCGCCTGACCGCGGTGGGAGCCGCCTACCTGGTGGTGGTCTGCCTGATCCCGGAATTCCTCATCACCGGGTTCAAGGTGCAGCCGATTCCGTTCATCGGGGTCCCCCTGGACGACTTCCTCAACACATACGACCTGGACTTCATCACCACCGGACTGGGCGTGAATTTCTATTTCGGGGGGACATCCCTGTTGATCGTAGTGGCGGTGGCCATGGATACGGTCCAGCAAATCGAGTCACAACTGATCATGCGGCACTACGAAGGGTTCCTGAAAAAGGGACGGGTTCGGGGACGACGCGGCTGACCGGAAATGCACTATGGGCAAGGCTACACGGGGTGAACCCCAACTGGTCATCCTGCTGGGTCCTCCCGGCGGCGGAAAGGGCACCCAGGCCAAGCTCCTGGCAGAGGAGTTGGGTCTGGTCCATCTCTCCACGGGAGACATCCTGAGGGACGAGGTGCGCCGGGGGACTCCCGCCGGCATCCAGGCCCGGGTCTACATGGAGGCCGGTGAACTGGTCCCGGATGAGCTCCTGGGCCGGATCGTGCGTGAACGGCTGGAGGCCCTGGGCCCCGGCCAGGGATGTATCCTGGATGGTTACCCCCGCAGCCTCCCCCAGGCCCGCTATCTCGAGGGAATCCGGGGCGGTACGCCGCTGACGGTGCTCAACATCGAGGTCCCGGAGGAGGTTCTGGTGCAGCGGCTGGCGGGACGGCGCAGTTGTCCCGTTTGCGGAAAAGTGTATAATGTCCACTTTTCTCCGCCGCGGGTGGCGGAGAGGTGCGACGACTGCGGGTCAGAACTGCAGCGGCGGAAGGACGATCAGGACGAGGTGATCCGGGAGCGTCTGCGCGTGTATCGCGAGACGACCCGTCCGGTGGTGGATTTCTACCGCGGTCTTCCCGGTTACCACGAGGTGGACGGCAGCGGCGACGCCGCCCAAGTGTTCGAAGCCGTCAAGCGCGCCGTCGGGATCCTGGCGTCATGATCATCCGCAAGGGCAGGAGCGACCTGGAACGAATGCTGAAGGCCAACCAGATCGTCGGCAGTGTCCTGGCGCGTCTGCGATCGATGGTGCGGCCGGGGGTTTCGACGCTGGAGTTGGACCGGGTGGCGGAGGACATGATCCGAAGCGCCGGCGCTGTACCGGCCTTCAAGGGATACCGGAACCCGCAGGCGCGGACGCCGTATCCGGCGACCTTGTGCACGTCGGTGAATGACGAGATCGTGCACGGCATCCCGCGGTCGGACAAGCTGTTAAAGGAAGGAGATATCCTGGCGATCGACGTCGGCGTTCTCTACGCCGGTTTTTATGGCGACGCGGCCTGGACGTTTCCGGTAGGGCGTGTCTCGCCGCAGGCGGAGAGGCTGCTGGAGGTGACACGGGAAGCGTTGTATCTGGGGATTGATCGGGCGCGGGTGGGAAACCGTGTTTCCGACATTTCGGCGGCGATTCAGTCCCATGTGGAGTCTCACGGTTTTTCGGTGGTGCGGGAGTTTGTCGGGCATGGGATCGGCCGCTCTTTGCATGAAGAGCCGGCGATCCCGAATTTCGGCGCTCCAGGGAGGGGTCCGCGGCTGAGAAGCGGGATGGTGCTGGCCATCGAGCCGATGGTCAACAGTGGCGGCCCCGGGAGCCGGGTGCTGGACGACTGCTGGACGGCAGTGACGACCGATGGCGGCGTCAGTGCACATTTCGAGCACTCGGTGGCGGTGACGGACGCCGGCCCTTGGGTGTTGAGCGAATGGAACTGACGAAGGGGCAACCGCGTGTCGAAAAAGGAAGAGGCCATTGAAGTTGTCGGGACGGTGGTGGAAACGCTGCCCAACGCGATGTTCAGGGTGGAGCTGGAAAGCAAGCACGAAGTCCTGGCTCACGTTTCCGGGAAGATGAGAAAGTATTTCATCCGGATTTTGCCCGGTGACAAGGTTAAAGTCGAGCTGTCACCTTATGACCTGACCCGAGGCCGCATTGTCTATCGGTACAAGTGAGCGTTCACGGCCGGGTGGGGTGAAGAGGTTCAAGGGTTTAAAGGTTCAAGCGTTTAAGGGTTTAAAGGTTCAAAGGTTTCAGGGTGCAGAGGTAAGCACGAGCTTCTTGGCGGAGCCGAGGGTTAGTGGAGCTGGAAATGAAAGTACGGGCATCGGTAAAACGAATTTGCATCAAGTGCAAGATCATCCGCCGAGCCGGTGTGGTGCGGGTGATTTGCACGAATCCGAAGCATAAACAGCGTCAGGGCTGAGGCTGGGGACGAGTAGAACCATGCGTATTGCGGGCGTCAATATTCCGGATCACAAGCGGGTGCAAATCGCGCTGACCTATATCTACGGGATCGGCAAGTCCCGGGCGAAGAAGATCTGCGAGAAAGCCGGCGTCGATGTCTATCGGAAGGTCAACACTTTGACTGAAGAAGAGGCGGGGCGGATCCGGCAGATCATCCAGGACGAGGGCCGGGTGGAAGGGGACCTGCGCAAGGAGGTTCAACTGAGCATCAAGCGGCTGATGGACATCGGCTGCTATCGGGGCCTTCGCCACCGCCGCGGCCTGCCTGTGCGCGGCCAGCGCACCCATACCAATGCCCGAACCCGCAAAGGCCCCCGCAAGGGTCGCATCGGGCGCACCAAGAAGACCGCCGCCAAGTAACCTGCAGAGATAAGGAAGATTCATGGCGAAGACTGCGAAGACTGGAAAGAAGAAGACGGCCAAAAAGCGTGAGCGCAAGGTGGTCTCCCACGGGATCGCCCACATCCAGGCAACCTTCAACAACACGCTGATCACCATCAGCGACCTGGAAGGCAACGTCCTGGCTCAGGCCAGCGCCGGCAGCCAGGGTTTCAAAGGCAGCCGCAAGAGCACTCCGTTTGCGGCCTCACAGGCAGCGCACTCCGCGGCCGCCCACGCACGGGACCAGTACGGCATGAAGTATTGCGATGTGCGGATCAAGGGCCCCGGAGCGGGCCGGGAGGCGGCCATCCGCTCGTTGCAGGCGGCCGGACTGGAAGTGAAGTCGATCAAGGACGTAACCCCCATCCCGCATAACGGCTGTCGGCCCCCCAAGCGGAGGCGCGTCTGAGTCCTGGATCCGGGTCCCGGGACCTGCGGATGCCCGGACCCCTGAGTTGAAATGATTGTGGTAGTGGAGGAACTGGATTGGCTAGATACGTAGGCCCGGTTTGTAGGTTGTGTCGAAGAGAGGGCACCAAGCTGTTCCTGAAAGGGCAGCGGTGCTTTACCGACAAGTGCGCCATCGAGAAGCGCAACTTCGCCCCCGGCGAACATGGGCGGGCGTTTTTCCGGCGCCGCCAGCTCATCGGTTACGGCCTGCAGTTGCGCGAGAAGCAGAAAGTGAAGCGGAACTACGGCGTTCTCGAGCGCCAGTTCCGGAGCTACTTTGAGAAGGCGGCCCGGCGCAAGGGCGTCACCGGCGAGGTATTGCTCCAGATGCTGGAACGCAGGCTGGATAACGTGGTTTTCCGGCTGGGATTCGGCAGTTCGCGAAGCCAGGCCCGCCAGCTCGTCCGGCATGGCCACATCCGGGTCAATGGACGCAAGCTGACCATCCCTTCCTTCCTGGTGGGCAAAGGTGACGAGATTGCGGTCCGCCAGCGCAGCCGCAAGAACCCGCTGATCCTGGCCGCCCTGGAGAGCGTCGGGGGACGGGGTGTCCCGCAGTGGCTGAGTCTGGACCGCGACAACTTCACCGGGCAGGTACTGGAACTTCCGACCCGAGAGGAAATCAAGATTCCCATCGAGGAATCCCTGATCGTGGAGTTGTACTCCAAGTAGCCCGGAGCAGGTGCCGGCGGGCCCCCGCCGGCGCGCTTTTTCTTCATCGGAGATTGAGTCTATGAGAGGTTTCCAGAAGCCCAAGCGCCTCGCCTGTGACATGGAGACGTTGAGCTCCACTTTCGGGCACTTCTATGCCCAGCCCTTTGAACGGGGATTCGGCACCACCATCGGAAATGCCCTGCGGCGGATCCTGCTGTCCTCCATCGAGGGAGCTGCGGTGACCGCGGTGAAGATCGACGGAGTGCTGCACGAGTTCACCTCCATCCCCGGAGTGCGTGAGGATGTCACCGATATCATCATGAACGTGAAGCAGATTCCCCTGAAGCTTCACGTGGACCATCCCAAGACGCTGTACCTCGAAAGGTCCGGGGAAGCCGCCGAACTGAAGTCCGGCGACTTCAAACCGGATCCCGAGGTGGAGATCCTCGACCGGAACATCCATATCGCCACCCTGAACGAAACCGCCAACTTCCGGATGGAAGTGAGGGTCAAGCCCGGGCGCGGTTACGTCTCCGCCGACGAGAATTTCGAGAAAGACTTGGGAATTGGCTACATTCCGGTGGATTCGGTCCACTCTCCCATCCGGAAAGTCAACTACTGGGTCGAAGCCGCCCGTCTGGGTCACTCCACAGATTACGACCAGCTGAATCTGGACGTGTGGACCGACGGCAGCATCCGTCCCCAGGAAGCGGTGGCGCGGGCGGCCAAGATCCTGAAGGATCATCTCGCCATCTTCATCAATTTCGAGGACGAGCTGGAAGAAGCCGGCGGGTACGGCGACGGACGGCTCGAGGTCGTCAACGAGAATCTGAATCGGTCGATCGAGGAGCTGGAACTGTCGGTTCGCTCCTATAACTGCCTCAAGAACGCCAATATTCAGACCATCGGCGAGCTGGTCACCCGCACCGAAACCGAGATGCTGAAGACCAAGAATTTCGGCCGGAAGTCCCTCAACGAGATCAAGGAAATCCTGGCCGATATGGGTCTCTCTTTCGGCATGAAGGTGGACAGCCGCGGCCGGCTGATCCGTCCGCCGCAGGGGGAGGCGCCGGAGACCGGTGAGGCGGAACAGGCCTGAACCTGGGAAATTGCCGCGCCGGGTGTGGGCCGGCGTTGGAAGCGATAGCGGAGGAGATCATGCGACACCGTTGGGGTGGCCGGAAACTCGGCAGAACCAGCAGCCATAAACGGGCCCTGATGCGAACCATGGTGACCGAACTCTTTGAGAACGAGAGAATGGTCACCACGCTGTTCAAGGCCAAGGAACTTCGTCCGGTGGCGGAGAAGATGATCACCCTGGGAAAGCAGGGTTCCCTTCACGCCCGGCGACGTGCCCTCGCGTTCCTGCGGAGCAAGTCCGCGGTCTTCAAGCTCTTTGACTCCCTGGGGCCCCGTTTTGCCGACCGCAACGGCGGTTACACCCGGATCCTGCGGCTGGGTACCCGCCCCGGAGACGCCGCCGAAATGGCCCTGATCGAGTTCGTTGACTCCCAGGAGCAGGCGGCCAAGCGCAAGAAGGAAGCCGAGAAGAAAGAGTCCGCCAAGCCACGCGCGGAGGAATGAGGGAAACAGGAGTGGGGAGTCGGAATCCAGCAGTCGGGAGCCGACTCCCCTCTCCATGTCCCGCTTCCTACCCTACCACCGCCCGCCACAAGACCGCGATGGCCACGTAAACCAGCCAGGGCACCGCGACCAGAAACACGCCCTTGCCTACCGACATCCGGCTGCAAACCTTCGAGAGACCCAGCCCCAGCAGATAGATCACGTACAGCGTAATGATGTCCACCGAACTGAGCAGGCGGTTCAGCACGGGGGACTCTTTGGCCGAAACCAGATGCCCGAGATTCGTGTACAGGGGATTCTGGATATCGATGGCCTGAGGATCGGTGGCCAGCAGCAACACGATGATCATCAGCCCGCCGCTCACCAGACTCATGAAGAACATTGCATGGGCGGCCACCCCCAGAACCTTCAGGAAGGTGGTCTCACTGCCTGCCAGATAGACCATCAGCAACAGGATCCCCGCCAGGGCGACCACCATGATCGGATTCGCCAGGATTGGACCCGCCCACAGCATCACCTTGTAGAAAGGACTGGTGGTGATCGTCTCCACCTGCTGCCGGATCTGCTCGGCAGTCATCCGCTCGCCGGCGGAACTGCTGCGGATCTGAGCTTCCATCATCTGAGCCATGTCGATCCGGCTGTACAGAACCGCCGCGGCCACGGTGCTGATGACGATGGTGACGATCACGGCCAGGACGAACGTGGGTCGACGGGCAATCGCCTCGAAGGTCCTGCCGGGTTCCAGAATCACTCCCACCAGACGCTGGACAGCACCCATATCCTCGGCCTGCGCGCCGCCGCCAGCGGCCGGCGTTTCCATCATTCTTCCATTTTCCTGCATGGTCACTCTCCTCCTCCCGGCACCGGTTTGTGTCGCCGTCCGGGACAGGGGTACGCTCGGACCCCAACCGTCATTCACCCGGGCGAAATCCGTCTGCTGCAAGACGGCCTCTCCTGGAATGCTGCGACAGCAGGTGATTTAGCCCTATCATCCACGAATGCGCAAGGTTTTTCTGTGGGCGGCAGGATTCGCGGCGCTGGTGTCGCCGGCAGCGGCCCAGCCTCTGACCCTCGAGGAGCTGTTTCACCCTCAACGCAAGCTGGCTTTCGAAGGTGTGCCCGCGCCGCGGCTGGAATGGCTTGGCAGCCATCGCGTGCTGGTCAGCTCCGGGTCCGGGGACACGGTTTCCCTCCTCGATCCCACGGATCCCGCCGGCGACCGCATTCTCTGCAGCCGCCGGCTCCTGCGGGAGGCATTCCTCCAGCTTCCCGGCTACTCCCCGGAGCAATCCGACCGGGCCGCCTCCGGTGCCGAACTGCTGGTTTCACCGGACGGGAACACCGTCCTTGCGGTCTGGGACGGCGACCTGTTCCTCTACGATGTGACCGCCTCGAAGCTGGTGCACGCTACCTCCGGACCTGCCCGGGACGAACTGCCCGAGTTCAGTCCCGACGGGCGCCGGGTGGCGTTTGTCCGGGACCATGATCTGTACGTGGTGGAGGTGGGCGCTCAAGGCGAGGTACGGCTGACCGACGACGGCGGTCCCAGCCTCCTCAACGGTAGCCTGAGCTGGGTCTACTGGGAGGAAGTGTTCCGCCGGAAGCGCCGCCATGCCTACTGGTGGAGCCCTGACTCCAGGCGGATCGCCTTTCTCCAGTCCGACGTCTCCGGGGTTCCGGAGTTCCCGCTGGTAGACGACGGCGCGCCCTATCCTGCAGTCAAGGCCACCCGTTATCCCAAGGCAGGGATGCCCAACCCCGTGGTCCGAGTCGGCATCGTGGATCTGCAGACCGGTGACCTGCGCCGGCTGGAGTGGGACCAGTACGGTGCCGATCTGGTGGTCGGCCTGAACTGGTCGCCGGAGGGAGAGACGCTTTACTGCCAGGTGCAGGACCGCCGCCAGACACGCCTGGAGCTGTTCGCGGTGGAGGCGGCCTCGGGAACCGCACAGCACCTGCTGAGCGAATCCCCGGGCGGGTGGGTGGAACCGGTCTCCGATCTGCTGGTCCTTCCCGGTGGGCGGCTCATCTGGCCCAGCGAACGCACCGGTTTCCGGCATCTGTACCGGATCGACCCCGGGGCTGGGGCGGTCGCTCTCACTTCCGGCGAGTGGGAGGTGCGGGCCGTGGCAGGTTTCGATGCCGAGTCCGGGGAGATTTTCTTTACGGCGACCCGTGACTCCGTCATCGAGGAACACCTTTACCGGGTTCGGGCCGCGGGAGGCCCTGTGGAGCGGCTCACCGCTGAGCCGGGCGTGCACGAGGTCACGGTAAGTCCGGACGGACGCTTCCAGCTTGACCAGTGGAGCAGCTTGAATTCGCCTCCGCAGGCGGTGGTGCGGAGCGCGTCCGGTGTGATTCTGCGAAGGGTTCATGACCCCCGGCCGGAGGGGCTTGACCGGCTCAACCGGGGACGTGCCGAGTTTACCAGCTTCACCACCAGGGACGGCTTCCGTCTGGAGGCACTGCTGATCTTCCCGCCCGACTTTGACCCCGCCCGCCGGTATCCGGTCCTCCTGCATGTCTACGGAGGTCCCCAGTCACCCATCGTCCGCAACCGCTGGCCCGGCGCCAACGGCTTGTGGCATCGCCTGCTGGCGGACCTCGGCATCGTCATCTGTGTGGTGGATCCCCGCCAGGCGTCGGGGAAGGGGGCCGTCACCGCCTGGAGCAGCCGCGGACGCTTGGGGTCCTCCGAGCTGCGGGACCTGGAAGACGTCGCCGCGGAGCTGGAGCTTCGGCCATGGGTGGACAGAGAACGCCTGGGAATCTGGGGAACCAGTTACGGCGGTTTTCTGGCGGCCTACGCCATGACCCACAGCCCCCGCTTCCGCCTGGGAGCGGCAATCGCACCGGTCACCGATTGGCGCTGGTACGACACCATTTACACCGAACGCTACCTCGGGACCCCGGACGAGAACCCGGACGGCTACCGGGAGTCCTCGGTGGTGGAGGCGGCGGCCTCGCTGCGGGGACGTCTGCTGCTGGTCCATGGGACCGCAGATGACAACGTTCACCCCCAGCACACGCTGCAGCTTGCTGCGGCGCTGCAGCGGGCGGGCCTGGCTTTCGACCTCATGCTGTACCCTGGGGCCGCGCATTCCATCAGGGAGCCGCACCAGGTTTACCACTACCGCAAGCTGCTCACGGACTTTGTGCTCCGGGAGTTTCAGCTCCGTTGAGGTCGAAGCGGAAGGCCGTCAATGCACCCGGCCGCCGGAAATGGTGCCGGGTTCGTCGGACGAACTGTGGGACAGGACGAAGATGTAAGCTCCCACAGGCTGCCCTTCGTATTCCGTCATGAGGCTGAACTGGTATTCCGTCTCGCGGTCGCCCTCGATCTGCTCCTCCTGAATGAAGGAGACCCGCTCCGGAAACATGTGGAACTCACCGAGGATCCTTTTTCCGCGCATCAGCTGGACCACATAGCTTTCACTCCAGCGTTCCAGGTTCCAGTGGAGGTCCTCGTCGTCATACAGCACGGCGTCAGGGGTTCCGGCCCTGATGATGCAGTTGACATGGAGGTGAAGCCAGTTCCAGAAATCGTTGAAGGACTGCGTGGGTTTCGGTTGCATTGGTCCGTGGGGAGCCAAAGCTTAGCACATCCCGCGGCGGAGTGCTTGCGGCACCGTCCACAACTTGCCTTGAGGACAGAGTTTGCAGGCCGCCGCCGGATCGGGGCAATATGGAGAACGTCAAATCGGGAGAGTGAACACCATGCGTCTTACGCCTTCTGAGTGGATCGTCATGAACGCGGTATGGGATCGACCGGTGGAAAGCAGTGTCCGCGACGTTTTGGAGGCTGTGGAAGCGGAGACGGGTTGGGTCTATCAGACCTTGCAGACCATCCTCATGCGTCTCCAGCAGAAGGGCGCATTGACCTCGCGCATCAGAGCCAACACCCGGCTGTTCAAGGCAAAGCTCAGCCGACAGGAGGCCCAGCTCTCGGCCATCCATGAACTCGTGGATGCTGCGTTCCAGGGATCTCCAGCAGAGCTGATCCGGACCCTGTTGGGGCCGGACATGCTGTCCCCGGAAGAGCGGGATGAGCTGGTCCGGTGGCTCAACCAGGAGGGCAACCGCTGAACCGCCCACGATTCTCCCGTGGTAGTCTGTTGCCTGGCCTTCGTTTTCCGGCGCCGGAGAAGCAGATCATGGTCGACTGGGGCAGTGTGGAGACCGTTTTCCTGGACATGGACGGGACCCTGCTCGACCTCTATTTTGACGATTATTTCTGGCTGGAATACGTCCCCGCCCGCTACGCCGAACAGCATGGCCTGGACGTGGAGACCGCCCGCCGGCAGTTGCTTGACCGCTACCGGAGCCGGGAAGGGACGCTGGACTGGTACTGTCTTGACTTCTGGAGTCGGGAACTGGGTCTGGACATCCTCAGCCTGAAGGAGGAGGTTGACCACCTGATCGCGGTCCAGCCTTATGTGGTGGAGTTCCTGGATTCCGCCCGGGGGGCCGGCAAGCGCTGCGTCCTGGTCACCAACGCCCACGGCGGCAGCTTGCGGTTGAAGATGAAGCGGACCCAACTCGGCCGGAGACTGGACAACCTGGTATGCGCCCACGATCTGGGCCTCCCCAAGGAAGATCCCGGCTTCTGGAATCGCCTGCAGAGCGTGGAACCCTTCAAGCCCGGCGCCACCCTTCTGGTGGATGACAGTCTGCCGGTCCTCGAGTCTGCCAAGGCTTATGGAATCCGCTTCCTGGTTTCGGTTTCCCGCCCGAACACCCGGCGTCCCGAGAAAGACACGGGGCCTTTCCCGCGGATCCGGAGTTTCCAGGAACTGCTGGTTCCGCCTCCGGATCCGGCGTCGCCCCGTGCTGCGGCCGCCGGCGGGGGACCGAGCTCGGGGCCGGTCACCAATCGTCCGGGAGTGGAGTCATGATCATGCGGGTTTCCGCCTGGGTCTGGCTGGTGCTGGGAATCCTGCTGGTTCCCGGCCTGGGTCAAGGTCGGTTGAAGGTAGGCGATCCGGCGCCCGAGTTCCGGACCCGGCTGCTGGACGGTACCGAGATCAGGCTGGGCGATTTGCGGGGTCGGGTCGTGGTCCTGAATTTCTGGTTCATTGCCTGTCCCCCCTGTCTGCTGGAGATGCCGGACCTCAACGAGCTGGTGGACCGCTTTGCCGGAAAGCCGGTGGTGTTTTTGGGCCTGACCCCCGATCGGCCGGAGGAACTCAGGTCGTTTCTGGAATTCCGGCAGTTCAAGTACCTGATCGCCCCCGAAGCCACCCCCGTGGCGGAGATTTACGGCGTCCGGGCAGCACCCGTCCACGTGGTCATCGATCCTGAGGGCCGGATCCACTCCATCCAGTACGGAGTGATAGGAGACCTGGAAAGCGAAATGGTGCGACCCATCGAGAAGCTGCTCAGCCGGTAGCTTGCAGCCCCGCAGCCTGCAACGCATACTGGCCGGCATGGGAAACGGGGCGGCAGCGCTTCTCTGTGGTTGGCTTGGTTGCTGGGTGTTCAGTGGTGTCCTGGCGGCGATGCCGGTGGCGGAAGAGCGTCAGGACAGGAGAGGGACGCTCCGGGACGCCGACCACTTTTCGGTCGAGATCAGGGTTCCGGACTCGCTGGAGGCGTGGAAGGCCCGGCGGGAGCAGCTTCGCCGCAAGGTAGAGATCGACGCCGGGCTCTGGCCCCCACCGGAACGGACCCCTCTCAACGCACGCATCTTTGACGAGGTCCAGGGCAGGGGATTCTCCGTCGCCAAAGTCTACTTTGAAAGCCTGCCCGGTTTCCTGGTGACCGGCAACCTGTACCGCCCGGTGGGTACGGGGCCCTTCCCCGCCGTGCTGACGCCGCACGGACACTGGAAATACGGCCGGTTGCAGAACGGCGAGGCAGGCTCCATTCCGGGCCGCTGCATTGATCTGGCGCGCCAGGGTTACGTCGTTTTCAGCCTGGACATGATCGGATACAACGACTCTCTGCAATTCCCGCACGACTGGAACAAGAGCCGCGCCCAGCTCCGCGCCGGCAAACCCCTCCCCTACGAACCACGGATTCACCGGGGTGATTTCGACTTTCCGCAGGCCCGGCTCTACGGCCTCAGTCTGGGTGGACTGCAACTGTGGAACAGCATCCGATCACTGGACTTCCTGCAGCAACTCCCGGAAGTCGACCCTACGCGGATGGGCGTGACCGGGGCCTCCGGCGGGGCGACCCAAAGTCTGCTGCTGATGGCGGTGGACGACCGTGTGAAGACCGCCGCTCCGGTCAACATCATCGGCCTCGCCAAGCACCCGGGCTGCTTGTGCGAGAACTTCAGCGGCCTGTGGATCGACGCGTCGACGGTTGAGCTGGCGGCCGCCTTCGCCCCGCGGCCCCTGTTGCTGGTATCCGCGACGCGGGATCCCTGGACCAGCCGCACCCCCGAGGTGGAATTTCCCTTCCTGCAACGGTTCTTCCGTCTCTGGGGAACGGAGGAGGCCCTGGGCAACGCCCACCTGGACGCCGAACACAACTACAACCTCGAGAGCCGCATGGCGGTCTATGCGTGGTTCCGCCGACACCTCAACCCGTCGGCTCCGGTGGTGGAACCGGTCCCGGAAGGGTCCCCGGAAGTAGACGCGCTGGGCGACCTGCGGGTCTTCCCGGACCATGTGCTGCCCGAAAACGCGAAGCATTGGCGCCAGATCATCGCCGACTGGATCGCCGCCTCGGAACGCACAGTCGCCGGCCTGCTGCAGCGCGCCGAGGACTCCCTGCGGGCCGGTGGCGACTTGCGGAACGGTTTGGCGATGGTCCTCAAGGCTGAACCGCCTGCGCCGGACGGACTGCTGTATACCGCCAACCTCGAGGAGCGGCGGGGGGAGCTGGTCTATGTTTCGGAGTCCATCGGGCGGCGGGGAGCCGACGACTGGATCGCACTGGAATCGATCCGCCGGGATGAGGATCCAGCCGCCGCCCTGCTGCTGTGCTATCCGGAGGACCGGGGAGAAATCCTGGGCGGCTCGGGTGAGCCGGTCTTCCCGTGGCTGAAGACGGTTTTGGGACGCGGCTTCCAGGTTTTTCGGGTGAGAGGTTACGCCTCGGGACACCTGCGGATTCCGTTGCGCACATGGGAGAGCTTCTCGTGGCCCGACGCCTACAATCGGAGCAACCTGCTGAACGCCGTCCAGGATGTTGTCACCGCCCTCGCTGCCGTCCGGGATGCGTACCCGGAGCTTCCGCTGACCCTGGCAGGGCTGGACGAGTGCGGTTTGCCGGCGGCGTTGGGGGCGGCGGTGGCGGGGGGCGTCGACCAGCTGGTGGTGGACCTGGACGGATCGGATCCGGGCTATGACGGCGAGCTGCTGCAACGGCTTCCGGTGGGTTCCATCCGGCGGGTGGGCGATCTTCGCGCGGCCTTTCTGGCGCAGTTGCTGGAAGGGGACCTGTATCTTTGGGGTGCCGGTCCCACGTTCGATCCGGGCTGGCTGCAGGACCGGGCGGCGGCTCTGGGAAAAGGCCGCCTGGAGGTTACTGCGGAGTTCAACTTCGAGGGTTTGCTTCCGCAGCGAGGCAGATAGCGGGAATCCTTCATCAGCCGAGGGTGCCTGCAGAGGGCTTCGCAGTATGTCCGCCAGGCGGCCGGCCCCTGCGGCGGGGCCGGTCGCTTCCGCTCTCGAGGCCGGAGGACGGTGCCGCCGCAGCTCTTCGGGACGGCGCTGCTGAACTTGCCGCCGCGCGACTTCGTTATCCCCGCAAGACCGGAGGTTCCCGCATGGCTCGACGTCGGCGGTGCTGCAGTGGTCTTACCTGTCCCCGAAAGATCGGGAGCGCGAGGAGGGGTTGCCGACGGAGGTGCACCGGTTTCTCCAGGAGGCAGTGTCCAGCCCGAATGAAACCTACTCGATCGCGGTAGAAGTCGCGCGCCGCGTGGGCCTCCAGCGGATCGCCGCCATGGACGACCATAGCGAAGCGGCCCAGACGCTGCAGTACTGGGACCGACTTTCCGCCGAGCTGGATGCCTCTCCGGTCTACCAGGAGCTCCAGAAGTCCCCCTTTTATGCCGAGTCGGACCGCAGGTTCAGGCAGGCTCTGGACGCCGGCGACCTGCTTCCCCACTACCTCTGGCTGGCGTCTCCCCGAGTTCGCCCGCTCCGATGTGCGGGAGCAGTGGGGCGCCCTGTTGCGCACCCGGCTGGAGTCACGCCTCGACCGCGCACGCCTGGCGCAGTGGGAGGTACGCAATCTGCGGATGGCGGCGCACATCCGGCAGGCGGCGTCAGGGTTTCCCGACGGCCGGGTGCTGGTGGTGGTCGGTGCGGGGCACAAGGCTTGGCTGGACCACTTTCTGGCCCAGCTCTATGACGTCCGCCTGGTGTCGCTTTCGGAGGTAGTAGAGGAACGACCGGCAGCGACCGCAGGGGGTGACGGCGCTGGACAGTGAACGATCCGGCCGGGTCACTTCGGGTCTGCTCCTGCAATGTCTTGCGCCGGGAGGGATGGTGAGCCTAACATGAGCTCATCTTCCCATTTTTCAGTTCTGCGGAACACTGGTGTCGGGCCAGGGGGGAGCCTTGGTCGGAGAGGTTGTATCCCACTACCGGATTCTCTCCCTGCTGGGCGGTGGCGGGATGGGTGTCGTCTACAAGGCCCTGGACACGCGGCTGGGGAGGACGGTGGCCCTCAAGTTTCTGCCCGAGGGGATCTCCGCGGACGCGGGTACCCTCGAGCGCTTTCGACGGGAGGCACAGGCCGCCTCCGCTCTGAACCACCCCAATATCTGTGTCATCCACGATTTCGACGAGCACCAGGGACGTCCTTTCCTGGTCATGGAACTGCTGGAAGGCCAGAGCCTGAAGCAGCTCATTGGAGAAGGAGCCCTCGATGCCGGGACCGTGGTGGACGTGGGGATCCAGGTATGTCGAGGACTGGAAGCGGCGCACTCACTCGGCATCGTCCACCGGGACATCAAGCCGGCCAACATTTTCATAACCAGCCACGGGGTAGCCAAGCTGGTCGATTTCGGACTGGCGAAGCTCAACCCGATCCCGGTCATGGATCAGTCGGTTTCCTCCCTGCCGACACCGGCGCCGTCGGAGGACGACCTTACCCGTGACGGCGTGCTGGTGGGGACCACCTGCTACATGGCGCCCGAGCAGGCCCGCGGTGAACCCGTGGACGCCAGATCCGACATCTTCTCTCTGGGATTGACTCTCTATGAGGCTTTGACCGGCAGGCTCCCCTTCGAAGGCAAGACGGCGCCCGCCTACCTCGCCGAAGTGATGCACCGGGAGCCTGAGGCTCCCAGCCGGTGGCGGCCGGGACTGCCCGAGCGACTGGATCAGGTACTGCTGAAGGCACTGAGGAAGCGGCCGGAGGACCGCCATCAGTCGGCAACCGAACTGCGGGCCGACCTCACCCGGGTTGCCCAGACGCTGGGTGTGCCCCCGGAACGCCTGGGGGCAGGGAAGTGGTTCCGAAAGCTGCGGGTTCCGGTGGCGATGCTGAGAATTGCCGCGCTGGTGGCGGCGTTGTGCGTCCTGTTGCTGGCGTTCGGGGTTGTGGACTGGCGGGACTGGTTCGGACCCGAGGGGGAACGGAGGGATATCGCGGTCCTGCCGTTCGTCAACGTGGGGGGGATGCCGGAACGTGAGGCGGAGGGTTTGGGGCTGACCCTCGACCTGACCAGCGCCCTGACCCGGGTCCAGAAGTTCAGGAGCTGGCTCAACGTGGTTCCCGCCAGCGAAGTCATCGGGATGGACTGCCGGAGTCCGGGTCAGGCGCGAAGCTACTTCGGCGTCGACCTGGTGATCACCGGCAGCCTGGAATGGACCGACACTCAGCTCCGGCTGACCCTCAACCTGGTGGACGCCCGGACCATCCGTCAGGTGGACTCCGAGGTGCTGGTGGAGCCGCTGGGGTCGGTCCATCGGATGCGTGACCAGGTGCTGCGGCAACTGGACCGGATGCTGCAGCTTACACTGGAGCCGGGCGCCTTCCAGGCTCTGGCGGCGGGGGGTACCCAGGTCCCGGCCGCCTGGGGTCACTATCAGCGCGGCCTGGCATACCTGGAAAGGTACTTTGAACCGGGCAATTTGCGACGTGCGGAACTGGCTTTCAGCCGAGCGCTGGAAGAAGATTCCGGATTCGCGGCCGCCCGCGCCGGACTGGCTCGGACCCGGTTCCGCCAGTATCAGGAGACGGCCCGACCCGAGCTGTTGGAGAGTGCCGAGGAGGAGTGCAGTGAAGCCCTGCGGCTCGATCCGGATTCGGCGCCGGCCCGGGTCGCCCGCGGATGGATCCGGAGCGCGCGGGGGCAGCGTGAAGAAGCGGCAGAGGAGTTCCGAAAGGCGCTCCAGTTCGAACCGAACAGCATCGACGCCCTGACTGGGCTCGCGCTGAATCTGGATCGCAGCGGTCCGGAGGCGGCCGCGACCCAGGCAAGACTGGCGGCTGCCCTCGAAACCGACGAGCGGAACTGGTACGGCCATTTCCAGTTGGGGGTATTCGCGTTTTACCAGGGCCGGTACGAGCAGGCTCTGGAGGCCTTCCGGCGCGCCCAGGCCCTGGTTCCCGAGAACTACAAGGTTCACAACAACCTGGGTGCAGCAAACGCCAACCTGGGCCACTACGATCGGGCCATCGAGAACTTCCTCGCCTCAGCCCAGATCGCTCCGAACTACGTCGCCTATACCAATCTGGGGACGATGTACCTTCGGCGCCAGGACTATCCCGCGGCGGTGGACATGTACCGCCAGGCGGTCAAGCTCAACGACTCCGACTACTCCGTGTGGGGTTACCTGGCCAATGCGTGTCGGAAAGTTCCCAGTTGTCAGGCGGACTATCTGGACTATTACCGCCGGGCGGCCGACCTGGCCGGACAGCGGATTGCGGTGAATCCAGGGGACCCCTGGCTGAAAGCCGACCGGGCGGACTACCTGGCTGAACTGGGCGAGCTGGAGGAGAGCCGGCGGCTGATCGCAGAGGCGCTGGCACAGATCGACATCGCTGCCGAACCGTTGGAGCTGGCCTACCTCGGTTCGCAGGTGTATGGGCTGCTGGGTGATGCCGATTCCTCGATGCAGTGGCTGGAAAGGGCGCTGGAACTGGGGTTGCTCTGGAGTCGGGTGGAGGGTGCGGACGCGCTGGAGAGGGTTCGCAAAGACCCACGCTACCGGGAACTTGCCCGCCGTTTCTCGGCACAGCGTGAAGGCAGACAGGTCGAATGATGGGTGGGTAAGGAGGACTGCCATGCAGTTGCCGACGCAGTGTGTCAAGGTGTTTCCGGAGTTGTCCCGGGCCGGCGGTTCGCACGCCAAGACGGGGAACTTCTGGATTGACCCCCCGGTGCTTGCGATCGATTCGCGTCGTGGGGCGGAGCTGGAGTTCGTGTCCGTTGGCGGCGAGCCGCTCAACGTGGATCTGACCAGCGTGCACTCTACGGCGGCGGGAACGGGGTCACCGGTACGGATCTCGATTCCGCCGGGTTCGGCGCCGGAGGGCATGTACGTGTACACAATCCGGGTCCGGTGGTCGCCGCCGTCCGGCAGGCCGGTCTGGAAGAAGGCACGGGCGAACTCGGATCCCCGCATGAAGATCTCGCCGTAGGCCGGTTTGAGGGAACGGCGGTAATCCGAGGGTCCGGGGCTCGAACCCGATCGGTTGGAGGGCTGCCGTCGTCGATCCCCTTCGGGGATCCTCCTTTCTTGTGGCACCGATGAACTCCCTTCCCTTGACAACATAGTTCGATAATGTTAGAAATATCGAATCATGAAACGCCAGAGCCGGCTTGCCGAGGAAACGGCACGGTTTGCGGACATGCTCGCCGCCATGGGCTCGGAACAGCGACTGTCCATCATCCGCCTGCTGTTGGGCGCCCACCCCGAAGGGCTGGTGGTGGGCGCCATCCAGGAGCGGACCGGAATCACCTCCTCCACGTTGTCTCATCACCTGGAGCGGCTGAAGCATGAAGGTCTGGTGACGGTAACGCGGGAGGGTACTTACCTGCGCTACCGCGCCGACGTGGACGCGCTGCGCGAGCTGCTGTCGTTTCTTTACGCCGAATGCTGCCGTCCCCAGGGGGCCGATGCCCTCGTGGATCTGAAAGCGGAGATCAGCATTCGGGAAGGAGATCGGACATGAGTCAACCGTCCAGCCCCGAGTCGGTCAGAGAAGTGGTGAGAGAAAAGTACGGACAGGTGGCACGCCGGGTCCTGGAGGACTCCGAAGGCTCCTGCTGCGGGCCGAGCTGCTGCGGAACCGCCGAACTGGGCGCCTCCGGTGCGGGAGATCCCATCACGGCGGACCTTTACAGCTACCAGGAGGCCACCCAGGTGCCCAAAGAAGCGCTGCAGGCCTCGATGGGTTGCGGCAACCCCACCGCCCTGGCCGAGCTGCGGCCGGGCGAAGTCGTCCTTGATCTGGGTTCCGGCGGCGGGATCGATGTCCTGCTCTCCGCCCGCCGGGTCGGCCCTGCCGGCAAAGCCTATGGTCTCGACATGACCGACGAAATGCTGGCCCTGGCCGAAGCCAACCGGCGCAAGTCCGGGCTCACCAACGTGGAGTTCCTGAAGGGACACATCGAGGATATCCCCCTCCCGGACGCCTCGGTGGACGTCATCGTCTCCAACTGTGTGATCAACCTCTCCGCCGACAAGGATGCCGTGTTCCGGGAGGCCTTTCGGGTGCTGAAACCCGGAGGGCGTCTGGCGGTCTCCGACGTGGTGACCCGCGGCGAGATACCCCGGCCCATCCGTCGCAGCCTCGAACTGTGGGCGGGCTGCGTGGCCGGCGCCCTCAGCGAGGAAGACTATCGCAGCAAGCTGCGGGCTGCCGGCTTTGAGCAGATTTCCGTGGAGACCACGCGGGTGTACCGGGCGGAGGACGCCCGCGACATCCTGAGGGGGCAGGGCTTCGACGCCGACCAGGTGGCCGCCGAGGTGGACGGCAAGTTCGTGAGCTGCTTCATCCGCGCCCGGAAGCCGTAAGCCGTCCCGGCGCCGGTGCCTCGGCTTGCGCGGATCCCGCGCACCCGGGTCAGGCGGACCCCATGGGTCGCGCGGGCCCGACAGACGCCCGGAAGCCGACCGGCCGGCCTCCGGGACAGGCTAGCGCTCCACCACCGGAAGGGTGGTCAGCAGGGGGACATGCTGGGGGAACCAGCGGTCCGGGATGTGGTACTGCCGCAGCCCTACGGCGGCCAGCGGCACCGGCCCGTCCACCTCCAGAACTCCCCGCATCTCGCGGGCGGCCTCGCGAATCGGCCCCGCCGGGAAGAGTTCGTGGATGAAGCGGGCCCGATAATCCCCAGGGTCCAACTCCAGGCCGGTTTCCCCGAGGAGCTGGAACTCCTGGTCGTAGAGACGAAGCTCCACCTCCGCCGTGCCGCCCGCCCCAGGCGGATAGACCAGCGCCAGTCCGGTGTCATAGTCGCCCAGCGAGTCCACGGGCAGCGTCAGTTTCGGTTGCGGCCGGACCCAGGCGACGGCGGCTTCGTAAAGCGGCAGCCCGGAGGAGGTATCCAGACCGCGGAAGACGGCCGCTCCCGAAACTGTCGGCGGGGCGAGCACCCGGGCGTAGCCGGTCTGCAGTCCTTGGTCGACGCCGGCCAGCCGAAGGGTCAGACTGTGTCCCGCTCCCGGATTCAGGACGTGCTCCGCAGCGGGCGCCCTTCCCTCCAGGGCTACCCGCCAAGGATCGCCGTCGGGGTCAAAGAACTGCAGGATCACCTCCGCGGCTGCCCCGGTATTCACCACCAGCAGCGTGGTGTCGAAGGTCAGGATGGGGTCTCGGCCGACACCCAGGTGCGGGATCAGACGGCTCTCCGCCACCGCCGCCTGACCCGAGTCGGGGTCCAGCATGAGCGAAGACACGTCCACTGCTTCAAAGTCGGAACCCCGCAGCGTCTTGAGTTGATCCAGCACTTCGTTATCCCAGCGATCGTCGGGGGCCCCGCTGACATACCAGGCGGAGCCGTTGTCGGCCAGGATCATGCCGTAGCGTTTGAGGGCGGTGAGGATGACCTGAACCTGCGGATGGAAACCCGAGAGATCAAAACCGGCCTTCAGCCGGAACCGCTGTCCCATCGGGGGGTACTGGATCCCGGTCAACTGGGAGGCGAAGTGGCGGGCGGGCCAAACGTAGGCGCGCCGGGTCTGGGGGGCGGTGAAACGGACGGCGTGGCGGATCTCTCCGGCGGCGACTTCCTCATAGCGCACCAGTCCGGGCAGGATCGGCAAACCGGCCGCATCGGCTGAGGTCCACCCCCGTGGCCGCAGAGCGTATGAGTTCAGGTCAAAGACCGCCCCCGAATCCGCCCGCCATCGGCTTCCCCCGTCCTCGGGAAAGGCGTTGAAAAGCTCATACAGGCGGCAGTCCCCGGTGTCCACAACCAGGACGTGGCGGTCACCGGAACTTTGGGCCCCTCCTTCGATGGGGGCGTCCGGAGGGATCGGGTAAGGCCCAGGATCACTCTCACCGGCATAGGTGAAGGTGACCGGCACCCGGGGTTGGTCGGGCGGAACGCTGGTATACGGTATGCCCATGGGGCTCCCCGAGCCGGGGGGCCAGAAGCCCGCACCGAAGTCCGGGTGCAAGGGGCGGTCGGCGCCGATGGTTGCCACCCAAAGTGACGACTGGGGGTCCACCGGCAGATGGTCGATCCGGACGTTCCAGATGTGATCGGCCGGGAACATGCGGCAGGGCCCGACGGACGGTCCGGCCGCGAACAGAAAGCCGCCGGCTGCAACGATGGACGCCGCCGGCGCGTACGACCGCCGCAGGCCGTCGCCGACCGTACTTTGAAAAAGCGCTCTCAGTTTACGCATAGGTCCGCTCCGGAGCCATGGCGTGTCCCCAACCCAGGGTATGGGCGTCCGGCAGGTCGTAGCGGACCCCCGGAATCACCTCCGCCTGGATCAGGCTTCCCAACTGGAAATAGACGGCGTCCATGTCGGAGTGCCATTCCGGGAAGTGTCCGAAGCCCCCATCCGGATTCTGGCAGGTCAGGACCCAGTGGGCGGCCCGGGCCATGGCCTGCCTGCAGGCGGCGGAGCCGGCGCCGAGCTGGCGGAGGATGAAAAGGGCGTCGAAACAGGCGTGGACGTCCCAGTCCGGTTCCTTGATGTTCCACCCTCCGGCTTCGGTCTGGTCCCGCAGCGTCCGGGCCACCATGGCTTCGGCGCGGGGGGTGGGCACACCGACGAGACGGCAGAAATGGGCCATGTGGAAGGTGGCGGCCACATGGTCCTGCAGGTAGCCGTCCTCGGACTGCAGCACGGTCATGTGCTCCAGGACGGCACGGCGGTACTCGACCGGGAAGGGCTGGTCCAGAGCGGCATAGAACAGGGGAAAGAAGCTGGTGGTGTAAAGCGGAAGCTGTTTGAACTCTTCATTCTGAAACCACCGGTCCATGACCGCCGAAGGATCGTGGTCCGGGCTTGCGCCCAGGGCCCGCAGGCAGACCACGCCCTGGGTGGTGTTGTAGAGCAGCGCCAGGCTGTCGTCCGGCCTGAACTCACCCGCCACGTTCGCGAACGAACCGTCACGGCGTTGGCGGGAGCGCACGTAGGCGATGCTGGCGTCGGGCTCAGGCAGCTCACGTCCCAGGGTTCGGGCCAGCACTGATGCGTAGGTGACGGCGGCAAGGTCACTGGCGCGGGTGTCGGAGTTACCCGGGTAGGCGGGATCGGTTGAGGGCGCGTAGCCGCCGTCAGGCTGCCGGCAGCCGAGGATGAAAGCCCAGGCGCGCTCAGCCGCGGCGGCCGGGGACGGCGGAGCTTCTCTGGCGGAGCGGCAGCCGGCCAGCAGCGGAACGGAAGCACCGAGAAGGAAGCGGCGTCGGGTCGTGGTGAAGAGCATCGGCAACACCTCCACCAGGAAGACTACGCCGGATCGAGGGAAATTCAACCGCCATGCCCGAGGATCGCCCCGCTTTCTGTAGCCGGCCGGGGGATTACGGGACGGCTCTGCCGGCACCCAGGCTCAGCCCCGGGAGTGAAGGGCAATGCGGTTGCCCTCGCTGTCCTCGAACACAGCCATGTAGCCGTACTCCGGAGAAATCTGGGTCTTGGGAACGATGACCTTTCCCCCTGCGGCTGTGACCCGGGACAAGATCTCCTGCAGGTCCGGATTTCCGTTCAGGTACACCAGGGTCCCGTCGTGGGAAGGGCGGTAGAAGCCGGGGTGCTGGCACAAGGCGCCTCCCACCGCACCGGAATCCACCGGGAAGACCGCCATCCGAAGCTGGTTGGCCAGAGGCATTTCGTGGAGCTCGATGGCAAAGATGGTTTCGTAGAACTTCCTGGCGCGGTCCAAGTTGGAGGCCGGGATCTCGAACCACGCAATCATGTGCTGCATGTCGACTGCCTTTCTGTCGGCGGGGAAGCACTCCCCGTGAGCAACCCAAGGAGGGAACCGTTGGGTCCGATCCTAGCGGAAACCGCGCGCGGCGGGCAAGCCCGGTTCAGCCGCGGCCTTCCGCGGAGAGGCGGGCTCTGCTTCCGGGAGACTTCGGGTCAACGGGGAAGGACCACGGTTGCGGTGACCGGGTAGTGGTCGGAGGGATATCTCCCTTCCCGGTGGCTGCGGATGATCGCAGCCTCGATGACGTGGATCCCCGGTTCCACCAGAATGTGGTCGATCTTCTCGCTTTCCGATCCGCCTTTGAAGCCGTGAAATGTCCCCACCTCCCGGGCCTGGGGATATAGGACCCGGAAAGTGTCCACCAGACGCGGCGTCGGCTGGCGGGCTCCCAGAAGATGCAGAATCGCCGGGTTGTCTTCCCCTGCATTGAAGTCACCGGTCACGATCACCGGGTCCCGCGGATTGCGGGAGTCGATGCGCTGCGCCAACAATTCGGCACTGCGTTCACGGCTGGGTTGGGACTGGTGGTCGAAATGAGTGTTGAACAGCCAGACGGCAGCACCTCCGTCCCGTTCCACGAACCTCCCCCAGGTGACGATCCGGGGGATCCGGTTGCCCCAGGATCGGGAACCTGGAACGTCAGGAGTGTCCGAAAGCCAGAACGTCCCGCTGGTATCGACCCGCCAGCGGGCGTGGCGGTAAAGGATGGACGAGTGTTCCCCTGCGCGGGCGCCGTCGTCGCGTCCCACTCCAAGGGGAGCGTAGGCCGGCAGTGCGGCCCGAATCTCGTCCACCTGGAAATCCAGGGCCTCCTGGAGTCCCACGAAGTCGGCGTCGGCGCGGCGCAGGACCTCGAAAACCAGGTCACGTCGCCGAATCCAGGAGTTGTCGCCGTCCGGGGCGGTCCCGTAGCGGATGTTGAAGGTCATGACACGGACCGTGGGACCGTCCGGGGGAGCGGCCGCCGGTGTGACCAGGGCGAGCAGCAGCAGCGACTCGATCATCCGGATCAGAATACGCGACCCGTCTGCGAGGGCAAGCGGAAACCAGCGATGGGCTCCACCGGGGAAAGAGAAGAAGCGGGAAGCGGAGGTTCCCGCGCACATCCGGGTGATCCGTGGGATTCCTGTGACCCGGGAAACAGCTGGTGCGGATTCGCTGACGCCGACGAAGTAGAATTCTTCGGAACAGATGGAGGATGTAATGATGCGCTGGCTGTTGCTGTCGACCTGGTTGGCGGCCTCCCCCGGTGCCGACGAACCGGAGGACCCCTACCTGTGGCTGGAGCAGGTGGAGGGAGAACAGGCGCTGGCGTGGGTCAAGGAGCGCAACGCTGAGACGGCAGCCGAACTGGAGTCCGATCCCCGCTTCCGGGAGTTCTTCCAACGCAATCTGGAAATTCTCAATTCCCGGGACCGTCTCGAAATGCCGTCGCTGCAGGGCGGCATGATCTACAACTTCTGGCAGGATGCCGAGCATGTCCGGGGCCTCTGGCGTCGAACCAGCCTCGAGCACTACCTGGCGGGTGCACCGCAGTGGGAGATCGTGCTGGACGTGGACGACCTGGCACGCCGGGAAAGCGAGAACTGGGTCTACAAGGGGTCGACCTGTCTCGACCCCCACGGAAAACGCTGTTTGGTCCACCTTTCCCGCGGGGGCGGAGACGCTGTGGTGGTCCGCGAGTTCGACACCGAAACCCGTTCCTTCGTGGAAAACGGTTTCCGACTGCCGGAAGCCAAGTCCAGGGTCAGTTGGCGGGATGAGAACAGCATCTGGGTGGGCACCGATCTGGGTCCGGGAACCCTCACCGAGTCCGGCTATCCCCGGACGGTCAGGCTCTGGACCCGGGGAACTCCGCTGGAATCGGCGCCGGTGGTGCATGAAGGTGAGGTGACCGATGTCAGCTCGATGGTGGTTTCGATCTTCACTCCGGAAGGACGCTATGACCTTGCCTCCACGGCGCCGGCCTTCTTTCGGGAGCGCTACTGGCTGATCCTGGAGGGACGGCGGGTCCGGCTGGATCTTCCCGAGGACGTGGACCTTCGGGGCATCTTTCGAAACCGCCTGCTGTTTTCGCTGCGTTCCGCCTGGACGGCCGGAGGCAGGACCTGGCCCCAGGGAGCGTTGCTGAGCATCGATCTGGACCGCTTTCTGGCCGGGTCCCGGGACTTCGACCTGCTGTTCGAGCCCTCGGAGCGCACCTCCTTGGCAGGGGTGGCCACGTCCAGCGGCGGGGTTATTTTGGAGACTCTCGACAACGTCCGCAGCCGGATCCAAGTGCTCACTCTGGAAGGGGACGGCTGGAGCCGCCGGACCCTGGACCTGCCGGAGTTCGGCTCGGTCGGCTTCGTGATCGCCGACAACCTGATGGACGTCTGGTTTTACACCTACTCGGATTTTCTGCAGCCCTCGGCGCTGTTTGCAGTCGAGGACGGCCGCTCCCGCAAGCTCAAGCAGTTGCCCGAGTTCTTCAGGACTGAGGGGCTGACTGTCCAACAGCTCGCGGCGGTTTCCGCCGACGGCACCCAGGTTCCGTATTTTCTGGTGGCCCGCCGGGACCTGCGGTTGGATGGCTCCCACCCGACGCTGCTGTATGGCTACGGCGGTTTCGAGGTTGCTCAGACCCCCAACTATTCGGCGGTGATGGGTGCCTCGTGGCTGGAGCGTGGGGGTGTCTATGCGCTGGCCAACATTCGCGGAGGCGGCGAGTTCGGCGCACGGTGGCACCAGGCGGCCCTCCTCAAGAACCGTCACAAAGCCTTTGAGGATTTCATCGCAGTGGCTGAGGACCTGATCCGCAGGGGGATCACTTCCCCCGCCCGGCTGGGCATCCAGGGCGGCAGTAACGGCGGCCTGCTGGTGGGCAGCGTGTTTACCCGCCGTCCCGACCTGTTCGGTGCGGTCGTCTGTCAGGTCCCCCTGCTGGACATGAGGCGTTACCACCGTCTCCTGGCGGGGGCCAGCTGGATGGCGGAGTACGGGAATCCGGATGACCCCGAGATGTGGGAGTACATCCGGACCTACTCTCCCTATCACAACGTCTCGGCTGGGGCGCGCTACCCGAAGGTGTTGTTCATGACCTCGACTCGGGACGACCGCGTCCATCCCGGCCATGCCCGCAAGATGGTGGCGCGGATGCGGGAACTGGGCCATCCGGTGTTGTACTACGAGAACACCGAGGGTGGACATGCGGCGGCGGCCAACAACCGTCAACGAGCCCACATGAGTGCGCTGGCCTTTACTTATCTGTGGCGCCAGCTCGGCGGAGCCGGAGGTCAGTGAGCTTCGTCAGACCGCCAGCGGCAGGCTCACCGGAGAAAAGGCGAACCACTGCGCGATCTCCGTGCCCGGGACGCGCCGTCGCATCTGGATGAGCCGCCGCTTCTCCTCCATCCGGGGGCGCAGGCGGCGGACTTCTGTCAACGCCGGCAGTGAGCTCCGTTCGAACGTGCCCACATAGGCATAGATCCCCAGATCGCGGAGCAGGTAGAACGGGAGGCACCGGCGGCGGACCTCGGGATCCAGATTCTTGATCCGCATCAGGAAACGGTTCTTGAGGGAGTGGTAGTTGACGGCCGGCGGCAGCTGACGCCGCCCCCGGGGCAGGACCCTGCGAGCGTGCCACATCACCGCGTCAGGCTGGTAGACGGCGCGCCAGCCGAGCAGTCGTCCGCGCCAGGCCAGGTCTGCGTCCTCCCGGTAGGCAAAGAAAGCCTCATCCAGGAACTCTCCCCCCAGACTGACGTCCTCCACGAATTCGCGACTGCACAGCAAGGCGGCACCGGTGATGCCGAAAACCTCCTCCGGTCCGCCCGCCGCTTCCCGTTCCGGCCGGCCGTTGTCACGGTCGAAGTGGCGGAGGGTCGGCGTGAAGTAGATGCCGGTGGAGTCCAGGACGGGGAGTCCTCGGTGACGGATTTCCTCCCCCTTTCCATCCATGCGGAAAATCCTGCCGCCGGCCATTCCCGCCTGGGGACAGCGGGCGAGAGCTTCCGCCAGCAGCTCAAGGCAACGGGGATGCAGCCGCGTGTCCGGATTCAACAGCAGGGCCAGCCGCCACCGGGAGTCGGCCTTCAGGTTGAGGTTGTGACCTCGACAGAAACCCAGATTGGCCGGGGACTCCAGGACCTCGTCGGCGAGACGTCTGGCGATGGCCGCCGAGCCGTCCTGGGAACCGTTGTCGAAGACCCGGATCCGCGCAGGAAGGGTCTGGTCCCTGATCGATGCCAGGCAGCGCTCCAGCCAGGCTGAGCTGTTCCAGGTGACCAGGCTGACCAGCAGCTCGCTCATCGCCGTCCCCTGACGCGGCGCAGTGCGAGCCCCACCTGCACCGCCAGCCACACCGGCACCAGGCTGGCGCGGTGATGTTTCCGCCAGTATCGCAGCAGATTTCCGTAATAGATGGAAACGAACTCAGGCCAGCTCAGGTGGTCCAGGGACAGGCCGCCCCGGTGAACTCCACAGAGCTCGGGTCTGACCCGGATCTCCCAGCCGGCATCCAGCAGGCGCCTGCAGAAGTCCACGTCTTCGAACCAGGCGGGACGAAACTGCTCGTCAAAGCCTCCGAGTTCGGCCCAGGCCCGCCGGCGCAGGAGCCAGAACGCTGCGGCGGGCTGAAGCGGGCCACCCGGGGTGGAGAGGTGGTCCGCCGCAGGCGCAGAGGTGTGCCGCTTGATCCAGTCCAGCAGTTCGTCCACGAACAGCGCGTCGCGGATGACCGAGGCCGCGGTGGGCAGCGGTCTGAACTGGAACCGGGTCTGCGGCCTGCCCTGCCCGTCGACGAGGCGGCCCGCGCAGAGGGCGACACCGGGCTGGTCCTGGAGTTCGCGGTAACAGGTTCGGACGCCTTCCGGTTCAACCTCCAGGTCGGGGTTCAGCAACAGGACAAAGGGCGCCGGGCTCGACCTGATGCCAAGGTTGGCCGCAGCGGCAAAACCGAGGTTCGATGGACACCGGTGCAAGAGGACCCCGGGTGTTCGCCGGACGATTTCCGCGCTGGCATCTCCGGAGGCGTTGTCGACCACCAGGATCCCCTGCAGTTCCCCCTGCAGCGGACCGAGCGAATCGAGCAGGCGTGCCAGCCAGGGCCCGCTGTTCCAGTTCACCACGACGACTGAGAGCTTCAAGGAAGGATGGAAATTAACACAATGGTGACCGCGAATTCAGTAAGATGTTTGCGTGCGGCTCACCAGCTTCACCAACGACCGGCATGTGGGATGGCTGTCCCCACGGCTGGAGGTGCCGCCCGAGCTGCTGGAGACGCCGGAATCAGCCTCCCGCATTCCCGGCACGGAGACCATCCTCGACTGTGAGTCGCGCAAGATTCTGAGGGTTCGACTGGGGGTGGACGGTCGGCCGGACTCGTGCTTTCTTTACATTTTTGACAACCATTCCCTGGCACGGGCTCTGCGCACCGCTTATGCGCTGCACATCCTGCGGATGTCATACCGCCTGCGTCGGGCCGGTTTTGAGACCCTGCAGGTCCTGGCGGCTTTCCGGCCCCGGGGCCAGTGGCTGAACTGGAGGAGCTACCTGATTGCGCGGGAGATCCAGCCGGTGCTGGAGCTGCCGTCGGGGGGCCGCCACCGTTATCCGGTGCACGAGTCCGTGGAATTCAGTCCCGATCTGCTGGCCGCTGTGGCCTGGACGCTGGCCGAGTTCCACGAACGGGGGTTTGTGCACGGGGATCTGAAGACCCGCCATGTTCTTGCTCACCGCAACGGCAACGAGCCGGGCGCGAGGTTTCCCTGGGACATCATCCTGGTGGACCTTGAGAAGACACGCCGGCTGCCCCCGATGCTGGCGAGAATTCACGATGTGCTCGCGGCCAGGGACCTGGTGCAGCTTTGTGCTTCGCTGCCGGAGGTCCACCGGAACCGCCCGCTGGCTGCAGTCAAGCGCGAGCTGATCGAGCGTTATCTGGAATTCCGCAGCCTTCCGGCGGCTCGGGCGCGGGCCATTCGGGCGGTGGTGAATCTGTACCGTCCCGGCGGGACGCTGCGTCAGGGCCGGACGCTGCTTGATTCGCTCGTGGCCCGCCTCTGGTCGCGCTGAGCTCCCGAGTCCGGCGGCCGATTCCGCCGGTTCCACGTTTTTGCCCATCCCACCCGGCAAGATTTGCCGCAGGGACTGTCCCCAAGCTTTCGGCTCCGGTTCTGGCGTTTTCGCATTAACTTCTTTGAAATCAGAAAATTATGCCTTCGCGATGAAGCATGCTTCGGGCTTGGCACGCGGCTTGCGCTAGAGCCCGCCCGGTATGAACACGACGAGGCTGCCGGATCACCTTCCCAACCTCGGGCTGAAGCCGGTGCAAGGCGCCGGCGGGCGGAAGGGCGGCGACTTTGCTTCCCAATTTCTTGCACTGTTGTTCGAACAGCGGGCGGAAGAGATTCCCGTCCCGAAGCCGCGGGCGGAGGCGGGACGCCGCTCCGGCCCGGGTTCCGGGTTACCGCCGATGGGCGAAGTTTCCGCCGGATTGAGGCCCCGTGCCAGAGAGTCAGCCGACCCGGCCCGGGAGAGCGCTGAAGGGGTCCGCGACACGGCACATGTCCTCTCCAGTTTCCCGCTGCCGGTGCCCCAGCAGCCGGGCGATCAACGGAGCGCTCTCCCCGCGTCCCGGTCGGGCACGGCGGTTCGCGGTGATTCCGGCCGGCCCGCCCCTCTGTCTGAAGACCCGTTCCTGACGGCCGGCCGGAGCGGGACGATCACGTCAGGCTCGCGCAGCCGGGCTTCCTCTCACAAGGAACATACGGCGGCGGCTTTTGCCGGTCCGCTTTCGGTCCCGGGCGGGGCCGGCGCTTCGGTCGGCCCTGCATCGGCTTCCTCCGACACCGGCCCCAGGCCGAATCCGGCGGCTGCCGAAAGTGTGGCCTCCGCGGGCCGGGCGGCCCTGAGCCGGAGCGCAGTTGAGAAAGCGGAATCCTTCGCCCAGGCCAAATCCCTGGCAGCCCCAGCCCAACCAGCGAAGTCCCATCTCTATCAAGCGCATATGGTGCACGGCGAGAAGTTCCCTGCGGCCGAGCCGGTGACAGCCGGGCTGGGGGTGGCCGGGACGGTGGACCGCCCGGTTGCGCCGCAACCTGGGGAGAACGTCGCCGAGGCCGGAGGGTCCGGACCGAGCCTGCCTCAGGCGGGGGAAATGACGTTCGGCCGGCGCAAGTCGGCCCAGCCGGTTTCGACACCGCCGTCCCGAGGAGCGGTTGCCGATGTCCGCGGAGCGGGTGAGCTTTCCGGCCCGGGGGACGGCCGGTTCAGCGTTCCCGCCGGCGAGCGGGGGATGACTCCGGAGGCGGGCGGGGGAGCCAGTGGGACGGTTGTTCCCGGAGCCTCCGGCCCTGCGGTCAGGACGAGGTCCGCTGCCGCACGGCAGGAACTCCGCCGGACGGGCGAAGACTCACCGCAGGTGGAGACTGGCCGGAACTTCCAGGATCGACTGCCGGGCAGATCGCGGATCCAGGCCGCCGGTGAACGGGGACAGGGGACGCCGGCGGTGAATCCGTCACCGGTATCCGCAGCCGCCTCAGGCGGTGAGGCTGGCGGCAGCTCGGCTTCGGCGGCAGGTCAAGGTCCGGTGCCAGTGGGCGAGCCGTCCCGGCTGCGCCCCATGGACGCCGGAAACACCGGGAAGAGTCCAGTCGATGCAGCGGTCGATGCGGCGGTGATCAGAACCGCCGCCGGTCGGCGTGAGGAGAGTGGCCTGCAGACGGCCGGCGGTCGGATTGCGGCGGCCTCGCCTGCCCCGCTGGGCACGGCCCTGCACCTGTCGGGCCCGGCGTCGTCGCCACCGAGGAGTGTGGCAGGAGTTCCCACGCCGGATTCCACCGCCCTGCTTTTTGAACAGTTGGTGGAACGCTTCCGCCTCGAGCAGATGCCCGGTTCCACCCGCTTCACCGTGCAAGTGCGGCCGGAGCACCTGGGACGGGTGGAGATCGAGACCCGCCAGGAGGGCGAGCTGTTGACCGCGGTGATCCGGGCGGAAGATCCCCGGACCCGCCACTCGCTGGAGGTGGGACTGGACAGCATCCTGCAGAGGCTGGAGGAAGCCGGGATCGAAGTGCATCGGGCGGAAGTGGCGGACTTTCAGAGCAGCAACGATGCCGGCCACGGACACCGTGGCGCCGGCACCGGGAGTCGGGATCGACGGGCGACGGCGCACCGCGGCGGCCTCGAAGCGGGCGAGTCGGGCGCCGAACCGGTCGATGAGAGCCCGGAACAGAACGGGGGCGTCAGCTACTTCGCTTGACGGTATCCCAGGAGGAAGTGATGGAAATCGAAGGAGTCAGAACATACGGGAGCGAAATCGGGCAGGTCAGCCGGCAGACGGGTAACCTTCAGAAGGATGACTTCCTGCGGCTCCTGGTCGCGCAGCTTAGCAACCAGGATCCGCTCAATCCCCAGGACGGCGCGCAGTTTGTGGCGCAACTGGCACAGTTCAGTTCGCTGGAACAGTTGATCTCGATCCGTCAGGCGGCCGAGGAAACGGCTGCGGCCATCAATCGACTGCTGACGGGGCTTTCCGGTGGCTCCACCGAGGCGACGCCACCGGCCGAAGAGTGATCTCTCAACCGGGTTTCGACGAGGAGGTACAACATGGGTGGAACGTTTTTTGTGGGTTTGACAGGTTTGAATTCCAGTGCGCTGGCGATCAAGAACGTCGGCAACAATCTCGCCAACAGCAACACCATCGGCTACAAGGCGACCAACCTTTTCTTCGAGGAGCTGAGGGCGGCTACCACCAGCGGCGCGGAAGGTGGACAGGGCGTCCAGCCGACCTCGACCCAGCAGGTCTGGAGCCAGGGCAACATCCAGCAGTCACAACTGGCCACCGACATGGCGATCCGGGGAGCCGGATTCTTCGTGGTGGGGGACAACATCAGTTCCGAGTTCTACACCCGTGCCGGAAACTTCTTCCTCAATTCCGAGGGGAAGCTGGTGACCTCGGACGGGTTGTACGTCATGGGCTATCCGGTCGACGCCAGCGGGAACATCAACACCAACACCACTCTGGTTCCGCTGGATCTGAAGCCCGGCCAGGTGTTGCCCGCCAAGGCGACGGAACTGATCCGCTTCGTCACCAACCTCAATGCCGAGGCGCGCGAGGGCGAGCAGTTCTCTACCACGGTCAAGGTGTACGACAGTTTGGGCGTTGGCCACCCCGTGACGGTAACCTTCACCAAGACGGCCAACGCCAGTGAGTGGGACTGGGAGGTGACGGTTCCGGCTGACAGCGTGGCGTCGCCGACCTCGGCACCGGATCCGGAGGTGCTGGGCAGCGGTACCTTTACGTTCGGCGCTGACGGCAAGCTGGCCGACCCTGCCGACGACGATGGGCCGGGAGGCGAGCGCAACGGGCTCCTGGAGTTCACCTTTACCCCTGCTTCCGGGGCGGCTGATGTGACCCTCAAATGGGACCTGTGGAGCGACGACGATCCCGAGAAATCCCACCTGACCCAGTTCCGCCTGCCCAGTTCCACCTCGCAGAGCTACCAGGATGGCAAGGGGGCGGGGACTCTGTCAGAGATCATCGTCCGGGGGGACGGGATGATCGAGGGTATTTTCAGCAATGGTGAGACTGCCAATCTTGGCCAAGTCGGGATGGCGCTGTTCACCAGCCCGCAGAACCTGGTCCGGAGCGGCAACAACCTGTATGCCCGCACCACCCAGTCCGGCGAACCTACCATCGGTACCCCCGGCACCGGCGGGCGTGGCAACATCCAGGGCAATGCGCTCGAGCTGTCCAACGTGGATATCGCCGAGGAGTTCATCAAGCTGATCCTCTTCCAGCGCGCCTACCAGGCGAACTCCCGGATGATCACTACCGCGGACCAAATCACCCGGGAAGCGATCCAGTTGAAGCAGGCCTAACCGCCCGTCCACGGGCGCCGGTTTCTTGGAGGGGGAACCGGCGCCCAACCCGCCTTCGTCAACGAATTGTCGCCCCCCGGGTCCGCCCTTGACGGCACGTGCCGCCCAATCCCCGCACTCCTCCTGGCTGAACCCGCCCACAGACAGATCCTGCCTGGGTTTCCCTCTGCAGGCATGCTTTGGCACAACCCTTGCTCCCTGTCGCCGCGGAAGAGCTTATGGCAGACGGAACTGAACAAACTGAACAAGCCGTATCGCAGTCCGGAAACAGGAAGTGGATTCTCATCTCCGGTGGGGCGGTGATGTTGCTCCTGGCCCTGGCGGTAGTGGCGGCCTGGGCGATGGGTGTCTTCCCCTTCAGTGAACCCGCCAACGCTGAAGCGAAACCCCCCAAGCTCGAAGTTAATCAGGTGATCAAACTGGAGCCCGTGGTGTTCAACCTGCCGGCGGGGCGGAAGATGGCATACGCGCGCATCGCGGTCGCCCTGGGCATCCACACGCCAACTCCCGAGGCGCCGGCGATCCGCGAGGACCTGCTGGCTCCCCGGATCACCGATGAACTGCTGGGGACGGTCAGCACAATGAGTCCCGAGGAGCTGCTGCGCCCTGAGACGCGGACAGCACTCAAAGAGCAGGTCCAGGCCTTTGTCAACGGGCTGTTGCCCGAGGGGACAGGCAAGGTGATCGAAGTCTATTTCACCGAATTCATTGTGCAGTAGCCATGGCACGAATCACGCTGACGGATCAAGAGGTGGACGAACTGATTATGAGCCGCGTTGGGGAACTGGAACCGTTTTTTGATCTGCAGTATCCGGTGGATGTGCGGCTCGGCAACGGGACGCTGACGGTGGAGGAGCTGCTGCGACTCAAGGAGGGAGATCGGGTGGCGCTGGACCGGCCTTCCGACGGGTACGTGCAGGTGGTGGTCGGCGAGACGCCTTTCGCCGAAGCCGAAGTCGTGGTCCGCAAGGGGAAGCCGACGGCGCGCCTGATCCGCATCTGCTGAGGGACGGGGATGGAGTGGCTGCAGGTGCTCTCAGCGCTGGCTCTGGTGTTCGGGCTGCTGGGCCTCTTGTACTGGATGTCCGCCCGTTACGGCAACCGTCGCTTGCGGGGGGGGAGCCGGCGGATCGAGGTGCTGGAGCGCCGGCCGCTGGGAGACAAGAGCCAACTGGTACTGGTCCAGGTCGGCGGGGAGACTTTCCTGCTGGGCGCCACCAGCCAGTCGGTTACCCTGCTGTCCCAGGTGGATCCGGAACCGCAGCCCGCCGCCGGAGAACCGGCGGAGGGGGGAGACCAGCGGCGGGATTTCCGCAGTTGGCTGGAGCTCGTGAAATGAGCCGCAGACTGGGAACCATGCTGATGTTGGGTCTGCTGGCATTCCTGGCGATGATGCCTTCGGTGTCGGCCCAGGCGGGCGACCAGGTCCGGATCTCCATCGGAGGGGGTGGGGAAGAGGGACTGTCCCTACCGGTCCGCATCCTGATTCTGCTGACCCTGCTCACCTTCCTGCCGGGCATCCTGGTTTCCATGACGTCGTTTGTGCGCATCATCGTGGTCGCGCACTTTCTGCGTCAGGCGTTGGGAACCCAGCAGGCGCCCAACAATCAGATCCTGATTGGACTGGCGCTGTTCCTGACCCTGTTTGTCATGGGTCCGGTATGGGACCAGGTGTATGAGCAGGCGGTCATGCCGTACCAGTCCGGCACCCTGACTGAAATGGAGGCGCTGGAGAAGGCCCAGGGACCCCTCCGGACTTTCATGCTGAAGCAGGTGCGGGAAGAGGATCTGGCGCTGTTCATCCGGCTGGGGAAACTGCCGCGGCCGCAGTCGGTGGACGAGCTGCCGTTACGGGTGATCGTTCCCGCCTTCATGATTTCCGAACTCAAGACCGCATTCCAGATCGGCTTCGTGCTGTTTCTGCCGTTTCTGGTGATCGACATGGTGATCAGCTCCGTCCTGCTGTCGATGGGCATGCTGCAGCTCCCGCCGGTGATGATTTCCACTCCCTTCAAGATCCTGCTGTTCATCCTGGTGGACGGCTGGCGCCTGGTGGTGGGGTCACTGGTTGAAAGTTTCCGGTTCTGACGAGTCGTGAGGAAGCAATGAGTGAACAGGCTCTCATCCAGATCATCAGCGAGACGGTTTATCTGGTGTTCATCGTGTCGGCGCCGCTGCTGGCGGCGGCGCTGATCGTGGGGCTTCTGGTGAGCGTTTTCCAGGTGGTGACTTCGATTCAGGACATGACCCTCACCTTCGTCCCGCGGATGGCCGTGGTCTGCCTGTTGACGCTGGCGCTCATGCCCTGGATCATCGACCGGATCTCCACCTTCACCCTGCGGCTGCTGAGCCAGTTCTCCACCTATGCCCAGTAAGACGGCATGCGCACCTACGTGTTTTCCGCCGAGACCTTCGCCCTGTTTTCGCTGGCTCTGGCCCGGATCGGAGGTTTGGTCAGTTTCGCTCCCCTGCTGGGAAGCAGCGCCGTCCTGCCGCATCTGAGGGTCGCCCTGGCGCTGGGGCTGACCTGGGTGCTGTTCCCGGTCGTGGGCGAGAGGATCGGCGACATCCCGCCCTCGGGCGTGGCCTTCTTCCTGATGCTGCTGCGGGAACTGCTGATCGGCTTCATGCTGGGCTTCTGTTCAAAGCTGCTCTTTGCGTGTCTGGAGATGGCGGGCAGCATCATCGGTTTTCAGATGGGGTTCAGCTTCATCCAGATCGTGGATCCCCAGACCCAGGTGGAAAGCCCGTTCATGGGAATCTTCCTGAACCTGGTGGGAACGATGCTGTTCCTCGCCTTCAACGGCCACCACTGGTTGATCCAGGCGGTGGCCTACAGCTACGACCTGGAAGGCGGCCGGCTGGTTTCCGGCTCGCTGGTGGAACTGCTGACGCGGTCGCTGGCCCAGATGTTTGTCGTCGGATTCAAGATCGCCGCTCCGCTGGCGGTGGCCATGTTCCTGGCGGATGTGCTGTTCGGGATTCTGGGTCGGGCGGCGCCCCAGCTCCAGTTGCTGGTGCTGGAGCTGCCGGCCAAGGGGTTGGTGGGCTTCGCCCTGCTGGCGGCAACCGTTTACAGTCTGGTCCCTCTGATTGGACGCCATCTGGCGGGAGTTGAAGCGGAGCTGACCGCCTGGCTCGGTCTGCTGAAAGGATGAGGTTGGGGACTCCGGATGTCAGGGCAGGGTGACCGTACCGAGAAGCCGACTTCCAGACGGCGCCAGAAGGCGAGGCGTCAGGGGCAGATCCCGCGCAGCCGGGAGCTGGCCTCAGCGGCGGCTTTCGTGGCGGCGGTCCTGTTCTTCGGGTTTTCCGCGCCGCGGGCGTTGGACGCCATGAAGAACCTCATCCCCAAGCTGTGGGAGCGGTTCTTGCTGGTGGAGCTGACGCCGGCGGTGGTCCGGGAAATGTCCATCGAAGTGGGCTGGGCGTTTGCGATGCTGGTGGGGCCGGTGGTGGGACTGGTGGCCTTGGCCTCGGTGGCGGGTACGGTCAGCTTCGGCGGGTTGGTTCTCTCCGCGGAGCCCTTGAAGCTCAAGGTGGAGCGACTCAATCCGGTGGACAACTTCAAGAAGATCTTTTCCCGGAGCGGAATCGTCAACCTGATCAAGGCGTCGGCGCTGTCGGCGGTGATCATCTACATCTTCGTCGAGGTCATCCGGGCCCGGCTGCCGGAGCTGCAAACCATGGCCGCCATGGACTTGCGGGCGCTGCTGGCGGCCTCGGGCGACCTGGTCTATACCGCCACTTTCCGGGTGGCGGTGTTTCTGGGTGTGGTGGCGGTCTTCGACGTTCTGTTCCAGCGCTACAACTACGAAGAGAACCTGAAAATGACCAAGCAGGAGGTCAAGGAAGACCTGAAGGATACGGAAGGCAACCCGCAGATCAAGGGCCGGATCCGCCGGATGCAGTATCAGATGGCCCGCAGCCGGATGATGGCCGCGGTCAAGCATGCCGACGTGGTGGTCACCAACCCGACCCACTTTGCCGTGGCTCTGAAGTTCGACCTGGCTACCATGGCGGCGCCGCAGGTGGTAGCCAAGGGACAGGACCGGCTGGCCCTGCGGATCCGGGAGTTGGCGGCGGAGCACAAGGTGCCGCTGGTGGAAAACCCGGAGCTGGCGAGGGCGTTGTACAAGACCACCGAAGTGGGCGATGAGGTCCCGGTGGAGCTGTACCGGGCGGTGGCGCAGATTCTGGCCTATGTCTACAAGCTGCGGAAGCTGCAGTATCGGTGAGGGGGGAGCCGGGAGGGGGGAGGCGGGAGTCGGGAGAGGAGTCGGGAGTCAGGAGCCAGGAGTCGGGAGTCGGGAGTCGCGAGTCGGGAGGTTCCTCCACCTGTGGTTTTCTCCCGATCTGCCGGCGGTTTGGTCCCGGGGATTTCGCCCGGGCTGTTCGGTTTTCGCCTGCGGTGCTGACCGGCCTTCGGGACGACTGCGATCCGGCCCGGCCGCGACGGCTGTACTAGGGATGCGGCTTTTCAGGCTCTGCGGTGGGATGCTGCACCTTGATCTCCGGAAAATAGCGGCCGACGATCGCCCGGATGAAGCCGTCGAAGTCTGCCAAGTGCCGCTCGACGATCCTCCAGAGTTCCTCCGGACGCACCTCGTCACCGAGAAACGCGTCGCGGCCGCCGGTCCTGACCCGCTCGAGCCGGCGCACGGCCCCACGCACGAAGTCCACACGCGCCCTCAGCTTGCCGGTGTCAACGGGAGCCATCGCCGTAATCCTCTAACAGCGCCCGATCATACTCCCGGAAGAACGAGGATTCCTCGATCGCAAAGTCCTGGTAGAGGGTGAGGGTTCTCTCGACGAAGTCGGCGTGGGCAATCTCGTCCAGCTTGAGAAGACAGCGTCCTTCGGCAAGGACACGGTACCTCAGGGCCAGCGGCGCCCGATTCAGGATGGTCACCGAGAGGTCGTCTTCCTGCAGGATTTCAAGAATCAGCCCGGTGAGTTCAATCTCCCGCGCAGACGACACCGTCTCCTCGGAGAGGACCAAAGCGAGGTCGACGTCGCTGAGCGGCGTCTGGAACGGTGTGCCGTAAGATCCGAAGAGATACACCGCCACCAGACCCGGTTCCCTGCGCAGCCTGTCGAGAAGCAGATCGCATCGTCCTGGACAGGTCGATGGGTCGACCCGGATCCCGGAGCTTTCGTGCCATGGTGCCCATTATGCTGGACCCGGGCTGACGGTGCCACCGCGGCCGCCCGGCCAACTTCCCCGGGACCTGCCGGCCCAGCGCAGGGGACTGTTGCGACGCCGAAACGCCACCAACGTTGCTGGCTCTTCGAAGACCCAACTCTCCCCCGGGTTACTGGAGGGCCGGGGCTGGAAGGCCCGGCAGACGGCTGGAAAAGACCGCGGCGCCGGCTCCCCCCAAGCCGTGAACGGCCGGCTGTCCGTGCTGGAGCCTGAAAGTCCGGACCACTGCCTCCAACTCCTGGGCCTGGGCCTCCAGCTCCTGGGCGGCACCCGCCGACTGCTCGGAATGCGCCGCGGTCTGCTGGGTGATCTGGTTGAGCTGCTCCACTGCAGCGGTCACGTGTCCCACATCGAGGCTCTGCTGTTCCGCCGATTGCGCGATGGCTCTGGTGACAGTGCCCACCTGATCCACCTGCCCGCGGATCTCCGCCAGTTTGGCGAGAACCTCGGCGTTGATCTGTACCCCTTCGCCGGCGCTCCGCACCGACTGCTCGATGAGGTCTGCGGTGTCCCGCGCCGCCTCGGCGCTGCGGGTGGCCAGGTTGCGGACCTCCTCCGCCACGACGGCGAATCCGCGGCCCGCTTCTCCCGCCCGGGCCGCCTCCACCGCCGCGTTGAGGGCCAGCAAATTGGTCTGGAAGGCAATCTCGTCGATGGTTTTCACGATCCGCGCCGTGGAGTCGGCTGAGACCTTGATGCGTTCAACCGCTTCAGAGAGGCGGTGCATGCTTTCGACTCCGCCGGCGACGCTTTCCCGGGCGGCTTCCGAGAGAGCAAAGGCCTGCTTCGCGCCGGAGGTGTTTTCGCCGGCCAGGGAGGACACCGCTTTCAGGCGATTTGAAACCTCGGACAGTGAGGCCGCCTGCTCCGAAGCACCGCGAGCCAGCGACTGACTGCCGGAGCTGATCTGGGTGGCGGCGGCAGCCACCTGCTCGGCGGCCAGGGATACCTGGCCCAGGGCGTCCGCCAACTGGCCCACGGCGGTGTTCAGAGCGTCGCGGACAGCGGCGAATTCTCCGCTGTAGTCACCTTCCATGCGGGCACTGAGATCCCGTTGGGCGATCCGGTTCAGTACCTCTCCCATGTTCCGGACGAACTGCCGCAGCCGATCGGCCTGACCCTCGCTTTCCTCCCTGAGCGCCAGGATCTTGCGCTGGCGGGAGTCCATCAGGGCCTGAATCACCAGAGCGATGTCCACCTCCACCAGCTTGGTGAATGCTTCGCTGAACTCGAGCTGGAGCGTACGGGAGGTTCTCCTGCGGCGAAGTTCTTCGGCGATGGTGCGCCGGATGATCCGGTACATCGCGATATACCACGTCGAACCGAGATCGATGTCGTCATGCAGGGTGCCCACGTGCTGCCGCAGCCGAACGTAGGCGTCATCGATCCGGCCGCCGAACATGGTGAGGACGTATGCCGTCAGGCGAGGCCGTTGACGCTCCACGGTGGTGTGCCGCTCGAGGATCTCCCGGGTGGTGCGGTGGCGGAGGATGTGGTCGTAGAATTCGTCCACCATCCGGTCGCTGCAGGCCCGGGCCACCGGTTCGAACTCGGCGATCAGCCCCAGGTCTTCTTCCGTGAGGTTCATGAATTCAAGTTGCCGGCGGAGTCCCGGATCGGTGATGGCGAGGCAGCCTTTGCGGCGGGTGCGTCTTCGAATCCACAGCGTTTTCATGACGGTTTCCTTTGCGGTTCAAAATGTAGCCAGCTCGGCGTCAGCGTCGTCGTCAAGGACGATCCGGCCCCGGGTGGCTCCACCGTGTGCTGCCCCGTTGATTTTGACTGGAGGGGTGCCGGCGGCCGGGGAGGACCAGTCCAGCTTGGGTTTCCGGGAGCTTCTGGAGCCGGTAAGTCTCTGCAGCTCAGCGGCGGGTTCGGAACTGAGGCGGAACTGGGCGACCAGACCGTAGATCACGTTGGCCTGGCTGGACAGCTCCTCTGCCGCCGCCGCCGACTCCTCGGCGTTGGACGCTACCTGTTGGGTGACCTGGTTGATTTGATCCATGGCGGCGGTCAACTGTTCAATCCCTTCGGACTGCTGCCCTGAAGCCGCCGTGATCTCGGCCATCACCTCATTGACCTTCTGGATCTGGCGGTGGATTTCCTCGAGGTTTTGCTTGACCTCCTGGTTCAGGGTCACCCCTTGCAGGGCGTTCTTGCCGGACTCCTCGATCAGGTCGGCGGTGTTGCGCGCCGCTTCCGCGCTGCGCATGGCCAGATTGCGGACTTCTTCCGCCACCACGGCGAAGCCCTTGCCGGCATCGCCGGCGCGGGCCGCCTCCACCGCAGCGTTGAGCGCCAACAGGTTGGTTTGAAATGCGATTTCGTCGATGGCTTTAACAATCTTGGCGGTGGCGTCGCTGGAAGACTTGATCCGGTCGATGGCGGCTGCCAGGGTCTGCATGCTTTCCACGCCCCGGGCCGCGGAAGTCAGGGCGGCAGTGGAAAGGTTGCTTGCCTCTTTGGCATTGGCGGAGTTTTGGCGGGCCATGGAGCTGATTTCCTGCAATGTGGCGGAGACCTCTTCCAGGGAACCCGCCTGTTCCGAGGCGCCCTGGGAGAGGGACTGGCTGCCGGAGCCGATCTGCCCGGCGGCTGCCGTGACCTGTCCCGCGCCGGCCGCCACCTGACTCAGCGCCTCTTCCAGCTTCTCCAGGGCGCCGTTCAGGTCCGTCTTGATTCTGGCGAAGTCGCCGCGGTATTCCCCCGTCATGCGGACCGAGAGATCCTGACGTGCCACCTGCTGCAGGGTCCGGCTGGCCTCGTTGATGGGGGCGATGATGGCGTCCAGGGTTCGGTTGATCCCCTCCACCAGGTCCCGGTAGCCGCCGTCGAAGCGATTGACGTCCCCACGCTTGCTGAGGTCGCCTTCGACGGCGCCGGCCACCAGCGTGCGGGTCTCTCCGATGGCCATGCGGAGGACTTCCAGAACCCTTTCAAATGACGCCACGGTGCTGCGGGTCTGCTGGATGATCCCGTTAATTGCTTTGGCCAGTTGTCCCATTTCGTCGCGGGTCTGGATTTCCAGCAGGGGAGTTCCGGTTTCGATGGTGACATCGAACTTGCCGGCGGCGATGGCCTGGGCGGCGGTGCCGAGGTTGGTAATGCAGATGCTGCGGAGCTGTTCGGCCCGCTCCACCACCATCTGCAGCGGTCGGTTGAGTAGGCGCGCCAGTCCCCAACCGAGCCCCAGGGCCAGAGCGACCATGAATGCGGTGCTCAAAACCACGGCGCGGCGGGACGTTTCGGCTGTCTGCTGATTTGCCCGTTGGAGTTCCTGGGCCACCTCGGTATTGACCTCGATCAGCCGGTCGACAGCCTGTTTGGCCCGGGCCTGAGCCTCACGGGCAGCTCCGTCCAGAATTGCCACGGCTGCCCGCTCTTCCCCCCGCATCAGGAGGGCTACCGCCTGGTCGCGGAGTCGCCGGTATTCTTCCCAGTTGGAAACAAACTCGGGAAGAACCCGTTGCTCTTCCTCCACCAGGTACGTTTGGGAGTACTTCGCCACCAGCTCGTCCACCTTGCGGCTCAGTTCCCCGATCCGGGTCACAATGGCCTGCCGCTGGCCGACATCGGCGGTCAGACGGAGGTTTGCCACTTCGGAGCCGGAGCTGAGGAATGAGGCGCGGGTGTCGGCAAGATCCCGGATCGGGATGAGCCGGTCGTTGAACATGGTGGTGCCGTTGTCTGCCACTGCCTGCAACTTCTGGTAGGAGAGCCAGCCGATGACGCCGGTGGCTGCCGCCACCAGGGCGAAGGCCAGCATCAGCTTGGCCGCGATTTTCAGATCGAGAAACCACTTCATAGGAACCTCCTGTTCGAGGGAACCTCCCGGCGGGACGGCCCGCCGTCTCGACTGCTCAACGGTTCCGGGCGATTTGCCTGCGGGAATCCGCCGAGGTTGGCATCTGACCGGGTATATCGGTCCGCCGGGCGGCCGCCGGGATCATCGAAATTGCCAGCTCATCGCAGGATCTGTGATGGCCGATTCGGGGATTCCGGGAGCGAAGGCGGCACCCGGGCTTGCGATGGTGCGGCCCCGGGGCCGTCGTGTTGCTCAGCCTTGGTCCGCCGGAGCCGGGGCTCCGGGGCCGGTGGAGGAGGGAGTCCGGGGAGCCCGGGCGGCCGGGAACAGCAGCTCGAACGTGGTCCCGGCTCCTGGCTGGGAGCTGACCCGGATCTCGCCCCGGTTTTCCTGGACGAGGCCGTAAACCACGGACAGGCCCAGGCCGGCACCCAGGGAAGAAGGTTTGGTGCTGAAGAAGGGTTCGAAGATCCTCCCCAGAATTCGCTCATCCATGCCGCATCCGGAATCGACCACACGGACGCAGGCGCGCCGAGTGCGTCGCCCCGGGCGGGGTCCGGAAGGATCGACGACACTGCCGGTTTCGAGACGAAGTTGGCCTCCCTCCGGCATCGCCTCCAGGGCGTTGACCACCAGATTCATAAGGATTTGCAGCAGGTGGCCGGTATCCAGCCTGACCCACAGTGGGTTGTCCGCCAGGATCAGGGCGGTTCGGATCTTGGGTCCCACCATCAGGCGCAATACGCTCCAGCTTTCGGCCACCGCCTGGTTGAGATCCACCAGCGCGGGCCGTGAGCCGGTCCGGCGGCCGAAGGCCAGCAGTCGCCGGTTCAGTTGCAGCGCTCCTTCACAGAGCTCCAGAATCTGATGGCAGGCCCCACGGAGCTCAGTGGAACGACTTCGGCTCAGGGAATTGCGGACGAGCCAGATGATGGTGGCCAGGAAGTTGGCCTGGTCGTGGGCGAGGCCGCCGGCCAGCAGCCCCAGTGCCTCCAGTTGGCGGGCCTGAAACAGGCGAGTCCTGAGTTCCTCGCGCTCGGTGACGTCCCGGCCGATACCGAACACCTCCAATGGACCGGCTGGACTCTGGATCAGCTTGGTCTTGAGTTCGATCAGCCGAAAGCGGCCGTCCCGGGTTCTGACCCGGGTGAGATAGGCGGTTTCCTGGACTTCTCCCCGCAGCTTTCGGCGCAGCATGCGCCGTCCGGTCCGGCGAGCTTCTGGGGGTAACAGATCCCAGCACAGGCGGCCGATGACATCCTGCCTCCCATATCCGGTAATCTCCTCAAAGGCGCGGTTGACTGAGGTGTAACGGCCTTCCAGATCGTGGGTGTAGAGCATGTCGGAGGCACCCTCGAACAGTTCCCGGTAGCGGGCTTCACTGCGGGTGACCGACTCCTGCAGCTCATACTCACGGGTGGTGTCGCGGAGCAGCAATACGGTATCGGCCCGCCCGCCGAACTCGACGCAGCTTGCCGAAACGGAGAGAACCTGCCGTCCTTCGCGCCGGTCCCGGATCCAGATGTGATCCTCGGGCGGCAGTTCGCGCAGTTCCGGCGGGACGGTTTCCGTTCCAGCGGGGAGCCCCAGCAGGCGTTGTGCCTGCTGGTTCATGTAGGCGATCCGACCGGGCGGTTCCAGCACCAGAACTCCTACAGGGGATTCCTCCACCAGCGCCCGGAAGTCGTCCCGGCTGCGGGCGAGTGCCGTCTGCAATGCCACCAGGTCCCGGGTTCGGGCTGCGACGGCCTGTTCCAGATGCTGGTTGGCTTCCCGCAGAGCTCGCTCGTACTGATGCCGGTAGTAGGCAGCCTGGAGGGTGGCGTGGAGTTCCCGCTCCTGAAATGGTTTGACCAGGTAACCGAATGGCTGGGCCACCAGGGACTGGCGCACCAGCTCCTCGTCGGAGTAAGCGCTCAGGAAGACGACTGGAAGGTCGCGGGTCTGGGACAGGTTGACTGCGGTTTCGATGCCGGACAGTTCCCCTTCCAGGCGGATATCCATCAGGACCAGATCGGCGGTCAGCCGGTCGAGCTGGTCGAGCAGTGCCTCGCCGGAGGAGAACCGGCCCGTGACCTCGTAGCCCAGACGGCCCAGCCGGTCGGCGATTTCCAACGCAATCAATGGTTCATCTTCGACGATGACGACACGAATCGGTTGCATGCAATGTTCCGCTTATCGGCAGACAGAACTCGTCGCTGTAGTGAACCGAAAAAGTGGAAAAATGGACAGTGAAAAGAGTGTCCCTATTCGAGGTAGGACGACGTACGGATTCTGCTGGTTCAGGGCAAGAAACCTTTGCGGATTGCCAGTGACACCAGTTCCGCAATACTGGAAATTTCAAGCTTTTCCATGATCCGGCGCCGGTGGGTATAGACGGTGTTGACGCTGATGCCGATCTCCCAGGCGATCTCCTTCGGGGAACGGCCGCGGCCCAGCAAACCGGCTATCTGTCGTTCCCGGGGGCTGAGCAGGTCGAAGTCGGTCCTCGATCGTCCGTGACGCATCGCCTGCAGCGCCGTGCCGGCGATTTTCGGGCTGATAAACACCTCACCCCGGGCGGCGGTCCGCAGAGCCAGTTCCAGTTCGGCCAGGGGAGCGTCCTTGGGGACAAACCCCACCGCTCCGGCGTCGAACATGGATGAGACGACATCCCAGGAGGAGTGCATGGACAGGGCCACCACCCGTATCTGACCCGGCTCCCGACTGATCTGGCGGGCTGCCTCGATTCCGTCGAGGTCCGGCATCTCCACATCCAGCAGGACCACGTTGGGTTTGAGGGTGCGTGCCAGGTGGATGGCTTCCCTCCCGCTTCTGGCCACACCCAGAAAGTCAAAATCGGGCCTGCCGCCCAGCGCTTCTGCCAGCAGTTCTCCCAGCAGCCGGTGGTCGTCCGCCACCAGCACGCGCACACGTTCACCAGCCTGCACTTTGTGATTTCCCCCTTTGCCGAAGGAGTGGGCGGGATTTTACCACGAAACCGACCTGCAATAGGTTCAATGCCTGGAGCCTGTACGACAGTGAGCCATCACAATCATTGCTGGTGACCATCACAGGAAATGTGGCCCTTTCGTGGCGGCGGTGGCCGGTGGCTGGCAATAAGTTCACTATACGCTCCTCAGGCGTCACCGATAGATTGTGCACAGAGGGCCAGCCCCATATGCAACGTTTCCTGCGTTATTGGATGAAACTGATACCCGCCAGCCTGATGACTCGAGCCGGCTGGTTTCTGTTGGGAATACCCCTGGCGGCGCTTCTGATCACCCAGCCTCCCGTCTACTTCCTTTACCGCCGCTATGTGGAGGAACACCGTCGTGATCTGTCGGCGTGGCTCCAGGCGGCGGTGGAGGCGGTGGAAGCCGTGTCCCGGCAAAACACCGGCGAACCGTTCCCTGAACCGGTGATCGCCCGGGCCATCGAACACGGTCTGCTCCGGTCGATGGAGGCTTCCGACCACCGGATCTCGGTGGTGTCGGTACCGCTGGGCGTACCGGCGCAGACCCGGGAATCCACCATCACCGCAGTGTGCCATTCCACAACCCTCAAACGCACCTTCGTCGCCTGGATCGATGAGGATGAACTCAGGCAGCCGTACTTCCAGGTTGCGGTACTGGTGGGGCTGCTGGTCTTTCTGGGCGGCTACGCCGCGGTCCTGGTGGTAGCCCGCCGGGGACAGTCCCTGTTGCGGGAGCTGGAAGCCAGGAAGGCGTGGTTCGAAACCTTTTTCGATTTCTCCAACGAGGGAATCGCCCTGTTCCAGCACGACCGGATCGTGGCGGTCAACGACGAGGCCTGCCGGATCACGGGCTACCACCGCAGCCAGTTGCTGGAGCGTGATCCGCTGGAGTTCCTCGGCCCGGAGGCAGGCCCCGAGCGGGAACAGGAGGCCGACATGCTGAAGGCACGCTGTGAGTCGGCGCTGTCGGGTTTTCCCCAGCGGTTCGACCTCCGCCTGCGCCGGGCCGATGGCACCGACGGGGTGCTGGAGGTGGCTCTGCGCAAGTGCTTCCTCCCCGGCCAAGGGGAGGTCCTTTACGGCAGCCTCAGGGACGCCACCGACCGGGTCCGCGCCCAACGGGGGCTGGAGCTGTTCCGGGGCCTGGTGGATTCCTCCCCGTTGCCGTTGGTGGTGGGCCGTCCCGACGGCGGGCTGTATTTCGCCAACCAGGCGGCTCTCAGCCTGGCCGACTGCGACCGGCAACGGCTTCTGGACACTGGTTTGACCACCCTCTTCTGGCACTCCGGTACCGCCCGCCCCGCCTGGCCGGATATTCAGAGCCGACTGCTCGAAGGCGGGTGTGCAATGCTGTCGCTGGAACTGGAGACCGCGCAGGGCCTGAGAGTACCGGTGGAGCTGATCGCCCATCAGATCCGGCACCACCAGCAGTGCCTGTTCGGGCTCTTTGTCATCGACGTCCGCGAGCGCCTGAGCCTCCAGCAGCAGCTCCTGCAGTCCCAGAAGCTGGAGGCGGTGGGGCAGTTGGCCGGCGGAATCGCTCATGATTTCAACAACCTGCTGACCGTGATCCTGGGCTCTACCGAACTGGTTCTCGAAGAGTCCAACCTGCAGCGGGCGCGTCCCCTGGTCGTGAGCATCCGCGATGCGGCCGAACGGGCTGCGGCGTTGACCCGCCACCTGCTGGCCTTCAGCCGAAAACAGAAGGTGTCCCCGCAACCCATTGAGGTTGGCGAGGCGGTCGCTCACACGGAAAAGCTCTTGCGGCGCCTGCTGGGGGAGGATATCCGCCTCGAGTTCCTGTCGGCGGACCGGCCGCTGTGGATCAAGGCCGATCCGTCCCAGTTCGACCAGGTGATTCTGAACCTGTGTGTCAACGCCCGAGATGCCATGCCCGGGGGCGGCCTGCTGAGGATTGGTGTTCGCGGCGTCCGCGTAGCCGCAGGCGAACACCGTTCCGGGTTGGCGCTCGGGCCCGGCAGTTACGTGGAGCTGAGCGTGGAGGACTCCGGGCAGGGCATGGACCGCCAAACCCTGCAGCGCATCTTCGAGCCGTTCTTTACCACCAAGGGCCGGGAGAAGGGCACGGGTCTCGGGCTGTCCACGGTGTACGGCATCGTGCGGCAGGCTGAGGGTGACATCCGCGTCGAAAGCGAGGTGGGCAAGGGCACGAAGTTCCGCCTCTATTTCCCGGAATGCCCGGCCCCGGAAGCCGAACCGCAGGAGGAGGAGACAGATGTTTTCGACGCCACCGCCCCGGTCACGGTGCTCTTGGTGGAGGACGATGAGTATGTCCGCACGCTGGTGGCGGAGATGCTGACCCGGGCGGGCTACTCGGTGTTTGTAGCCCAGGGGCCGGAGGAGGCGACCCAGATTGCCGAGCGCCACGGGTTGGCCATCGATGTGCTGGTGACGGATGTGGTGCTGTCCACCTCCGACGGCCTCAGCCTGGCGGCGCAACTGCGCCGGACCTGTCCCCGGGCCGCCGTCCTCTTCATTTCAGGCTATCCCGACGATGTGGTGGCCCGCCATGCTCCGGCGGCGGAGGCCATCATGATGCTGCGCAAACCCTTCAGCAGGCAGGAGCTGGACCTGGCCATCCGCAGAGCCATGAACGGTGACTGGATCCCTGCCGCCGGCGGGGCGGACGGCTCCTGCCCCCGGACGGAGGATCCAGCAGTAAGCTGTGCCTGGAGAACCCTTTGCCAGTCGGCTGGGGACACCTGCAGCCACTGCCTGCATTTTGTGCCCGCGGTCGGGCGGAGCGGGTCAAGACCCTCCGGATCAAACCGCCCGACGTCTCATCCGTGAGCGCGTGGAGGGAGCGGCTCGCCCGGGGAACCCGTCCGCAGCGGGATCGCGATGCACACCGGCCAGCCGGGTCCGGTACTTACCTCCAGCGTGCCATGAAGCTGTTCCACCAGCTCCTGTACCAGCCGGAGCCCGAAGGATCCCCCCGCCGGCGGAACGGCCGGTCCGGTCAGACCGGGACCCGAATCCTCCACCCTCAGCCGCAGCACATCTCCCTCCACCCGGGTTTCAACCCTGACCACCCCATACGTTGCATCTTTCAGGCCGTGCTTGAAGGCGTTGGTGACCAGTTCCGTAAGCAACATGCCTACCGGAACCGCCGTCTGGCTGGGCACCTCCACCGATGCCGCACGTACCTCCAGCCGGCCTCCCGGACACCGGTCGTGAAGGGAAAGCTGAAGCTGGCGGCAAAGATCTTCCACGTAGGCTCCCAGTTCCACCCGGGCCAGGTCGCTGGAACGGTAGAGACGTTCATGGACCAACTGGAGCGAGCGGAGGCGATCCTGGGTTTCGCGCAACACTTCCGAAGCCCCTGTTTTCTGCGACTGAAAATGCAGCAGACTGGAGAGAATCTGCAGGTTGTTCTTGACCCGGTGGTGGAGTTCCCGCAGCAGAACTTCCTTCTCCCGCAAAGAGGCCTCCAGCTTCAAATGAGCGATATGGCTGGCGGTGATGTCCTGCACCGTCCCCAGGGAGCGCACCGGACGGCCGTCGTGGTCGTAAAACGTCACACAATGCTCCTGGACGTACTTGATGCGGCCGTCGGGCAGCAGCACCCGGTGGATGATGGTGTAGGGCGTCCGCTCCTGGAGAGAACGAAGATAGGCTTGCTGAACCATCTCCCGGTCTTCCGGATGGACCCTGGAGTAGAAAGCCGCCTCGCTGCCGGTAAATTCCTGGGGAGTGATTTCGAAGATGCGGCAGGTTTCCTCGGACCAGTTCAGTTCGCCGGTCCTGAGATCGAGCTCCCAGTTCCCGAAACCCGCCAACTGTTGAGCCTCCCGCAGCCGGGCCTCGCTGGCTCGCAGGGCTTCTTCCATGGCCCTGCGCTCCGAGATGTCACGGATCAGGGACCAGACCGCCGCCGGTTGCTGCCGGCGGTCGCGGATCAGAAAGGTTCGCAGCTCCACCGTCCGGACGGCTCCGTCCTTGCGCCGCAGCCGCATCTCCCGCAAACCGGAATCCCCTTCCGTCAGGATTCGATGGCGGGTCTCCGGCTCGTCCAGCGGCCAGGTTTCGACGCTGAGGGCGCCGGCGGGTAACTGCTGGAGTTCCTGCCGGGAGTAGCCCGCCAGCGACTCGAAGGCGGGGTTGCACTCCAGGATCCTGCCCTGCAGGTCCGTGCTCAGGAAGGCGTCCCGGATGGACTGGTGGAGCTGGCGGTACTTCTCCTCGCTCGCTTCAAGCACGCGCAGGGACTCCGTCCGTTCTGTGACGTCCATCCCGCAAACGACAATTCGGAGGTGGCCGTCCTCCCGGATGGGACGAAACGCCATGTCCAGCACCACGCGGCGCCCGTCCGCGGCGGTCAGCGTAAACTCGGCGCGCACGGGTGCACCCGCGGCGGCCTGCAGCAGGCAGCTGCGAACCCGATCCGTTTCGGGTCGATCCTTCCACCAGGGCACCTCCGCCAGGGTTCGTCCCACCACTTCCTGTCGTTGCATCCCCACCAGGTTGAGCGCGGACTGATTGGCTTCCAGGATCCCTCCCTCCGCCGAAAACACCACCACGAAGGTCCGGATGCTGTCGAGAATCCGGCGCAACAGTTCCTGGCTGCGATGCAGGGCACGTTGCGCCTCTCTGGTCTGAGACACGTCCTGGAACCAGGCCATCAAGGCGGAGATGCGGCCCTGGCTGTCGCGTACGGCGTGGGCGGAAAGGTGAAGTTCGAGGCTGGATCCATCCGCCAGGCGTGCGGCCAGGACGCCGGTCCAGGATCCTTCGCGGTGCAACGCCTGAACCACCTTCTCGGCCGCCGCCCGGTCCTGCCAGAAGCTGGCCGCCGGCCGGCCCAAGGCCTCTTCGCGAGACGCCAGTTTCCAGGTGCGGACGAAAGCCTCGTTCACATAGCTCAGCTTTCCCGCCGGATCCGCAAAAGCGATGGGGTTCGGGGAGGAGTCAATGGCAGCTTCCGCGAGGCGCGTTTTCTCCCGGAGCTGCAAGGTCTCCGTGATATCCATGCCGATGGCCAGCAGGCAGTTCCGGCCTTCCTCGTCGGCGATAACCTGGTCGTTCCAGGCGATCTCGCGCCGCTCGCCGCGGCGGGTGAGGATGGCGTTGACGTTGCTGCGGCTGGGCGTTGCTGCCATCGCTTCCCGGAAGAGGTCACGGATCCGGCCGCGATCCTCCTCCGGAAGGAAGGTCTCGAACCAGTCCCGGCCTTCAACCTCCTGCAGAGACCAGCCGGTAAGCCGCTCCAGGAAAGGGTTGAGATACCGGATACGACCCTGGGCATCAAGTTCCGTTACCAGGACCGGCGCTCGCGCCAAGACCTCCCGGCAGCCGGGCAACAGGGGAGCCGGCGCCTGCCCTGCTGCAGCCGCCGGCCCCTTGCCGCTCCGGGCCGGGTCCGGCGGACCAGGGCGGTGGGTACGGGGTGTGTGATCCATCGTGCCAGGCGGGGGATCCGTTTCCAGGCGGTCCCGTTGGGGCCAGTATAGGCGACAATTCTCTCTCCGCAGGGTCACAAAATTCTTTAGGCCCCGTGGATGGACCGGTCGTGCGGTGCCACCAGCCGAAACCGGAGCGATGGCCTCGACGAAGCTGCAGGGACGGGGCTGCAGGGACTGTCCCCATGGCCACTGACTGTTGGGGCCACAGACTGTGGGGACTGTCCCCAAGCAGGAGCAGCGGGTGTTGCCCCGGCATGGCGGAGCGCGCCGACAGCGGCCCGGTTACCGGGTCAGCCGCACCAGCAGTACTCGACTTCAAAGCTTACCAGGCTGACTCTCAGACACTTGGAACTGGAGCCCTCGGGGCAGTCCATCTTCCCCACCGGGGTAATCGTCCCCGGACTGCCGGCGGCCTTGCTCTCCACATGCTTGCGGGTCTGCTGAACAATCCCGTCGATGAAGGAATCGATCTGGTTGCGGTCGGCCTTGTAACGGTCTTTCAGGTACGCGGACTGTTCGCGGGTGAGGGTGAAGTGCCGATCGAGGAAGGCGGCCAAATCGCTTCTGGCCTCGGCGGCCAGCTTCGCGAAGCCGGGACTCTTCCAGTTCGACTGGTAGAAGCGGTTCAGATTCTCCGCCGTCAGCAAAGGCTTGACGCTGTAGCGAGGTTCCCGGGTCAACTGGGTTGTGGGGACGGGGCTGCTCTCCGCCGTGGCGTGGGCCCAAGCCCGCTCGGCTCCCGCCAGGGTCAGACATTTCATGGTGAGCGCCCCTTTGGCGGCGTCCAGCAGAAACTCCTTGCGGGTCATCAGTCGACGGTTCAGTTCACTCATCGCGACCTCCCTTCCCTTGGGGATGAGCCGCGGGTCCTCCTCCGGTCGGCCGCCTCCACCTGAGCTGCCTGAGACCGCCCGGCCCAAGTGTGCTGCACATCTCTCGGCACACCAGGGGGCGGAACCTGCCGGAGCTCAACCCCGGCTGCGGCAGTCTGTTTAGCACAAAAGAGTTAACTTGTCAACACGGTTAACTTTATATGAAGGTAATCAAGGTCGAAGCCGCCTCACCGGGGAGCTGCCGAAGCTGCCGGGCGCGGTGGTGTCACCGAGCCGTGG
>FWPU01001910.1_pt1 | contig 60179 bp, 55 predicted proteins | sample 2228361 | NCBI WGS metagenome assembly FWPU01 (sample SAMEA103939777, study PRJEB20133) | metagenome
TGCCGACGGAAACGGATGGCGGGAAAGCTGACCCTGGATTTGAGCCCTCTGGAAGCAGCTTAGTTGTTAGCGCGTAAATCCAGGTCAATTCAACTCAAAACTTGCACTTATGCATCCCCAGGATATTTATGCTCGGGACCACTTGAAAAGGGCTGCCGGTTTCCCCTCTGATGAGGGGTGCTATGCAACCAGCAGCCCAGTCCCTACTATGGACCATCCTGGCCCTCATGCCAACCCCCCACCTCCGGGAGTCCCTGAAGGCCCTCCTCACCGGCCACGGCAAGGCTAGACCCCAGCACAGCCAGACCCAATCCCCCTCCGCCCTCTCCCGCTTCCTGAACCGGTACCCCTGGCCCACCCGTACCCTCATCCGCCTTGTACGCCAGGAGGCTCAGAAAGCCCTGCACCGGGCCAGGCCCAAACGGGGCCCCAAGCCCAGGCTCCTGGTGGTTCTGGACCTGGTCACCCTGGAGAAACGGGGCCGGTTCCAGGCCTTGCCCCTTTCCTTCTTCCACGGGCGGTGGGGGTTGCACCTGGTGGTTCTCTACCTGGTCTACGGTGACCTCCGGATCCCCTGGGCCTACCGGCTTTGGCGGGGGAAGGGAACCAGAACCCTCTCCCTGCTGGCCCTGGGGCTCCTGGCTACCCTGCCCCCCTGGATGCGGCAGGCCTGCTGCATCCGGGTGGTGGCGGATGCCGCCTTTGGCACCTGCACCTTCCTGGCCGGGGTGAAGGGAATGGGGATGGAGGGGGTGGTGGGGATGCGGTGGGATCGGAGGTTGCAGGGTGGGGGTAGGCTTGCGGAGGTGGGGCGGCAGGGAGCCGGGTCTACCTCCTTGGGCTTCCCTTCCCGGTCTGGGTGAGCCGGTACCGCTATCCCTGCTCGTGTGGGGGAGGAAGCGGTTCAGCATTGAGCACTTCTTCAAGGCCATGAAGGGGGAGTTTTCCCTGGGGCCGTTTGGGCAACGGAGGGCCATTGGGGTACACCGGTTCCTGGTGCTCTCCCTTTTGGCCTACCTGCTGGCCCCCTGGGTGGGGGTAGCGGGAGGTGCGAAGGGAGGCGGTGCGGGTCCTGCTGCCCGAGGTCCTGGTGCAGGTGCTCCTCTTGGAGCTTCATGCCTTGGGTTTCAAGCTTAGCCCTAACGGGCTGACGTGGCCCCTGGGGGGAGGGGCAGGGGGTGGGGGGTTATGCAGGCTATGCCGGAGGTGCAAGTTTTGAGTTCTATGAACTTTTTCTGAGCGAAAAAGCTGGAACCATCCCTGATGAAGATTAAGATGCAAATTTTTCTGCTATAGCGGAAATATTATGCTTTTTTAGGCTTTTTCCTCAGTCCACCAGACCCCGGGCCCATTTTCACATTCAACTCCAGGGGCTGCTCTAATAAAACCCGGTTACACATAGGGCTATGGGCGCGCCCCTTGCCGCAACCGTCGTCCACAATTCGCTGCCCTGGGTGGATGTGTACCGGGGTCTGGCTATCCTAGGGGTTTTAGTAGCCCACGTAGGTGGGCGCTTTTTACGCGAGGTACCCCAGGACTCCGAGTACTGGTGGCTCATCGCCACCTTCAATCGGCTGCTGGCCTTTGTGGTGCCAGCCTTCCTTTTTCTCTCTACCCTGCTGATTGGCATGAGCCTATTGCGGAGTGGCTCCCCTTACTCCTGGAGCCGCCTGCGCCCAGTGGTGGTGCCCTACCTAGTCTGGACTGGTATTTATCTGCTGTTCCGTTTCTACGAGGGCACCCTGCCCCCCCTCACCCCAGAGCGGATCAGCCTCTATCTGTTGTGGGGCAAGGGCTACTTCCACCTCTACTACATGGTGCTGGCCATTCAACTGGTGCTGCTCATGCCCCTGTTGTTGCCGGTGCTACGGCGCAAGGTCCCAGCCTGGGCCATCCTGTCCTCCAGCTTTGGCCTAACCTTAGCCTTCTACTGGGCTAACCGGCTATACTGGCAGATTCCTTTCCCTGGAAGTACCCTGCTCTGGTACCTGCCCACCCTGGCCGTGGGCTTGACCCTAGTCCACCATATGCCCCGCTTGGAAGCGCTCATGCCGCGCTACCGGGTTTGGGGGTTGGTATTCGTGGGCCTAGGCATGGCCCTATACCTACCCCTGGCCTACAATGCCATCCGCAACATCCCGATCAACACCTTCCAGTATCAGGTGGGCTACTGGATGTATAGCAGCGCGGCCTCCTTGGTGTTGGTCTCGCTGGCGCTAGGTCTGGCCCGCACCCGCTGGAGCCCTGCTCTACAGTTTCTAGGCCGTTACTCGCTGCAAATTTACCTGATTCACCCCCTGGTGATCCGGCTGCTCGAGCACACACCACACTTCCCCGAACCCTTGGGTGTATCGCCGGCTTTTGCCATCTATGTGGCCCTCTCCCTCTCGATTCCGCTAGCTGTGGCCATCCTGGCCCGGTGGCTGCGAGCCTCGAGGCTCCTATTTGGCCGGGCCTAGCCCCCAAGTAGGCCAAGCGCGTAGTATTGGGGACGTGATTGTAGACGCCCACCTCGACCTAGCCCACAACGTCCTTGACCTGGGGCGCGACCTGACCCTCCCCCTGGCCGAGTTACGCCAGCGCGACCCGCACCCCGAGGTGCCGGTGGTCACCTTACCGGCTTTGCGCGAGGGCGGGGTGGGGGTTTGCTTTGCCACTTTATGGGTCAACCCACGCCAGTACCCCGACCCTCAGATGGCCCATACCCAGGCCCTGCGTCAGCTAGCGGTATATCTGCGCTGGGAAGAACAGGGCCTGGTGCGCATCCTGCGCGACCAGGCCAGCCTGCAGGCCCACCGGGCCTTGTGGCCACAAGACCATACCCCGGCCCTGGTGCTCCTCATCGAGGGGGCCGAGTGCATCCGCCAGCCGGAGGAGGTGGCCTTCTGGTTCGACCAGGGCGTACGGCTCATCGGGCCCGCCTGGCAGCGCACCCGCTACGCAGGGGGTACCCGTGAGCCCGGTGGGCTGACCCCGCTGGGCCTCGAGCTTTTGCAGGCCATGCACCAGCATCGTCTGGCCCTAGACCTCTCGCACATGGATGAAGAAGCCTTCTGGCAGGCTTTAGAGGTTTTCCCGGGGCCCCTCTGCGCTACCCATAGCAACCCTCGAGCCCTGCTGGGCGGCGAGGGAAAGCCTTACGCCAACCGCCATCTGAGCGACGCCATGATCCGGGCCATCGGCCAGCGCGGGGGGGTGATCGGTACGGTGCTGTATAACTTTTTCCTCGAGCACACCTGGCAACGCGGCCAGAAGCGGGTAGGGCTGGAAGTGGTGGGCCGGCACATGGCCCATACCGCCCGCCTGGTGGGCTGGGACAAGGTGGGCCTGGGTTCCGACTTCGACGGGGGCTTTGGCCTATTGGAAAACCCCCAGGGCCTGGACCAGCCCGCCGACCTGCACAAGATTGCCGCGCTGGTGCCGGCTCCTTGGCAAAAGGGGGTACTGGGGGAAAACTGGCTGGGCTGGCTGCAAACTGTATTTTGAATCAAAAATCTAACCGGTGTGGTATAACCAGAGCTGTGAACCTTCTCAGCTTGTGGATTGGCCTCGCGGCAGGGGCCTTTGGAGGGTTGGTGGGCCTGGGGGGTGGGGTCATCGCAGTGCCCCTGATGGTCAGTTTCCTGAAACTCAGCCAGCACGAGGCTGTGGCCACCAGTCTGGTGATGGTGGTCTTCACTGGGCTGGCCGGAACCCTGACCTACGCCACCCAGGGCACGGTGGACTGGCTGGCCGCCCTTCTAATCATCCCTACCGCCATGTTCAGCGCCAACCTGGGGGCGCGGTTTGCTAACCGGCTACCCGAGTGGAAGCTCAAGCGGGTCTTTGGCTGGTACCTGGTTTTCGTGGCCCTGATGCTGGTGCTCAAGCCCTATATCCCTCACGCAGGCGAGCCCCTAGAAGGCTGGGTACGGGTTCTACCTCTGCTGTTTACCGGTGTAGCCGCGGGGTTTGCCTCCGGCCTGCTGGGCGTGGGTGGGGGGACCATCACCGTGCCGATTATGGTTCTGCTGGTAGGCCTCGAGCAGCACACCGCCCAGGGCACCTCCCTACTGGCCATGATCCCTTCGGCCCTGGTGGGTTCGTACACTCACTACCGCTACGGCAACCTAGCCCAGGCCCACGTACCGGGGCTGGTAGTGGGCATTCTGCTGGGAGCCTCGGCAGGCGGCCTGGTAGCCAACCAGTTACCCGAGCTTTGGCTGCGGGTCATTTTTGCCGGGGTGCTCTTCTGGACGGCCAGCCGGTACACCGGGGTCAAGCCTAAAGCGCAAACCAACTAGCCCTACCGCTACCCTGACGGCCCTTTCTCTGGGCTTTCCGCAGCGTTGGGAGCCGCAATGCGGTAGCGGCAACAGCGCCCCCCCGCAGCGATGCGCTCCTCGCGCACTACCGGCAATCCTAGCAGTTTTTGGTACATCTCCAGCTCGCTCTGGCAAAACTCGCTGTGCTCGAGGGATAGGGCCAGCTTGGGACAGCGGGCTTGCTCCAAATACCAGGCCCCTTCCTCAAAGTAGAAGTTGGCCTGATAGCCTTGCTCGGTGAGGAACTCAGCCAGGCGATAAAGTTTTTGCTCGAGGGCCAACCCCTGCATATGGGGGGCCAGCTCCTCTAGAAGCTTGGCATTGCGCCTGGCCAGCACCTCCAGCACTAGCCCGGCCCCGAAAAGCTCCTTAAGGTGGGTGAGCACATCGGCGCACATACGGGCATAAGGGGCCTGTTCGTCTATGGCCTGGTAGACCTGCTTGGGCCGGCCCCGGCCCTCACTTTTTTCCAGGTGCGCCCGCACCAACCCCTCGCGCTCGAGGTCTTCCAGATGGCGGTGCACTGCAACCTTGGAGATGCCCAGGGACTCGGCCAAAGCCCCCGCGCAACGCGGCCCTGCACGCAGGGTCTCGAGGATGCGCAGCTTGGTCTCCCCCAGTCCTAAGGCCATACCTACCCCTAGGCCATCGGCAGCATCAGGTACGACTGCACCGACAATCGCCCGGCCAGATTGCGCGCGGCCTGGCGGAAAGCCTCGGCCTCGGGCGAGCCAGGGTGCCCTAACACCACCGGCACCCCGGCATCCCCCCCTTCGCGCACCGAAAGCGCCAAGGGAATCTCCCCCAGGAAAGCGGTCTGGTACTGCTCGGCCATCCGACGGCCCCCACCCTGCCCGAAGATGTAGACCCGCTGGCCGTTTTGCTCGTAGTAGGACATGTTTTCCAAAACGCCCAGCACCTCCACCTGTACGCGGCGGAACATATCCAGTGCCCGCTCGGCGTCAATGCGGGCCACATCCTGCGGGGTGGTCACAATCACCCCCCCGGAAAGCCGGGTGAGCTGGGCTAGGGAAAGCTGGACATCCCCGGTACCCGGAGGCAGGTCGATGATCAGATAGTCGAGCTCGCCCCAGGCCACCTCCTGCAAAAACTGCTTAAGCGTACCGTGCAAAATGGGCCCCCGCCAGACCATGGCCTGCCCCGGCGGCACGATGTTGGCGATGCTGATGAACTTGATGCCATAGCGCTCCAGGGGCACCATCCGCTTCTGCTCATCTACCCGCAACCTCAGGCCCTGAGCCCCCAGCATCTGGGCCTGGCTAGGGCCGTAGATGTCGGCATCCAGCAAGCCCACGCTGGCCCCCTCCTGGGCCAGAGTAATGGCCAGGTTGACCGCCACCGTGCTCTTCCCCACTCCCCCCTTACCCGAGGCGATGGCCACAATGTGCTTGATTCCGGGCAAAGGCAGGTTTTGGGGGGAGCGCACCTGGGCGCCAAACTGCACCTCTACCTCGGTAGCGCCAATCTGGCGTAGGGCTTGGCGTACTTCCTGGGCGATCTGCTCTTTGAGGGGGCAGGCTGGCGTGGTCAGGTTGATCTTGACCGCTACTTTAGCCCCTTCCACCGCGATTTTCTCCACCATCCCCAGCGAGACCAAATCCTTGTGCAGCTCGGGGTCGTGAACGGTTTTAAGGGCCTCCAGCACCTGGGCTTCGGTGGGCAAACTCATCTCGTATTCAGATTATGCCTGGAAATCCTCCCAATGAACGGGGCTGGCGTCACATTACCTGGTTTTAAAGCACAATTTTCCCCTTTGACGTTTTTTTCACGCCGGCTTTGGCACACTGGCGGCGGAGGTTGAAAAGGTGTTCGAGGTTAACAAAAGCATCGTGCGGCGCTTTGTGGAGGAGGTGGTGAACCGGGGCAACCTGGGGGCGGTAGATGAGCTGCTCTCCCCCCAGTACCACCACCACGCCCCACTGGTGCCCGGCCTATCGGGCGGGCGAGAAGGCGCCAAGCGGCTGTACGCTTTGCTGCACGCCGGCTTTCCTGACCTCGAGGTCCGCATCCTGCACCTGGTGGCCGAGGGCGAGCAGGTGGCCCTGCACAGCCACTGGCAGGGCACCCACCGCGGGGTGTTCGCTGGCTTGGCCCCCAGCGGATGCCGCCTGGCTTTCGAGAACCTCGAGCTTTTACACCTGCGGCAAGGGCTGATCGTGGAGCACTGGAGCCTGTTGGGCTACCCCCAGCTTCTGCTCTACCTGCACCTCCAGCCTGCCGCAGCCCCTCAACCTCCTTCGGCTCCGCGGCCCTAAGCCCTCTTGTTGCAAAAGGAGAAGACCATGCTGGAAATCCTGGAAAGCCAGAAAAAAGCCAACCGTCGTCAGTTTGTCAAGGTGCTGACCGCCGGGGGCCTGAGCACGGCCCTGGCCACCCAGCTCGGCCACCTGGCCCTGGCCCAGGCCCAGGGGGTGAGCGACCTGGATGTGCTTAACCTGGCCCTCACTGCCGAGTACCTGGCCACCGACGCCTACGCCCGGGCCCTGACCGTGGCCTTCCCTGGCGACATCCGCGACTACCTGGCCGAGGCCCTCAAGCACGAGGAGGCTCACGTGAAAGCCCTGCAGGACACCATCAGCGGCCCCTTCCGCTCCACCCCGGTAGCCCGGCCCCAGTTCACCTACGGCGACCTGCAGTTCAACAGCGCCAACCGCCTCAAGGTGCTGGAGACCCTGGTGGCCCTGGAGACCGCCTTCACCGGGGCCTACCTGGGGGCCATCCCCCTGATCCAGAACAAGGCCGTGCTCTCCGCCGCAGCCAGCATCGGTATGAACGAGGAAGCCCACCTGGCCATCCTGCGCGATGCAGTACTGAGCTTAGGCGGGCGGGTGGAAGGGCCCCAGACCCCGGTGGGCCGGGCCTTCGCCGCAGCCATTACCCCTGAGCAGGCCACCCGGGCGGTGCAGGGCTTCATCCGCCGTTAGACACCCGGAGATCGCCCCGCGGGATACCGACCTCCCGCGGGGCTCAAAGAAAGGAGGTTTATTGTGCAGCGTAGGTTCTTTCTCAAAGGTGTCGGTGGCAGCCTGGCTGCCCTGAGCCTGGGCTCGGCAGCCCTGGGACAGGGCATGGGCCAGGTGCGGGTGGTGGTGCTGAGCGGGGCGGAGATCGTGCCCAACCCGGTCAATACCCCGGCTTTGGCGGTGGTGCGCCTGGAACTGATGGGCAACGTGCTGAGCCTTCAGGGGGCGGTGGCCAATCTGGCTGGAGCCTTCCGCGACTACACCCGCGACCCGGTGGACGACCCCGCCCTCAACGCCCGCCTGACCAGCGCGGTGCACATCCACCGCGGTGCCAAAGGGCAGAACGGCCCCTTGCTGCAGGCCCTTAGGGTGATGGCCGCGCCCGATGGCAAAAGCGCGACCTTTATGGATCGCCTCGAGCTGAGCATAGAAGACCTCACCCGGTTGCGCCAAGGGGAGCTGTACTTCGACATTCACACCACCGCCTTCCGGGCTGGCGAGATTCGGGGACAAATCGTGTTCTAGAGGAGGGAAGCTATGAACCGCAGGGAAATGCTTAGGCAAACGGGTCTGATGGGCACTGGGTTGGTGTTGGGCGGGGTGATGGGGGCCTGTGCCACTACTCCCGGCATGAGCCAAAGCCCCAACATCGACGTGGACGTGCTGAACTTTGCCCTCAACCTGGAGTACCTCGAGGCGGCTTTCTACCTGGCCGCAGTGGGGCGCATCAACGAGATCGCCACCCTGGGAGGCAACGCCGAGATTCGCCTGCCCAGCGGCTTTACCGGCACCAGCCCTATCCCTGGCCTGAGCCCAGATGTGCTGGAGTATGCCCAGGAGATCGCCGAGGACGAGCTGGCCCATGTCAAGTTCATCCGCCAGGCCCTGGGCAGTGCTGCCGTCAATCGCCCAGTCATCGACCTCGACCAGGCTTTCCGGGACGCTGGCAATGCCGCCAGCAATGGGGCCATCACCAACTTCAACCCCTTCGCCAACGAGCTTTTCTTCATCCACGGGGCCTTCATCTTCGAGGACGTCGGGGTCAGCGCCTACAAAGGGGCAGCCAAGCTGATCACCGACAAAAACACTGTGCTCGACTCTGCCGCCGGTATCCTGGCCGTAGAGGCCTACCACGCTGGGCTTATCCGGCTGCTGCTGCACGAGCGCAAGGACGAGATGGTAACCCCTAGCCTCACGGTCAAGGACGTGGTCCAGGCCATCAGCAACCTGCGCGGCAGCGTGGGCGGGGGGAAGGACGAGGGCATCGTCAAGGACAACAGGGCCAACCTGGTGCTGGCCGACGACGATGGCATCGCCTTTGGCCGCGACACCCGCGAGGTCTTGAAGATCGTCTACCTGACCGGTGAAGCAAACAAAACGATGGGTGGCTTCTTCCCCAATGGCCTCAACGGCAACATCAAGCGCACCTGAACCCTAGGGGCCAGCGGCCTTTAGGTTATGTTTATTCTTCACAGGCAGGCCCTTCTGGCCTGCCTATAATCCGCCTAGATGAAGCCCATGCGCGAAGAAGACCTGAGGCTGGCCGAAGCACTGCAACAGATGCGCCACCAGCTCGAGCAACCCCACCCCGACCTGTCCGCGCTCAAAGCCTGGCTGGAAGAAGCCCTGCGCCTACTCGAGGCCCGCCAGCAGAGCCTGCTCAGCAGCCGGAACTTTACCCTGGAAGAAGACCCCCTCACCGGCCTTCTCCATCCATCCGCCTTTACCAGCGCTCTGGAGCAGATCTTCCAAAAGGGGGAGGTCTTCAGCCTGGTTTACCTCGAGCCCGATGACCTCGAGGCTCTCCAGCAAGGCTTCGGCACCGAGGTGCATCAGGAAGTCCTGCGCCGACTAGGTCTGATGGTGCGCAAGGCCCTGCGGGCCTCGGACCTTGCCGGTCGGATCGGCGAGCAAGGCTTTGCTCTCCTCCTGCGGGGCATTAGCGGCGACCGAACCTTCGGGGTCTGCGAGCGGCTCCGTCTGACCGTGGCCAAATACCCCTGGAACCAGCTTCATCCCAACCTAAAGCCCACCATCAGCCTGGGGTTTACCGGGCCTGAAGAGGCAGCCTCAGCCCAACAGGTTTTGGAACGGGCTAAGCGCTTCTTGGCAGAGGCCCAAAGCGCTGGAGGCAACCAAACCTTCCCCGGTCTTTACTACTGAGGTAAGGAGGCGCCATGACCAACCACACGCGCAGTTCATATACGCCAGAACCGAGGATTCCCTCTGCTTTCCGCTACGGCCTTGCCCTGGGTGCAGCGGTGATCTTTCTGGTCTGGCTGGTAGTGGTGCTGTTGCAAAACCTGTAAGGCTCAACTGGGCACCAGGCCACGCTGTGCGGGGGCCAAACCGTCCTAGCATGCTGCATGATGCCTGCCGTACTAGGCCCCTCCCTCAAACTCCGGCTCCTGGGGCCGCCGGGGCTAGAAGTGAACGGCCAGCCCCGGCACCTGGCCACCCGCAAGGCCCTGGCCCTACTGGCCTTTTTGGCGGTCGAGCGGGCCGGGGCCACGCGCGGCCAGCTGGTGGCGCTGCTGTGGCCAGAAAACCCGGAGGAGCTGGCCCGGGCCAGTTTGCGGCAGGAGGTCTCGCGCCTGGGCAAGCTGCTGGGGCCGGCCCTGCAAAAGGACGGCCAGCAGCTGTTGCGGCTCGACCCCTGCTGGATAGAGGTAGACCTGTGGGCCTTCCAGGAGGCTCTGGCTACCGGTCGATACCGCACGGCTTTGCAGCTATACCGAGGTCCATTTTTGCAAGGCCTACAACCTCGGGAGGCCGCCAGCTTTGAACACTGGTTGGAACAGGTTCGCTCGAGCCTCCAACAAAGCTACCTCGAGGCCCTGCACACCCAGGCCCGGCAGGAAGAAGCGCAAGGCCACCCCGCCGAGGCTCTGGCCCTTTGGCGGCTGGCCATCGCTGCCGATCCGCTAAGCGAACAGCCTTACCTCGAGGCCATGCGGCTGTGTGAAGCCCAGGGCGACCGGGCTGCTGCCCTGCGCATCTACCGCAGCTTGGAGCAGACCCTCTGGGACGAGTTGGGCCTTAGCCCCAGCCCGGAAGCCCAGACCTGGGCGGCCCGCCTCAACCCAGACCCAGCCATTCCCAGCCTGCCCAGCCCCCCCACCCCGCTGGTGGGGCGGGAGACCGAACAAGCCGAGGTGTGGACCCTTTTACAGCGGCCCGACTGCCGCTTGCTCAACCTGATAGGGCCTGGAGGGGTGGGCAAGACCCGGCTGGCCCTGGCCCTGGCAGAAAGGCTGACTACCCAGAAGGCCACGGTCTACTGGGTACCGGTGCAGGGCCGTCCACTCTACGAGAGCCTGGCCGAGGCTCTGGGGTTGGCTGCTTCGGGAAAGGGCAATCTACAGGAGGCCCTCCGGCACCACCTCAGCCACCGACCGGCCTATCTTTTTCTGGACGAGGCTGAGGAGCTTTCCGACCCTCAGGCCCTAGAAGACCTACTGCGCCACAGCCCCCAGGTCAAGCTGGTTTTGACCTCGAGGGTGCGCTTTCGCCTGCGCAGTGAATGGGTTTACGAGGTTCGCGGCCTGCCCTACCCTCCCCCGGATCAGCCCCCACAGCGCAGCCCTGCCGCGGAGCTGTTCTACCTACTAGCCCAGCGGGTGCAGCCTCACTTTACCCCTAGCGCCGAGGACTGGAGCGCCATCGGCCAGATATGCCGCCTGCTCTCGGGGCTCCCCCTGGGCCTCGAGCTGGCCGCAGCCCTGCTACGGGTGATGTCCTGCCAGGAAATTGCGCAAAATCTACAGCAAGGCCTGGAACTGCTGGAGGGTGGCCTGAGCAACCTGCCGGATCGGCACAGCAGCCTGCAGAAAGTCCTGGAAAGCAGCCTGGCCCAGCTCAGCCCCGCAGAGCAGGAAGCCCTGCAAAAGCTAGCCGTTTTCGAGGAAACCTTTGACCTCATCGCCGCCCAAGCCGTTGCCGCAAGCTCGCCTGGGCTTTTGTCCGCCTTGCTCGACCGAGCCCTTTTGCAAAAGCAACCCGACGGGTACCGCATGCTAACGGTCATCCGGCAGTACCTCGCCCCTGGGATACCCCCCACAACCCGTCAGGCCCACGCGGGCTACTACGCCGAGCTGTTGGAACGCCACGAACAGGGGCTGCGGGGGGGCAACCAGGTGGGGGCTTTGCCTTTGCTCACCCGGCAGTACGCTGATCTGCGGGCAGCCTGGCAGTTTGCCCTCCAGCAGGAAGAGTACGCACTGGCCTTGCGGATGATGGAGGGATTGTGTTTGCTGCTCGAGCTGCGCGGCTGGTTCAAGGAAGGCGAAGCCTTGATGTCCAGTGCAGCCCAAAACAGCCATCCCTTGCTGCGAAGCCTGGCCCTGGGCCGCTGGGGCCGTTTTCTGTATCTCCAGGGTCAGAACGCAGCAGCCTACCGGGTGCTCCAGCAGAGCCTGGAGCTAGGCCAGGGGCATATAGACCCCTACGAGACCGCCTACGCCCTCAACAACCTGGGCATGGCGGCCATGGGCTTAGGCCTGGCCCAGGAGGCCCGGGAGCTGTTCACGCAAAGCCTGGCCATGCGCCGGCAGCAAAGGCGGCCCTGGGGCCTGGGCAGTGCGCTATACAACCTGGGCTCTCTGGCCCTTCTGCAAGGCGACTTTGCCCAGGCCCAAGGCTACCTGCAGGAAGCCCTCGAGGTCTATCGGGCCCTATCCGATGCTAGGGGGCTAGGCTTGGTGCTCGCTGGACTGGGGCAGCTTTACACCTCGCTGGGCGAGTACACCGTAGCGCGGGAGGTGTACCGGCAGAGCCTCTCCTTCGGCAGGCAGCTTGACGACCCCTTTACCCAGTCCGCTGCCTTGCTGGGTCTGGGTACCGTAGCGGGTATCGAGTACCAGAACGAGGAGTGCAACGACCATTTGCAGGCTGGTCTCGAGGCCGCCTACCAGACCGGCGACCAGATCACCATTGGCCGGGCCTTGGTAGGGCTGGGCCGCCTGGCCATGCGCGATGGGGCCTACGAGCGGGCCCTTAAACTGCAGCGCCAAGCCTTAGAGCGTTTTGTTCAAAGCCAATACCCCTGGGGCGAAGCCTTGGTCTACAACCACCTAGGCCGCTCCTACTTTGCCCTGGAAGAGATCGCCCAGAGCAAAGCCTGTTACCGTCTGGCTTTAGAACAAGCCCTGCGGCTGGGGGCCATACCGCTTGCGCTGCGGGCCTTAATCGGTCTCACCCCCCACCTGCCGGCTGCCTTGGCCACCCAGGTCTGGCGGCTGGCCGCGCACCACCCAAGCGCCGATGCCTGGGTGCGCGAGGAGCTGCGCCGCCGAAGCGTGGCCCGGCTGGCCCCCAGCCGGGTTCCACTGGAAAAGCTGGCCCAGCAGGTGCTGCAAAAGATGGAAGGGGCCGTGTTGCTAAGGAGGCCCCTCGAGGCTGTATACTATGCCTCAGGCGCCGACCGGGAGGAGTAGGTGAGCCGAACCCAAAGAGAGGAGGCCTCCTCGGCTGAAAGGGCCTCTGGAAACCCCGGCTCATCGAAGGTCGCCCGCGAGCCTGCAGGCAGAACCCCCAAAGGGCAGTAGAGCCTGCCGGGTGTGCCCGTTATAGCACAAAAGAGGGCCTGGAAGGAGCTTCCAGGAAGCGCGGTGGTACCGCGGGGATTTGCCTCGTCCGTGCAGTCAAGCCTGCAGGGGCGTTTTTGTTTTGCAAAGAGCGAATGAACCCAATCGCCAAAGCATGGTGGCTGAAGGCCCAGGCATCGCTAGAGTACGGGTTCCTCAGACGACCGGTCGATTCGCCCTAAATCGAAATCTGATGCAAAAGCCAACACCATACCCTATCTGAGCAAAGGAGCGGCAATGATACAACCCAAAGAGCTACCCAAAACCTACGATCCAGCCTCGGTGGAACCGCGTTGGGCCGAGGAGTGGGCCCAAAACCCCCTCCGGCCCGAACTCAACGCCCACAAGGGCAAGGGGCCCTTCACCATCGTGATCCCTCCCCCCAATGTGACGGGTAGTCTGCACCTGGGGCATGCGTTGGACAACACCCTGATCGACATTCTGATTCGCTTCAAGCGCATGCAGGGCTACGAGGCGCTCTACCTCCCTGGCACCGACCACGCCGGCATCACCACCCAGGTACTGGTGGAGCGGGAGCTGGCCCAGGAGGGGCTTTCCCGCCACGACCTGGGGCGGGAGAGGTTCTTAGAGCGGGTCTGGGCCTTCAAGGAAAAGAATGGGGGTACCATCCTTCACCAGCTCAAGCGCCTGGGAGCGAGCTGCGACTGGAGCCGGGAGCGCTTCACCATGGACCCGGGCCTCTCCCGGGCGGTGCGCCGGGCCTTCATTGAGTACTACCACCAGGGGCTGGCTTATCGGGGTAAGCGCATCGTGAACTGGGATCCCATAGCCCAGACCGTGGTCAGCGACCTCGAGGTCAACGTAGAACCCACCCCCGGCCAGCTCTACACCCTGGCCTACCCGCTGGAGGGAGGTGGCGAGGTTCAGGTGGCCACCGTTCGCCCCGAGACCATCTTTGCCGACGTGGCCATCGCGGTGAACCCTGCCGACGAGCGCTACCGCCACCTGGTGGGCCAGCGGGCCCGCATTCCCCTCACCCAGCGCTATATCCCCATCCTCGCCGACGAAGCAGTGCTGATGGATTTCGGCACCGGGGCCCTCAAGATCACCCCGGCGCACGACCCCACCGACTTCGAGATCGGGCAGCGGCACGGCCTGGAGATGCCTAGCGTGATCGACCTAAATGGCTGCCTGACGGGTGAACGGGTGCCTGAGCGCTTCCGCGGCCTGGAGCGCTTCGAGGCTCGACAAAAAGTGGTGGCCGCACTGGAGGAGGAGGGCTATCTGCGCCAGGTGCAGGACTACACCATCGCCCTGGGCTACTCTGACCGTACCAAGGCCCCCATAGAGCCCCTTTTGCTGGAGCAGTGGTTCGTGCGGATGAAGCCGGTGACGGAAAAGGTGCTGCAGGGCCTGGACAAAGGCGAGATGCGGCTGGTGCCCGAGCGTTGGGAAAAGGTCAACCGCGACTGGCTGGAAAACATCAAGGACTGGGCCATTGCCCGCCAGCTCTGGTGGGGCCACCAGATTCCCGCCTGGTACGACGAAGCGGGCAACGTCTACGTACCCGACCCCTCCAACCCCGATCTGGACTGCGACCAAGACCCCCGCTACGCCCACCTCAAGCTAAGGCGCGACCCAGACGTCTTCGACACCTGGTTCTCCTCGGCCTTGTGGCCCTTTTCCACCCTGGGCTGGCCGGACGAGACCGAGGATTTGCAAAAGTTCTACCCCACCGATGTGCTGGTGACCGGCTACGACATTCTGTTCTTCTGGGTGGCCCGCATGCAGATGTCGGGCTACCAGTTCACCGGACGGGCCCCCTTCCACACTGTGGTGCTGCACGGCCTCTATCTGGACGCCAAGGGCCAGAAGATGTCCAAAAGCAAGGGCAACGGCATCGACCCCCTGGAGCTGGTCGAGCAGTATGGGGCCGACGCCTGCCGCTTCGCCTGGGCCTACCTGGCCACCGGTGGGCAGGACATCCGCCACGACCCTCGGCGCTACGAGCAAGGGCGCAACTTTGCCAACAAACTATACAACGCGGCCCGCTTCGTGCTGCTAAGCCGGCAGGACTTCCAACCGAAGCAGGACACCCCCACCCTGGCCGACCGCTGGATTACCTCGAGGTTGCAGCGGGGCATCCGCGAGATCAGCGAGGCTTACCAGGCCTTCGATTTCGGGCGGGCGGCCCGGCTGGTCTACGAGCTGGTCTGGAGCGAGTTCTGCGACTGGTATCTGGAGGCCGCCAAGCCCGCCCTGCGGGAGGGTAACCAGGCCACCCTGCGCACCCTGGAGGCCAGCCTGGCCACTTTGCTCAAGCTGCTGCACCCCATCATGCCCTTCCTCACCTCGGAACTCTACCAGGCCCTCTCTGGCGACCCGCTGCAACTCGCCCTGCAGGACTGGCCCCAGGCTGGCGCGCGCGACCTCGAGGCAGAAAAAGCCTTCGAAACCTTACAGGCCACCATCAGCGCCACCCGCAACCTACGGGCCGAGCTGGGCCTTCCTCCCCAGGCTACCATCCAGGTAGCCCTGGAGGGGCCTGGAGCCGGGCTGGTTATGGAAAACCTAGCCCTTTTCCGCTTCCTGAGCCGGGCCGAGGCCCGCCTAGGCCGGCTGGAGCGAGCTTTGGCCCAGGTCACCCCCAGCACCACCGTCTACCTCCAGCCCGAGGGCGACCTGCAGGCCTTCCTCGAGCGGCAGCGCAAGCGCCTGGCCGAGCTTAGCCGGCTGGTGGAGCAGAGCCAGAAAAAGCTGGCCAACCCTGGCTTTGTGGAGCGGGCTGACCCGGCCATCGTAGAGGCCGAGCGGGAGCGGCTAGCGGAAAACCAAGCCCAGCTCGAGCGCATCCAGCAGAACCTGGCCCGCCTGGAAAGCCCCCAAGGCTAGCGGCTATAGTTAGGAGCTTCCTTGGTGATGAGAACCCCGTGGGGGTGGCTCTCGACCAAAGCGGCGTGGGATATACGGGTAAAGCGGGTCTGGGTGCGGAAGGTTTCGATGTCGGGCGCACCGCAGTAGCCCATGGCCGCCCGCAGGCCGCCCACCACCTGGTAAAGCACATCGCTCACCGGACCCTTGAAGGGCACCATGCCCTCGATGCCCTCGGGCACCAGTTTTTTAGCCTCGACTGGTCCGGTGGCCTTGCCAGAGTCTTGGAAGTATCGGTCGGCGGAACCCTGGCGCATGGCCCCCAGGCTGCCCATGCCGCGGTAGAGCTTGTAGCGCCGCCCGTCTTTGAGCACCTCCTCGCCGGGCGACTCCTGTGTACCGGCCAGCATCGAGCCCAGCATGACGCTGTGGGCCCCGGCGGCCAGAGCCTTGGCCACATCGCCGGAATATTTGATGCCGCCATCGGCAATCACCGGTACGTCGAACCCCTCGAGCCCAACCACCGCCTCCATGATGGCAGTTATCTGCGGTACCCCCACACCGGTCACTATCCTGGTGGTACAGATGGAACCCGGCCCAATGCCTACCTTGACGGCATCGGCCCCGGCCTCGGCCAGTGCCCGAGCACCCTCAGCAGTGGCCACATTGCCTGCAATAATTTGAACGGCGTCGCCAAAGGATTGCTTGAGGTTTCGCAGGGCTTCCAGAATGCCCCGGCTGTGGCCGTGGGCACTGTCCAGCACCAGCACATCCACACCCGCTTCCACCAGCGCCTTGGCCCGGGCTTCCAGATCCCTCGAGATCCCTACGGCGGCCCCCACCAGCAGCCGGCCCTGGGCGTCCTTGGCGGCAAAGGGGAACTTCTGCCGCTTGGTCAGGTCTTTGAGGGTCAAGAGGCCGCGCAGGCGCCCCTCGTGATCGACCAGAGGTAACTTTTCGATCTTGTGATGGCGCAGAATTTCCTCAGCCTCTTCCAGGATGGTGCCGGGCGGTGCGGTAATGAGGCGCTCGACCGGGGTCATCACCTCGGAGACCAGGCGGCGCATGTCCCGCTCAAAGCGCAGGTCACGGTTGGTCACCAAGCCCAGCAGCTTGCCGTAGAGGTCCACCACCGGCAAGCCCCCGATCTTGAACTCCCGCATCAAGCGCTCGGCATCCTCGAGGGTGGCGTTGGGGGCCAGGGTTACCGGGTCTTGGATCATCCCAGCCTCGCTGCGCTTGACCTTGCGCACCATGGCCGCCTGTTCCTCGGGGCTCAGGTTCTTGTGGATCACCCCCAGTCCCCCCTCGCGGGCTACGGCAATGGCCATCTCGGCCTCGGTCACGGTATCCATGGCCGCAGAGAGAATCGGGATGTTAAGCCAGAGCTTCCGGGTCAGGCGGGTGCGGGTGTCCACCTCGCGGGGCAAAACCTCAGAGTAGGCCGGTACCAGGAGGACATCGTCGAAAGTCAGGCCTTCCTGCTGGATTTTTTCTGTTCTGGAACGGGGTTTGCTAGGGGCCTCGAGCATATTCCAAGTAGTATAGCAGCCCGCCCCCCGAAGCCCAACCCTCGCCCTAACGCAGGCTCAGGGCTCCTTTCTTTACGCTTTCCCCCAGGGCGTTATGGCCGGTAAACTCGCGGCCCAGAATGAGGGTGTGGATATCGTGGGTACCCTCGTAGGTGTCCACGGTCTCGAGGTTTAGCATGTGGCGGATGCTGTGGTACTCGAGGGTAATCCCACTGCCACCCAGAATCTCCCGCGCGGCACGGGCCCCGTTCAAAGCCGCCCGCACGTTGTCGCGCTTGGCCAGCGAAACCTGGGCTGGCTTGAGCTTCCCGGCATCCTTGAGCTGGGCCAGGCGCCAGGCCAACAGCAGACCCTTGGTGTGGTCAGCGGCCATGCGTACCAACTTCTCCTGCACCAGCTGGCGGCTGGCAATGGGGGCCCCAAAGGTGGTGCGGCTCTGGGCGAACTCGAGGGCTTCAGTATACACTGCTTCCAAAGCCCCCAGCGCCCCCCAGGCGATGCCGTAGCGGGCTTGGGTAAGGCAAGAAAGCGGCCCCTTGAGACCCTTTACGCCGGGCAGCATGGCACTAGCCGGCACCCGCACCTCCTCCAGCACCAGCTCGCTGGTCACCGAAGCCCGCAAGGAGGCTTTGTGCTGAATCTTGTTGGCCCGGAAACCCTTGCTATCGGTAGGCACAATGAAGCCCCGCACCTCCCCCTCCTCGTCCTTGGCCCAGACCACCGCCAGGTGGGCCAGATTACCGTTGGTGATCCACATCTTGGTTCCGCTCAGCACATAGTCGCCGCCATCCTTGCGGGCCCGGGTCTTCATATTGCCGTCAGGGTCGGAGCCGCCATCGGGCTCGGTCAGGCCGAAGCAGCCCACAAACTCGCCAGTGGCCAGCCGGGGCAGGTATGCCCGCTTTTGCTCCTCCGAGCCATAGGCCCAGATGGGGTACATCACCAGGCTACTCTGCACGCTGCAAAAGCTGCGTAGCCCCGAGTCAATGCGCTCGAGTTCGTAAGAAATCAGGCCATAGGTGGCCGCACTGGCCCCTTGGCCGCCGTACTCCGGGGGTAGGCTGGGGCCTAAAAAGCCCATCTGGCCAAATTTTTTGATCAGGTGGGTGGGGAACTCGGCGTTTTCCCACCACTCGGCGATGTAGGGCAGGCATTCGGCTTCCAAAAACTTGCGGGCAGCCTTCTGAATTTCACGCTCCTCGGGGGTGAGCAGGTCGGCCACTTGGTAAAAGTCAAACATGGGGGACCTCGAGGTTCAATTCTATCCCATCCTCCCGGCCAACCCGCCGCCGGTTTACAGGTGTAGCTACATCCCCCCCATCCGGCGATAACCAAACCCTAGGGCCAGCAGGGCCGGCAGCAAGGTGGCCATCCCCACCATCCCCAGCCACCATAGGCCCTCGGCACTGGTGAGGTAGTGGGCCTGGCCCTGGGTGAAGGCCAGGTAGACCGGACGGCTGGCCAGCACCACCAAAAACCCCGAGTGCAGCAGCATAAAGCCCATGTAGAGCAACCCTCCCAGTCCCACCGGCACCTCGGCGGGGTTGGGGGCATCGAACTTGGGAAAGGCCGCGCCCAGACCCACCCCCAGGCCCGCCGCCGTAATGGCCGAGGCCAGCCCCAGGATCAGGGAAATCTGGGTAAGGTTATCGTCCAGGCCCAGCACCCTAGGGGAAAGGTAGCCCAGCGCCAGGCCTAGCGGCAGCAAAAAGAACAGGGCCAGACCAAACCGGGTCAGGAGGATGGTTCGCTTGGAGAGCGGGCCGGTCTGGATCAACCAGTAGGCGGGGCCCTCGAGGCTGTACAGCGGATAGGCCAGCCGCACCCCCACCCCGCCAATCACAAACCCCTGGAACGCCAGGTGCATGAAGCCCGCCACCAGCTGGAACCGGGTGTCGCCCAGGGGCAGGTACTGCAGGCTGGTAGTGTACAAAAGCACCAGCACCCCCACCAGAATCAGCTGGGAGGCCTGGTTGGCATCGCGGAAGAAAAGGCGTAGGTCGCGCACCCAGAGCGCCGGGACCACCCCGCAGGCCGACCAGCGGTCCAAAAGGCCTGCTGGCAGGATGCCGCGCTCGCGCACGGTGCCCTCGAGGGCCCGCACCCAGCCCTGCTGGTAGGCATAGCCGGCCACCAGTCCGGCCAAGAGCAGCAACCCTCCCGAAAGGGCCAAGAGCAGCCAGAACTGGGGTTCCACCTCGCCCCGGGAAAGCCCCTTCAGGGCCTGTTGCGCGAGAGCCGAGGGCAAGAAGGGGGCCGAGGGATCGCGGAAGGTCTGGAGGAAGCGGTCGAGCTCTTCCGGGTTGGCAAAATCGGTCTGCAACAACACCTCGGGACGCAAGGCCCGCAGCAAAAAGATAAGTAGCCCCCCCAGCACCGCCCCTATGGCCGCAGCCCACTCCCGGGCCCGGCCTGCCGGAGCGTAGCGCACCAGGGGCAAGGCCAAGCCCACCCCCAGCGCCACCGGAAAGGCAAACAGGGCTAAAGCCACCAGCGTAGCCCCCGCAAAGAACAGCGGAGGTGCCCCGTAGTGCGCCCCATAGGCAAACAAAACCGGCAACAACAGCAAACAAGGCAGCAAGGCCGTAGTGATGAAGACCTCGCCCACCTTGAAGAGAAAGACCCTGCGAGCCGGCTGGGGCAGGGCCAGCAGCAGGGGCAGATCCTCCGAGGTGTAGAGCACCGCCACCGCGTTGGGCAAGGCCGAGAGCACCACCGCGCTCGAGAGCACCAGCAGCAGGCTGCCCAGCATACGCTCCACCAGCACATCGCGGGCAAAGGCCGCCGCCAGGCGGTTGAGGAAAACGTTACTGCCGAAGAGCTCGTTGGCAATGAAGTTCAGAAACCAGCTTGTCCCCCACCAGGCCCCATAGGCCAGTCCGGCCCCCAGCAGCAGCCCCACCAGGGCCGAGGCCGGAGCCTGCCGAAAACCGTTCCATAAAAGCTGCAAGCGCAGGGTTAGCATCCCGGCTCGAGTCTAGCCCATCCGGGGCTGGGGCGAAGGGTGATCTGCCCCCAAGAACGAGGCCTTCGACCCCGTAGCCCAAGGAACCTGAGCGAATATCCCTTCAGTCTGAAGAGGCCTCGGGGTATCCTTAGGGGCAAGGGGGTATCCATGAAGAAGAGGTTGACCGCCTTGCTCGTAGTCCTGGGACTAGGGCTGGTTCTAGCCCAGAAAGGCCCCATCACGGTAGGCTCCAAAATCGACACCGAGGGCGCGGTGCTGTGCCAGATGGTTCGGATTCTCCTCGAGGCCAACGGTTTTCGCGTCAATGACCGCTGCAGCACCGGCACCACCGATCTGGTGCGCAAAGCCCTGATTTCCGGCGAAATTGACCTCTACCCCGAGTACACCGGCACCGCGCTGGGGGTGTTTTTTAAGGATAACCCCGAGGCCGCTGCCGTGACCCGTGACGCCGCCCGAGGCTTTGCCAAGGTCAAGGAGCTCGACGCCCGCAACAACATCGTCTGGCTCAACCCGGCCCCGGCCAACAACACCTGGGCCATTGCCGTGCCCAGGGCCCTGGCCCAGCAGAACAACCTCCGCACCATGGCCGACTTTGCCCGTTGGGTGAACAGTGGCGCTCAAGTGCGGCTAGCGGCCAGCCAGGAGTTCGTAGACCGCGACGATGCTCTCAAGGCCTTCGAGCGGGTGTATGGCTTCAGGATGAAACCCGAGCAGCTTCTGATCCTGCCTGGAGGCAACACCACCCAGACCCAGCAGGCCGCCGCCCGTGGCACGGGTGGGGTGAATGCCGCTATGGCCTACGGAACCGATGGTGGGATTGCGGCGCTGGGCCTGGTTGCCCTGACCGACCCTAAGGGAGCGGTGGCGGTGTACCAGCCGGCCATTACGGTGCGCAAGGCTGTGCTCGAGCGCTTTCCCGAAATTGCCAGCCTGATTAACCCGGTCTTTGCCAGCCTGAACGAAGCTACGCTTTCCCAGCTCAATGCCGAGGTGGCGGTGAGCGGAAAAAATCCTGCCGAGGTGGCCCGGGCCTATTTGCGTTCCAAAAACTTCATCCGGTGAGGGAAGGCTTTCCAGCCCGCGACGTTCAGGGGGTGGCTTTGGGTACCCGTCCCGTAGCCTGGCTGGCTGCGGGGCTGGGGCTACTGGCCCTGGGGCTTCCCTGGCTCGAGCTCAAGCCCAACCGCATTGCCCCTGGCGAGGCCTTTGGGGTGTGGGGCTGGCCGGGCCTCTGGCCCTGGATCCTGCTTGTGCTCTGGCTTGGGATTGCCCTGGTTCGGGGGCGCTCTCAAGGATGGCTGCTGGGGCTGGCCCTGCTGGCCTGGGGGATGCTGGTTGGGCAGGGAGCTACCACTTTGCTGAACAACCAGCCAGAAAGCGCCCGGGTCTCCCCCACTGGGGGCTTCTGGCTGATGCTGCTAGCGCTGTACGTGGGCTACTTCGCGGCATACCGCGAACACCGGGGGTGGGCGGTGCTTTCTGCGCCGCTGGCCTTGACCGCTTTACTCTTGCTGGGGGTTTTCGACTCCCTGGGCCCTGTCCAGGAGTTCCGGGCCTGGCAAGAGCAGTTCGCCAGCGAACTCTGGCGACACCTCGCCCTTTCTACCAGCGCAGTGCTGCTGGCCGTGGCGGTGGGGGTACCGCTGGGCGTTCTGGCCGCCAGCAGTCCGCGCTTTAGCTGGGTGCTGGGGGTGATGGGCTTTTTGCAAACCATCCCTTCGCTGGCTTTGTTTGGCCTTTTACTGCCGCTGCTGGCGGGGGTTTCGCAGGTCCTGCGCCTCGAGGTTGCGCTGGCTTCGCTGCTGGTGGGAATCCTCACGGTTCGCTTGCTGTGGAGGGTTGCGAGGTGGTTGGCAGTCCTGCTGGTGGTTCCGCTGGGTCTTCTGGCTTTGGCGATGGCCGGGGTCTGGCTTCACCACCTGCTGGGGCCCGACCCGCTGCGTATTGCCCTGCAGGCTCCCCTGCAAGAATCGGGGGTTCGTGGGATTGGTGCGGCTCCGGCGGTGCTAGCCCTGACCCTTTATGCGCTTTTGCCGGTGGTGCTCAACGTTTATACCGGCTTGCGCGGTGTGCCCGAGGCGGCCAAAGACGCGGGGCGCGGCATGGGGATGAGCCCTGCCCAGCTCTTCTGGCGGGTGGAGTTCCCGCTGGCCCTGCCCTTGGTGCTCGAGGGCCTGCGTGGGGCAACCTCGCTCTCCATCGGCATGACCACCGTGGCGGCCCTGATTGGGGCCGGGGGGCTGGGCTTTTTCATCCTGCGGGGGGTGGAAGGGGGGGCTCCCGATATGGTGCTGCTGGGGGCCATCCCCATCCTCCTGCTGGCCTTGCTGGTCGATACCTTGCTGCGCTGGGCCAGCCTGGCGCTGAGGCGAAGACTAGGGGTGTAGGGGGCCAGGGGGCTGGGTATGATCCGCTTTGAGCAGGTGGTCAAACGTTATGGCGACTTCGAGGCGCTGGCGGGGGTGAGCCTCGAGGTGGCCCAGGGCGAGCTGGTAACCCTGCTGGGCCCCTCGGGCTGCGGCAAGACCACCCTGCTGCGCACGGTCAACCGCCTGGTCGAACCCACCGAGGGCACGGTATGGCTGGGCCAGCAGGACGTTCGAGCACTGGACCAAGTCGAACTGCGTCGGGGCATCGGTTATGTCATTCAGAGCATTGGCTTGTTTCCTCATATGAGCGTGCTCGAAAACGTCATGGTGGTGCCGCGCCTGCTGGGCTGGAACAAGGCACGACGCGAGACCAGGGCTAAAGAGATGCTGGCCTTGGTGGGCTTAGAGCCGCGTGCTTTTTCAGGCCGCTACCCACGGGAGCTGTCGGGCGGAGAGGCCCAACGAGTGGGGCTGGCCCGGGCCCTGGCCGCCAACCCCCCGGTACTGCTCATGGACGAGCCCTTTGGCGCCGTAGACCCCCCCACCCGCGAACGCCTGCAGGACGAATTTTTGAAGCTGCAAAGCGAACTCAAAAAAACGGTGCTGTTTGTGACCCACGACCTGGAGGAAGCGGTCAAAATCTCCGATCGCATCTGCCTGATGAACGCCGGGCGCATCGAGCAGTACGACCCCCCCGAGGTGCTTTTGCGAAACCCCAGAAGCGCTTTTGTCCAGGCCTTCCTGGGGCCCTCACGCACCCTTTTGCGCCTTTCGCGCATTCCCCTCGATGGGCTGATAGAGCCGCTGGACGACCACCACCCGGCGGTATCCATTCCGCACACGGCCACTGCGCGGGAGGCTTTCTCCACCCTGCTCTCGCGGGGTCTGCGCAGCCTGGGCGTAACCAACCCGGCGGGAGCCCTGACGGGGCTGGTACGGCTGGAAACCCTGCTGGCAGCGGTCTCAGAGGAGGAAGCATAGTTCGCAACACCCGCCCGCTCTGGCCGCCCCTCTTGGGGTGGGGGCTGGTGATTTTCTTACTGGGACAAGAGCCCCTGTGGAAGGCCGCCTTTTCCCTGCTCTTCCCCAGCGCTCGTAGCCCCTTTTTCGAGCGCGAGACCCTACTCAACCTGGCCCTGCAGCACCTGGCCCTCACCTTCGGCACGGGTGCCTTGGTGGTGCTTTTGGGGTTGCCACTGGCTGTTTTGGCCACCCGGCCCGCCGGGGCGGCCTTCCGGCCTTTGCTCGAGAATCTGGTGGCGGTGGGCCAGACCTTTCCCCCGGTTGCGGTGCTGATGCTGGCCCTGCCGTTTTTCGGCTTCGGCACTGGGGGAGCGGTGCTGGCTTTGCTTTTGTACGGCCTGTTGCCCGTGGTGCGCAACAGTTTGGAGGGGCTTTCCTCCCTGCCAGAGGAGGTGCTCGATGCTGCTCGAGGCCTGGGCCATACCCCCTTCCAGCTGCTCTGGCGGGTGGAGTTACCGCTGGCTTTGCCGATCATTCTGGCCGGTGTTCGTACCAGTCTGGTGCTGATTCTAGCCACCGCAACGGTGGCCCCGCTGGTCGGTGGGGGCGGGTTGGGCGTGCCGATCCTGGCCGGGCTGGCCGTGAGCAACCTGGCCTATGTGGTGCAGGGGGCCGTGGTGGTGGCTTTGCTGGCCGTACTACTGGACTGGACGCTGGAACGGGTAGAGCGAGTCCTGACTCCCTGGCGGTACGGCGGCTGGGCCCAGCCCGGCTCAGAGCCCCTATCCCCTTAGCCGATAAGGGTTAGACTGGAAGAAATGCTCATCAAAGACATAATGCACAGCCCGGTGCTGACGGTAGAGGCCTCGGCAACCCTCGAGGCTGCCTACCATCTCATGCTTCAGCGCAACATCCGGCACATCCCGGTCACCCAAGAGGGCCGCCTGGTGGGGATGATCACTGATCGCGACATCCGGCTGGCCACCAGCCCTTTTGCCCCGGAAGGCCCCTGCCCCACCGATACCCCCGTCGAAGCGGTGATGACCCAGCCGGTCATCACCGGGGATGCCCTCGACCCGGTAGAAGAGGCCGCCCGGGTCATGCGGGAGCGCAAAATCGGGGCCCTGCCCATCCTGGAGGGCCGGGAGATCGTGGGCATCGTGACCGGCATAGACCTGCTGGATGCGCTCTTGCGGCTCACCGGGGTGCAAAAGCCCAGTGGGCGGCTCGAGGTCTGCCTCAACGACCGGCCCGGGGAGCTGGCCCGGCTGAGTAGCGCCTTGGCCCAGCAAAACATCAATATCCACTCCCTGCTCACCTACCCCTCTGGCCCCGATACCGTGACCACCGTGGTGCGGGTAGGCACCCTCGAGGTGCGTCATCTGGCCCAAACCCTGCGCCAGCAGGGCTTCGAAGTGCGGTGGCCGCCCGAGATTCCCGGCAAGGGCTTATGAGCGTCCCGGTCATCTACAGCCCCCAGTACAAGCTCTACAACTTTGGGCCACAGCATCCCTTCAGCCCGGTACGGCTGGAGATGCTATTGGATTTACTGGAGCACCTGGGCCACCCGTTGCCCTTCGTCGAACCCCATCCGGCCACCCGCGAGGAGGTGCGCAGTGTGCACCTGGAGTCGTTTGTGCGGCGGGTGGAGGCCGCCGGGCGGGGGGAACACTCGCCCGACTTCGACCACTACGGCCTGGGCACCGCCGATACCCCCATCTTCCCCGGCATGGACGAAGCCGCTCGCTGGCTGGTGGGGGGCACCCTGACCGCGGCCCGCATGGTAGCCAGCGGCCAGGCCCGGGAGGTCTTGCAGCTGGGGGGCGGGCTGCACCACGCGCAAAAGGACCTGGCCTCGGGGTTTTGCGTCTACAACGACCTCTCGGTGGCCATCCGCCACCTCACCCAGCAGGGCCTGCGGGTAGCCTACGTGGACATCGACGTCCACCACGGCGACGGGGTGCAGTGGATTCACTACGACGAAGCCGAGGTGCTGACCTTTTCCATCCACGAGTCGGGCCGTTACCTCTACCCCGGCACCGGCCACACCCACGAGATCGGCAAGGCGGGGGGCACCGGACGCAAGCTGAACATCCCGCTGGAACCCTTCACCGAGGATGATTCTTACCTCGAGGTTCTGCAGATGGGCCTCGAGCCGGCCCTGCGCTGGTTCCGCCCGGATGTGATGGTCATCCAGTGCGGGGCCGACGCCCACTACCTCGACCCCCTGGCCGAGATTCTGCTCACCACCCGGGCCTACGGCAAAATTTTCCCCCTGCTGCGCCAGTACGCCGCCGAGTTCGCCGGGGGCCGGGCGGTCTACACCCTGGGCGGCGGCTACAGCCTGGATGCCACCAGCCGCATCTGGGCCCTGCTCTACCTCACCTTGCAGGGCCTACCCCTGCCCGATCACCTACCTGAGCCCTGGCTCAGGCACTGGGGAACCCGGCTTGGCCACTTCCTGACCCATACCCTATTCGACCCCGAGGGCTGCTACGCGGAAATCCCCCGCAAACCCGAGATCGAGCGGCGCAACCGCCAGGTGACGGAGCGGATGCTCGAGGCAGTGCGGCCCTACTGGCGCTGAGGTAGGAGCCAGGCATTCCCAAGGGCAGAGGAGTGCCTCACGGCATCGGCAGGGGCCAGTCCGTAAAGCCCTAGCGCCCGTTTTGGAACCCTTGCGCCTCGAGGTGGCGGGGGTTGGCTCGCACGAGGATTTCCGCGCTTTTGTCCCTTGGCTGTGGCAAGATACAGTAGAGGTGTCCGATGCAACTGCAGCAGGGTTTATACCAGCACTACAAGGGCAAGTACTACTGGGTGCATGGTCTGGCCCGGCACTCTGAGACCCAGGAATGGTATGTGGTCTACGAAACCCGCTACGGCACCGAGCCCGAGACCCTGTGGGTGCGCCCTTTGGAGATGTTTTTGCAGGACGTGGAGGTAGAAGGCCGGCGGGTGCCGCGTTTTCGCTACGTAGGGGAGAGCCCTAATCTAGGTTCTTCTGGTACCAGCTCAGAGTAGGACCGCTATCCTTCAGGTGCGCAAAGCCCACCCGCTCCCAAAAGCGTTTGGCTTGCTCGTTGTTTCCGTACACCACCGCAAAAAGCCGCTGCATCCGACCTCTAAGCCGGGCCTCGAGCCCCTCCACCGCTGCCTTACCCAACCCCTGTCCCTGGAGCCTTTCCTCAATAAGCAGAAGGCTGATGGTGGCCGAGTGTAGGTCGGGGTAAGCCACTTTGTAATCGAGGAAGCCCACCACCTGCTTTTCGCACAGCAGCAGCACAGCCTGCCGCCGGGTATCGTGGCGAAGGGTCTCGAGCTCCCGCTCAATATCATGAAGGGTAGGTGTATCGCCTCCAATAAGAGCGATATAGGTCGGGCAGTTGAGGTAAAGACGGTGAACCGCAGAGGCCGCATCGGCGCTAACCGGCAGGAAGTCGAGGTGTACAGAAACCTTCATGGCTCTCCTTAATTGTAGGCCCAGCTCAGGACATAAGCTGTAATTTGCAACCCAAGCCTTGTGCATAAACTCACGTATTCGCCGCTGATCTTGCGGGTCTTTCTGAATAAATCGGTATCACAATGCATATTTTATGCACAACAGTTCATCCGACTACCCGCAAAAAAACCCTCGGGGCTCCCGAGGGTTTAAGCAAACCGAAGAGGGATAGGGGTTATCCGCGCTTGGCAGGCTCTACCACGCTCACGTTGGCCGCCTGGGGCCCTTTGCCGTTCTTACCCGGTTCAATCTCGAAGGTCACCACATCGCCTTCATTCAAGGTGCGGAAGCCGCGGGACTGGATGGCGCTGTAGTGGACAAATACGTCTGGCTCACCCCCCTCGCGCTGAATAAAGCCATAGCCCTTTTCCGCATTGAACCACTTAACTGTACCTTTTGGCATACTGCTCCTTACTACGGGCTGGGCAACGACTCCCTCACCCGGCCTAGGACTAAGGCGCTGAACTACCCAAAAAGCCATACGCCCCGGGCCGTGGGGCCACCACAGCCAGCGCAGCAAGCAAAGCGAAATGGGTCACCTTAGACAAACTCCCAGACGCCTCAAGATAGCACTTCCTACCTGGCTCTGTCTAGCTGCTTTAGCAAAAGCACCACCGCGACACGGGCCGCGGTGGTGCTGGCCTGCTATGGCTCAGGCCTGGGCCTGCTTGGACTGGATGAAGTCGATCGCATCTTGTACGGTGCGAATCTTCTCCGCCTCCTCGTCGGAAATTTCCAGGCCGAACTTGTCCTCCAGACCCATGATCAATTCCACCGTATCGAGGCTGTCCGCACCCAGGTCCTCAATGAAACGGGCTTCCGGCACCACCTTTTCCGCATCCACGCCCAGCTTGTCTACGATTACCTCTCTAACATCGTCTAGGATAGCCATCTTATCAACCTCCACCGGATCAAGGTTACTTCTAACGTGCGGGATTGTACCACATCAAAAGCAGAGGGGGGCTCAGACACATACTACCCGATTTTTCCCCCAACCCCTTCAATGGGGGGTCAGGCCACCGTCCACGCACAGGGTCTGCCCAGTGATGTAGGCGGCATCCTCAGAGGCCAGAAAAGCCACCACCTTGGCCACCTCCTCGGGCCTCCCCAACCGGCCCGCCGGAATCTGCCGAAGGTACTCGGCCACCACCGCCTCGGGCAGCTTGGCGGTCATGTCGGACTCAATAAACCCTGGGGCCACCGCATTCACGGTAATGCCCCGGGTGGCATATTCTTTGGCCACAGCCTTGGTAAAGCCGATCAGACCGGCCTTGGCCGCCACATAGTTGGCCTGGCCAGGGTTGCCCAGTATCCCCACCACACTGGTGATGTTGATAACCCGCCCCCATTTGGCCCGCATCATGAGCTTTATAGCCTCGCGGGTGGTATGGAAGATGGCGCTCAGGTTCGTAGCAATAACCGCGTCCCAGTCTTCGTCCTTCATCCGAATCAACAGGGTGTCGCGGGTGATGCCTGCGTTGTTGACCAGCACCTCCAACCCCCCTAAGGCCGCGTGGGCCTCGGCCACCAGCTTCTGCGCGGCCTGTGGGCTGCTCAGGTCAGCCCCCAGCACCACCACCTGGGGTGCTCCTAGGTTTTTGGCCTCGGCAGCGGTGGCCTCGGCAGCAGCCTGGTTGCCGGCATAGTGCACTGCTAGGGCGTAGCCCCGCCGGGCCAGCTCGAGGGCAATGGCTTTGCCAATCCCTCGCGAGGAACCTGTGACCAGTGCTTTGCGCATATCCCCTCCGTTATCAGGCCAGAGCAGCCAAACAGTCGGCAATCTCCTGCGGGCTGGTCAGGGCCCGGGCCTCCACGCCTTGCAAAGTACGCCCGACTAACCCGGTCAAAACTCTACCCGAACCGAACTCGAGGTAAACCCCTACCCCCCCTTCCTGCAGGTGCCGCAGTATTTCCACCCAGCGCACCGGATGGGTTATCTGTTCCAACAAAAGCTCTCGGATAGCCTCGGGTCTGGACTCGGGCCGGGCCAGCACATTGGAGTACACCGCAAAGCGGGGCGGGTGCAGTTCCACCAGCGAAAGGTCGGCCCGCAGCCGCTCCTGCGCCGGGGCCATGAGTGCGGAGTGAAAGGGAGCCGAGACCGGCAAAGGCACCACTCGAGCCCGCTGGGCTTTCAGCACCTCCATGGCCTGGGCTACGCCTTCCGCAGTGCCCGAGATGACGGTTTGCTCGGGCGAGTTGTAGTTGGCTATCTCCACCCCAGGAATACCCGCCACGAGCTCCTGCAGGACCTGGGCCGGCAGCTTGAGCACCGCGGCCATCGCTCCGGCGCCCACCGGCACAGCTTCTTGCATGTACTCGCCCCTTTTGCGCACCAGGCGTAAGCCATCCTCCAAGCTCAAGGTACCCGCCGCCACATGGGCGGTCCACTCGCCCAGGCTATGGCCAGCTGCCGCCTGGGGCAGGGAACCTCCTGCTTCCAAATAAGCGGCAAAGGCCGCATACCCTACCGCCAGCAGGGCTGGCTGCTGGTTGGCCGTAAGCTTGAGTTCTTCCTCTGGGCCTTCCCACATCAAGGGCAGCAGACCCGGCAAAACGGCCTCAGCCCTGTCCAGCACCTCTCGCGCCGCCTTAGAGCCCTGATAAAGGGCCCGGCCCATGCCGATCTCCTGCGAACCCTGTCCGGGGAATAACGCGGCAATCATTTACACCTCCTAGAGCCTAGTCCGGCTGCCACCAGGTCAGCACACTGGCCGCCCAGGTCAGGCCCGCGCCAAAGGTGACGAACAGGATGTGGTCGCCGTTGTGAATCCGGCCTGCATCCAGGGCCTCCTGCAAGGCGATGAGCATGGAGGCGGTGGAGGTGTTGCCGTAGCGGTCTACGTTCACCCAGACCTGCTCGGGGGGAAGCTGCAAGCGTTCACGAGCCGCTTCGATGATGCGGGCGTTGGCCTGGTGCGGGATCAGGTACTTGATCTCTTGGGGGGTAAGCCCAGCCTTCTCGATGGCCTCGAGGGTGGCGGTATTCATCACCCGCACCGCAAACTTGAATACCTCCCGCCCATTCATGTAGGCGTACTGGGTCATGGGAGTTCCATCCGGCAGCTTATCCGCCACACAACGCAGCATAAGCTCTCGCCCTCCCGAGCCATCGGCCCCCAGCACAAACGAACGGAAACCATAGCCCTCGGGCACTGGCCCAATCACCGCGGCCCCCGCCCCGTCGCCAAACAGCACCGCAGTGGAGCGATCGGTGTAGTCGAGAATTTTAGAGAGGGCCTCTGAGCCGATGGTCAGCACCTTGCGGGCCAGGCCGCTTTGCACCATGGCGTGAGCCTGGGCCACAGCATAGCCCCAGCCGGGGCAGCCCGCCAGGAGGTCGTAAGCCCCCGCCTTCAGGCCAAAGCGATCCTGCACCAGTGCCGCAGTGGCCGGGAATAGGGCATCGGGGGTATTAGTGGCCACGATAACCAGATCCACCCCCTCCAACGCGCTTTCCCCATGCCGGCGGATCAGGTCTTTCACCGCACGAAAAGCCATGTGCGAGGTGTACTCTCCCTCCGCCGCCAGCCTGCGCTCGCGGATGCCGGTGCGGCTTACAATCCACTCATCGGAGGTGTCGAGGATTTTCTCGAAGTCGTGGTTGGTCATCACCCGCTCAGGGGTATAGGTACCAAGGGCAAGGATACCTGTATTCAACACTGCCTCCTATAGCCCCACCACCTGGGGCACTCCAACAAAGATAACACCCCTACTAGCCTGTGCGCCGGGTGTGCTGCTTGAACCCAGTTCAAATCGCCACAAAAAACAACCCAGGCGATTTTTCCCGCCTGGGAGGGAGGTGAGCAGAGGTTTAGGCCTGAACTTCCAACACTTTTTTCCCCGCGTAGTAGCCGCAGCTATCGCAGACGGTGTGGGGGGGAATTTGGGCTCCGCAGTTGGCGCACTTGATCAGGGTGGGCGCCGTCAGAGTAGAAACCGCAGCCCGACGAATGTCGCGCCGAGACTTGGACACTTTCTTCTTAGGTACCGGATGCTTGGCCATTTCAGGTCACTTCCTTTGGAGAAACCAACCCCTAAGGGTCGTTTTCCGCAAACCGCTCCCCAATCTACTAGCTGTGGGGCAAAAGGTCAACCCGATCCCCCTGCTTGAGGCCCAGCTGCTCGCGGGCATTGCCTAGGTGTACGGCTACCTCGAGCAGCCCCGCGCTACCAATATAGGCCAAAGCTGCCCCCACCGGCACCTCGGCATAGTGGGTTGCCACCGGAATGCGGTGGTAGCGAATGCGCACCATTTTGCCTCGAAGCTGCCCCGGGGTGGCCAGCAGGGTGGTGATGGCGTTACCGAAGCGGTCGAAGGTAAGAATTTCCCCTTGACTACCGAAGTTCAGGTGAATGGGCAGGCGGGTCAGTTCAGAGACCGGCAGCTCAGGGCCGAAGCGGTGGGGCTCCACCCCTGCAGCCAAGTGAGCCGCCACCGGGCCGAACACATCCCGCCCGTGGAAGGTGGTGGATTTACGGGGCAGGTGGTAGGCAGGATTCTCCAACTGGTAGGCCTTCCGCGGAGGGTCTTGCAGGTAGGCCAGGGTCAGCAGCCCATTGTCTGGGGCTACGTAGCAAAGCCGTTCCCCAATAACCAAAATGGCACGGCGGCTCGAGCCCACCCCTGGGTCTACCACGGCCAGCACCACCGAATGTTTGGGCAGGTAGGGCACCGACTCATAGAGAATGTAGCTGGCCCGATGCAGATCGCCCGGAGGCAGGTTGTGGGCCAGGTCGTGAATTACCACCCCCACAGCAATCTGCCGCATGACCGCTTTGACTACCGCGGCATAGGGGTCGGCCAGGCCAAAGTCGGAAAGAAAAAAGACCTCGCGCATCTTTTAGCTACCCAGCAAGGTACGCACCCAGGGCAGGTTGTTGACCAGGGCCAGCACAAGCCCCACCAACACCCAGGCCACAGCCCCAGCCAAAACCCCTTTGGTGCGCATATAAAGCCAGCCCAAAAACAAACTGGCCATTAGAAAGTACACCGTGGGGCCGGGAATCGCCAGGGCAAAAAGGGCTGGAATCATAAAAACGCTGAGCTCCTTATAGCGCTCTTTGAACATCGGATACCCCACCCCTCGCACCACCAGCTCCAACAGGGCCAGGCCAAAGAAGGCGGGATACATGGGGCCCAGCCCGCTCAAGCCTAGGGGCCTAGCGATGTAGGCATACACCCCCAGCAAGGCCAGTAGCACCAGGCCAGCCCAGGTCCCCTCCACCCAGCTCGAGCGCGGCCCCAGGGCCTGGACCATCCCTTCCCGGCCCACACCAGCGTAGGCGATCAAAAGGGCACAGGTTCCCAGAAGAACATAGAACACCGGGCGGACCACCTGCCCCTGGTAGGGGGTAAACAGGGCCAGTAGGTTCTGGTAGAGCACCTGGCCAATCCCCACCGCAGCCAGACCCGCCAGTAGCAAGGACAAAAGCAGCCATAGGTGAATAGAGCCCGGGCCGTAGCGCCGCTCTGCGCTTATCTCTACCGTACGCATGGGCTCGATGCGGCTTTCCCCATAGAGCAGCAAAACCAGGTAAAGCAGCAAAACCACCAGCCAGGGCCAGATTTTGCTCAGCAGGTTGCCGGGCAGGCTTATGCGGGAGGAGAGTTGGCGGAGCACCAAAGCCCCTTTATCGAACTCACCCAGACCGTAGTAGACCATGGCCAACAGCCCTAAAGTCCGGGTGTAGTCGGCCTCGAGGGGCCCCAGACGGGGTAGCACCTCCTCTAGCGCCTCGGCAGCCGCCCGGGTATCCCCCAAAAGCCACATCAGACGGGCTCGGGCCAGTTGCTCTTTAGCGCTGTTGCCCAGCAAACCCAGAGCCTCCTGTGGACGACCCAACCGCTCGGCCAATCGGGCTGCTCCTAGCCGGGCCTCTTCCGAGGCGGTCACCCGGCGGAAGGTGTCGTAGGCCTCCTCGTAACGCCCCAGCGCCTCATAGACCTGGGCACGCAAGAGCACTGCCTCAGTGCTCAATCCCCCGGGCAGCCGGGCCAGCGCATCGGCAGGACGGCCCAACAAAAGCAGGTAGCGCGCCTCCAACAGGGCTACCTCGGGGTCCCGTGGGCTGGCCTGTAGCAGTTTTTGCAAGAAGGGCTGGGCTGCATCTGGGTTGTTTTCCTCTAGGGCAATTCGCGCTAGCAGCCTAAGACTGGGCTGGTGGTTGGGATCCGCCACCAGGGCGAGCTGGCAGGTAGCCCGGGCACTGTCCCGCACCCCCTGGTCGTACAACGCCTTGCACTGGGCATAGTAGCCCTCGGCCCCAAGCTGGGCCTTGACCGTTAAGGCAAACAGGGCGATTCCAACAATAAAAGGAACCGCTCGTAACATCGTCATGGGGGTAGTGTAACATGGACTTTTGCGCCCCTCGCCCTCAAATGCACCTCTGTTGAGGGCTCCTTAGACGAGCCACATAAGGGAGCACTATAGCCCCTGCCGCACTATCCTTATTTTCTGTAGAATCCTTGCGGCATAAACGTGCCCAGAGGTGGAATAAGTATGAAACGTTGGGTGCTCTGGATGCTACTGCTGGTCTCTATGGCCTGGGCGCAGAACCCTGCCGCAGTGGGAAAACTTGTGGAAGAAGGAAAGTTTCAAGAAGCCTACGAGGCTGGGCTTCGCCTGGGCAGCGCCGAGGGCCTAGTGCTGGCCGCTCGAGCCGCCAGCTATTTTGCTGGCTACCTAGCCAAGGACAGCGAAAAAGCCGATTGGTTTGGCCGGGCCGAGGCTGCCGCCCGTCAGGCCATCCAGGCCGACAGCAACAACCCAGAGGCCTATTTTGAGCTGGCCCGGGCCCAAGGCCGCCTCTCGCAATACCGCGGCATTCTGGAAAGCCTGGGGTTGGCCAGCAGCATAAAGGAGAACCTGGATCGGGCCCTCCGGCTCAACCCCCGCCACGCCGGGGCCAAGGTGGCGCTGGCCTTGTGGCACCACTCGCTGGTCTCCAAGAACGTGGGCTGGCTGTATGGGGCCAGCGGCAGCCAGGTGATGCCGCTGTTCAACGAAGCCATCCAGCTCGAGCCCCAGACCATCATCCACCGGGTCGAGCTGGCCGGGGTACTGGCCGCCCAGGGCAAAAAAGAGGAAGCCCGCAAGCAGTACGAGGCCGCTCTGGCCCTAAGCCCCAAAACCGCTGCCGACCGCTACGACCTCGAGCGGGCCCGACGCGAGCTTTCCGCCTTGCGCTAGCCCCCTTGGCCCACCTCGAGCTTTGGTACAATCTGGCTGGGCAGGCGCCCTTTGCAACGCGATTTCAAAAGGAGTTTTATGAACGACCCTTTTAGCCGGATTCCGGGCTGGAGCCCCCAGCAGCGGGTGGGCCTGTTTGTGGATACCCAAAACCTCTACCACTCCGCCCGCGACTTCTACGGGCAAAACGTCAACTTTGAAAGCCTGCTGCGCTACGCTGTGGGCAACCGACAACTGGTACGGGCCACCGCCTACGTGGTCGAGCGCGAGAACGACACCTCGGCCTGGCCCTTCATCTACAAGCTCTCCACCATCGGCTTTAGGGTGCGGCGCATGCAGCTAACCCTAAAGGAAACCACCGACGAGGGCCGCCCCATCTACGAGGGCAATTGGGACATGGGTATCGCCGCCGATATGGTTCGGCTGATGCATACCCTGGACGTGGTGGTGCTGGGCAGCGGCGATGGCGACTTTGTGGAGATTGTGGAGGTACTGATGGAGCGGGGCATCCGGGTCGAGGTCATCGCCTTCAAGGAGACTACCTCACAAAAGCTGATCGACGCGGTGGATCGCTTCGTGCACCTGCCGGATATCGAGAACGCCTTCGTGCCCAGCAAAGAGCGAGAGCGAACTCTGGCTCCGAAAACCGAGTAGGCGATGACCCTCGAGGACTTCGACTACCACCTCCCCCCTGAACGCATCGCCCAAAGCGGGGCTGAGCCGCGCGATGCTGCGCGATTGATGGTGGTGCAGCGAACAACCGCCCAGATCGAGCACCGCATCTTCCGCGACCTGCCGGCGTACCTAAGACCCAAAGACCTGTTGGTGCTGAACGAAAGCAAGGTCATCCCGGCCCGCACCTTCGCCACCAACCCCCAGGGCACCCACCTCGAGGTTCTGCTGGTGCGGGAGGTTCCCGGCACAAACCCCGGGGAGGTCTGGGAGGCCCTGCTGAGACCGGCCCGGCGGGCCAGACTGGGGGCCCGGCTAAGCCTGGCCGGCGGCCTCGAGGCCACGGTAGAAGAGGTACAGGCCGATGGCACCCGGGTGCTGCGCTTCTCCCAAAACCTCTGGCCCCATCTGGAAAAAATCGGCCAGACCCCCCTACCCCCCTACATCCGCAGCCCTGTAGACCCAGCGCGCTACCAGACCGTCTTCGCCCATACCCCAGGCTCGGTAGCCGCCCCCACCGCTGGGCTGCACTTTACCCCTGCGCTTTTAGCGCAGATCCAGGCCATGGGGGTGGGGGTGGCCTATGTCACCCTGCACGTTGGCCCTGGCACCTTCAAACCCGTCCAAGGCGACCCTGATAAACATGCGATGCACCTCGAGCCATACGAGGTTCCGCCCCAAACCGCCCAGGCCATCCACCAGGCTAAGGCCGCCGGGGGGCGGGTCATTGCGGTAGGTACCACGGTGGTGCGCACCCTGGAGACCGCCTACCAAAGCGCGGTCGGCCAGGTCGTAGCGGGAAAGGGCGAGACCCAGCTTTTCATTCGCCCGGGCTTCGAGTTCCGGGTGATCGACGCTCTGATCACCAACTTCCACCTGCCCAGGTCCACCCTTTTGATGTTGGTCTCGGCCTTCATGGGGCACGAGCTTATGAAACGGGCCTACCAGGTGGCGGTGGCGGAGCGCTACCGCTTCTACAGCCTGGGCGACGCCATGCTAATCCTCTGAAGGCTAGGCCTCTACCGGCTCGGGGCGCTCGAGGACGCGGGCCGGGTTGCCCACCACGGTAGCCCCGGGGGGCACCGGCTTGGTCACCACCGCTCCGGCCCCTATCCGGGCCCCATCCCCCACCCGGATGGGGCCCAGCACCACCGCATGAGCCCCCAGCAGCACCCCGTTGCCAATGGTGGGGTGGCGCTTTTCCCGGCTAAAGCCCGTGCCGCCTAGGGTAACCCCGTGGTACATCAGGACATCGTCGCCTACCTCGGCCGTCTCGCCGATCACAATGCCCATCCCGTGGTCAATCACCACCCGGCGGCCAATGCGGGCCCCAGGGTGAATCTCCACCCCGGTCAGCATGCGGGTCAGGTGGGCCAGGATGCGCGCCAGCAGCTTGAAGTTGGCCTGCCAGAGCCAGTGGTTAAGCCGGTGCATCCACAACGCGTGCATCCCCGGGCTGAAGAGCATGGCCTCGAGGGCCCCCCGGGCGGCGGGGTCGCGCTCGAGAACAGCCTGGATGTCTTCACGAAAGCGTTCGAGGATACCGGGCATGGGTAGGCTCTATTCTGCCTCGGAAAGGCTGCCAGCAAAAGCTACCCAGGTGACTTTTATCAGGCCTCCACTGAAACATTGTCTAGATTCAGGTTGGTGTAGACGTTTTGCACGTCGTCGAGGTCTTCCAAAGCCTCCACCAGGCGCAGTACCTTCTCGGCCTCTTCCTGGCTCAGGCTAACGGTGTTTTGCGGCAGCAGGGTAATCTGCACATCCTCAGGCTGGAAGCCTTTGGCCTTGAGGGCGTTGGCTACGGTGTAGACCTCTTGTGGGTCGGTGTAGATTTCCAGACCCCCCTCGCTTTCCAACAGGTCAATGGCCCCGGCCTCGATGGCCGCCTCCTGGGCAGCCTCGGAATTGGCCTTTAGCCAGATGTACCCCCGGCGGTCGAACTGCCAGGCCACTGCCCCGGTAGCCCCTAAGCTTCCCCCGTGCTTGTTGAACAGGTGGCGGACCTCAGCTGCGGTACGGTTACGGTTGTCGGATAGGGCTTGCACGATGACCGCCACCCCTCCCGGGGCGTACCCTTCGTAGACCACCTCTTCGTAGTGGCTGCTCTCCTCCTCGCCCCCGGCCAGGCGCTTCAGCAAGCGCTCGATGTTGTCGCTGGGCACATCCGCATTGCGGGCGGCCTCGATCTGGTTGCGCAGCTGGACGTTGGCCGCAGGGTCGGGGCTACCCCCGGCCCGGGCCGCAGCGGCAATAAGGCGCAGGTACTTGCTGACAATTTTGCCCTTTTTTAGGTCGTTCGCAGCCTTTTTTCGCTTAATCTGGGCCCATTTGCTATGACCAGCCATACTTCACCATTCCCCAGTATACGCAGAAGGGAAGGCCCCGCCAAAGCTTGAGGCCTGGCTCATTCGCTTCATTCCAAAAGCTCTAGGATGAACGGCAATGAAACGCGGGTTGGTTTTGCTCACCCTGCTGTCCTTAGCGCTAGCCTCGAGGTTTGCCGGTTTCGAGGTGAAGCCCCGGGGCAACTCCGAGCTCGACATCGGCACTGGCATCTACACCCTGCCCAGCGGGGGTACCATCACTGACAACAAGAGCGGCCTGGTGCTGGAGGCCCGCTACATCCAGTACAAGGAGGGCGAGTTCATCCGGGCCCGCGAGGCCACCTTGCGCGCCCGGGAGGGCGAGTTTGTCGCGGCCAGCTTGGAATACCAGCAAAAGCCCGATACCCTGCAGATGAGCGGGGTGCGCTATAGTTCTCAACAGATCAAAGGCCTCTCAGCCCAGCAGGGGCTGCTCCTAAAGGAGGACGTCCTGGTGCTCAGGGGGCAGGTGCGCTCGAGCGACCCGCTGCTCGAGGCCCCCACGGTGGTGGTGGACACCCAACGCCAGCTCGCTCTGGTGCTGGGGAGCTTTACCTACCGCGACGGGGCCACCACCCTGCGGGGCAACCGCTCCGACAGCACCCTCCTGCTCAACTTCGCCGAAGGCAAGGTGCGGGCCAGTACCCGCGTGCCGGCAGAACTGCTCAATCGCCTGCGCCCCTACGCCGATAGACTGTAGGGCGTGCAGATGGGGCACGGTCAAATCAAAGCATCGACGGGGCTTGCGAACCGGGAACTGACCACACCCCTTGCCTTTTTTCTTCTCTTGCTTTCCCACGGTCTGGCCTGGGCTACGCCAACCCCAGCAACCCCCTGCGCCGAACAGCCCTACACCCTCGAGACCCCCGAGGGGCTGGCCGGCGGAGGAAGCCTGGAGTACGACGGCGAGGTGGCCATCTTTAGCGACGGGGCCTGTCTAGAAACCCAGGGCCTAACCCTGCAAGCCCCCGAGCTGCGCTACGACCAGAGCAAGGGCGAACTCACCGCACAAAACATCGAGGTACGGACTCCCCGCTACCGCTTCTGGGTCGAAACAGGCCGTGTAAAAGGGCAGGTCTTGCAAGCGAGCGGGATTCGGGCTACTACCTGCAGATGCGGCGACAATCTGCGCCTCCTGTCGCAAACTCTCCGCTTCGATACCCAGAGCGGCGAGGTGGTGCTGGAGGAGAGCCAGCTCGAGGTCTACCGCTTCGGCCTGACCCGCTTCCAGGAGCTGCGCCTCGACCCCAACCAGCCCTTGAACGAAACCCTGGGCCTGGGGGCCGCCCCCCCCATCCGGTTGGACTACGACCAGGGGTGGAACCTGGGCCTGGAAAACTTCCCCTTGCTGGAAGCCCGCCTCTCCCCCGAGACCCCGCTCACCCGCCTGACCCTCCTGGGCCTGGGTCTAGGCGGCCCCGACCCGGTGCTGCGGATGGGCCTATCGGTACGGGAGAAAAGCCGCCAGGCCCGCTTCGAACTCGACTACAAACCCAGCGGAGTGGCCAGCCGGGGCGAGGGGGTGGAGGGGCCTATCTTCTTCCAACACGATAGCGAAAAGGGGCGCTACGCCTTTGGGTTCAAGCAGGCCCTGGCCCTGGGGGCTTTTACCTTCACCCCTTTTGCCTGGATAGCCCAGGACTGGCCCGACGGCACCCCAGCTAGCCAAACTCAGGGACTGGCCGCCGGGGCGGAGCTACGCTACCGCTACGCCCTAGAGGAAGGGCCCTGGCGCTTTCACCTCGAGCCTTTTGCTGTGCTGGGCCTTTACGACCAGCCTCAGCCGTATCTGGCCTACGGGGGGTACACCGAGGCCCGCTACAGGGGGGCCTTCGACCTGCGCCTGGGCTATGCCTGGGCCGAGGCCACCCCAGGGCGCTTCTGGCTCGAGCGCCGCGAGGCCAGCCAGAAACTCTCTGGTAGCCTGCAGTACCAAAACCTGCACCTCGAGGCCGAACACGACTTTCGCAAAGCTCAGACCCAAGGCAGCCTGCGCCTGGGGTACGCCCAGGACTTTGGCCAGGTCTGGGCCCAGCTTAACGGCTGCTGGGGCTGCGTGGGCAAAACCCTGAGCAACGGGCACGACGACTGGGAACGCCGGGAGCTGGTGCTGGGATTTACCCCAAGGCCCCTCGACTGTACCGGGGCCATAAGCCTGGCCCCTTTCCTCGGGTATGATTTCCTGCGCCAGGGGATAAGCCGCTGGGGCCTGGAGCTGCGCTATGCCGACTGCTGCTTTGTCTGGCGGCTGGGCTACCAGGAAACCCGCATCGCCCAGCACCCTGATGAAGCCGCCAGCGGCAAACTGACCTTTGGACTGGAAATTCGATGAAGTACCTCGACCGCTACATCCTGCGCGAAGGCCTGCCGGTTTTCGTATTTGGCCTCTTTCTTTACGTGGCCTTCGGCCTGATCAGCAACCTCCTGCCCCGAGCTCAGTGGATGGGCACCGCCGAACTCAAAAGCATCCTCAAGTGGCTGGCCTTGCAGATTCCTGCCGCCACGGTCCAGGCCCTCCCCATCGCGGGCCTCTTGGCGGTGATGCTGGCTTTTGGCCGGCTGGCCCGGGAAAACGAGCTCTTGGTGATGCAGGCTGGGGGTATCTCACTCTTGCGGGTGGCCCGGCTTTTTTTGCTGGGAGGGCTTTTGCTGAGCGGGGTCTCCCTGGCCCTTTCGGAGTGGGTGGTACCCTGGGCCAACCGGGCCACCCTCCTGGTCTACTGGAACGAGCTGGTACCCGAGCGCACCGCCCAGTTTCGCCTGGTGGGCCGGGAGCTGTCGGTGGGCGAGTACGTCCTGCGCTACGAGGGCTATGACCGCTCTAAGGACGAACTGCAGCAAGTGCGCTTGGAGCGCTGGCAGGGCCAGACCCAGACGGTGGTGCTGGCCCAGCGCGCCCGGCTGCAGGGGCAGCAGATCGTCTTCCGCGACTACCGGGTCTTCACCCTAGACTTTGCCCAGCTTCCCGTCCCCGACTTTGCCAGTCTAAAGGAGGCCGAGGAAGGGCTAAGGCGCATCTTCCGGGCCCAGAACATCGGCCAACCCGGGGCCGAACTCACCGTGCGGCTCTCCTTAAGCCGGGAGGATTTGGAGGCCCGCTACGCTGGGGGGGGCTTCGAACACCCCACCCCGCTTTCGGAGTGGTGGCAAAAACTGCGCGACCCCAACACCCCCCCCGCCGAGCTGCGGGAGGCCCAGGCCCAGTGGCACGCGGGGGTAGCCCTGGCCCTGGGCAACCTGATGGTGCTGGTGCTGGCCCTGCCGGTAGCCGTACGGCGGGCCACCAGCCCTGGTACAGCGCTGGCCCTGGCCCTGGTGCTCACCATTGCCTATTACGTGGCTTTCAGCACCGGCAAGGTGCTGGCCTTGACTGGCCCCCTGCCCCCCGCGCTGGCCGCCTGGGGGGCTAACCTGCTGGGCCTGGCGGCAGGTTTCTGGCTGGGCAAGGGGATCTATCGCTAAAAGAGGTGCGCCGATGGTACCCATTCTTGACCTCAAACAGGAATACTTGGAACTGAAAGCCGAGATTGACCAGGCCATCGGGCGGGTACTGGCCTCGGGGGGCTTTGTGGGGGGCCTCGAGGTCGAGGCGCTGGAAGCCGAGCTAGCCACCTACCTACAGGTGCCCCAGGTGGTGACCTGCGGCTCCGGCACCGACGCCTTGGTACTCGCCTTGCGGGCCATGGGGATAGGGCCAGGGGACGAGGTAATCACCACCCCTTTTACCTTTATCGCCACCCTCGAGGCCATCCTGCTGGTGGGGGCCACCCCGGTGCTGGTGGACATCGACCCCCATACCTTCAACCTCCAGCCGGCCCTACTGGCCCAGGCCCTCACCCCCCACACCCGGGCCGTCCTGCCGGTGCACCTGTACGGCCAGGTAGCGCCCATGGGCGAGATTCTGGTCTTCGCGCAACAACACGGCCTATGGGTACTGGAGGATGCCGCCCAGGCCATCGGGGCCCGCTACTGCCCCACTGGCTGCCTGCATCCGCTGGCGCACGCCTGCCAGTGCGCCCAGCCGTATGCCGGAACCATGGGCCACGCAGGGGCCTTTAGCCTCTACCCTACCAAGAACCTAGGGGCTTACGGCGACGGGGGCTTTATTGCTACCCGCGACCCCCACCTGGCTGAAGAAGCCCGCCTGCTAGCCGTGCACGGCTCCAAGGAGCGCTACCACCATGTGCGGCCCGCGGGGTACACCTCGAGGCTCGATGCTTTGCAGGCCGCCATCCTGCGGGTCAAGCTGCCCTACCTGGAAAGCTGGAACACCCGCCGCCGGCAGATCGCCCAGATATACAATCAAGGGCTAAAAGGCCACGTGCAAATCCCCCGCGAGATGCCCTACGCCCTGCACATCTACCACCAGTACACGGTGCGCCACCCTGAGCGCGACCGGCTGGCCGCCCACCTGAAGGCCCAGGGCATCGGCAGCAGCGTGCACTACCCCGTCCCGGCCCACCTCCAGCCGGCCTACCGCCACCTGGCCCCCCAGGGTAGCCTGCCCGCCGCCGAGGCCGCGGCCCGCGAGGTGCTGAGCCTGCCCATGCACCCCTTTTTACGGGAAGACCAGGTGGAAAAGGTGATTGCCGCAGTGCAACGTTTTACCTGAAAAAGGCACATTCTCCCCCACCCGCCCAGCTTATACTGGGGTGCTATGTCGGAGAACCCTTTGCTGGAAATTCGCTACGATATCCCCTTTCAAGAAATAAAGCCACAACACATCGAACCCGCCATCCAGGCCCTTCTGGCCCAGGCTGAAGAGGAGTTCCAGGCCATTCTGCGGGTGGAGGGGCCGCGCACCCTGGACAACACCTTGCGCCCTTTGGATCGGTTAGGCGAAAAACTCTTTTATGTTTTTAACCTGGTGGCCCACCTCGAGAGCGTGGTCAGCACCCCCGAACTGCGCGCAGCCTACAACGCCATCATCCCCCCCATCACCGCTTTCAGCACCAAGGTGCAGCTTTCCACCGAGCTCTACCAGGCCCTCAAGGACTTCGCCGCCACGCCCGAGGCCGCCCGGCTTAGCCCCGACTGGGCCCGCTACCTCCAGCTAAGCCTGGACGAGTTCCGCCGCCAGGGGGCCGACCTGTCGCCGGAGAAAAAAGCCCGCCTCGAGGCCCTCAACACCCGTCTCTCGGAACTCACCACCCAGTTCGAGCAAAACCTCACCGACGCCACCGCAGCCTGGGAACTCTACCTGGACGAGACCCAGGTGGCCGGCCTGCCCCCAAGTGCCCTCGAGGCCGCCCGGGCCAGCGCCCAGGCCAAAGGCCGTGCCGGCTACCGCTTCACTCTACAGCAGCCCAGCTTCCTAGCCCTGCAGACCTACCTCGACGATGCCGAGATTCGCAAGCAGGTCTACCTGGCCTACTATACCCGGGCCACCGAGCCAGGCCGCGACAACCGGCCTCTAATCGAGGAAATCCTGGCTTTGCGGCGGGAAAAGGCCGAGCTGTTGGGCTATGCCCACTTCGCCGACTACGTGCTGGAAAACCGCATGGCCAAAAACGCCGAAACCGCCCTGCGTTTCGAGCAGGAGCTACGCCAGGCCTACGAGCCCTACTTCCGCCGCGAGGTGGAGGCCCTGCAGGCGTTCCGCCGCGAACTCGAGGGCCCCCACTCACCCCCGCTGGCCCCCTGGGACATCGTCTACTATGCCGAAAAGCGGCGCAAAGCCCTTTACGACTTCGACGAGGAGGCCCTGCGCCCCTACTTTGCCCTGCCCCAGGTGCTGGAGGGCCTTTTCGAGATCGTGCGGCGGGTGTTTGGCGTAGAGGTACGCGAGGTAGAGGGCGTGCAGACCTGGCACCCCGAGGTCAAGACCTACGAGATATACCGTGAGGGAAAGCGCATCTGCCGCTTCTTCACCGACTGGCACCCCCGGGAAAACAAGCGGGGTGGGGCCTGGATGAACACCCTCATCCGGGGGGTACGCCAGGGCGATAGCACCGAGCCCCATCTGGGCTTAATCTGCGGCAACCTCACCCCCCCCGTGGGCCACCAGCCCGCTTTGCTCACCCATCGCGAGGTGGAGACCATCTTCCACGAGTTCGGCCACCTCCTGCACCTGGCCCTCTCCAGTGTGGAGGTGCGCAGTCTGGTCGGTACACAGGTGGCCCGCGACTTCGTCGAGCTGCCCAGCCAAATCATGGAAAACTGGTGCTGGGAACGCGAGGCTCTGAATCTGTTTGCCCGCCACTACCAGACCGCAGAGCCCCTGCCCGAAGAGCTATTCGAGAAACTCCTCCAGGCCAAAAACTACTGGGCCGCCAACCTGGGTATGCGCCAGCTCGCCTTCGGTATGGTGGACCTGGCCCTGCACGTCCACTACACCCCTGCCCAAGGCGACGTGGTGGACTATGCCAATGCGGTGATGCAGCCCTTTATGCCGGCTTTGCTGCCGGAAAACTTCGCTTTCATAGCCAGTTTTTCCCACCTTTTCGGCCACCCGGTGGGCTATGCTGCGGGCTACTACTCCTACAAATGGTCCGAGGTGCTCGACGCCGATGCCTTCTCCCGCTTCAAGGCCGAGGGCATCTTCAATCGCCAAACCGGCGAGGACTTCATCACCCACATCCTGAGCAAGGGCAACTCAGTAGACCCCGCCGAACTTTTCCGCCGCTTCCTAGGCCGCGACCCCAACCCCAAGGCCCTGCTGGCCCGGTCGGGGCTGCTGGACTAAAAAAGGGCTCGAGGTTTTCCCTCGAGCCCTCTCACTGGCGCCGACTACTTCTTGTTGCCGTCAGTATCGTATTTGAGCACGAAGAGGTCTTCCTGGCCTTGGTTAGTGTAGTCGTCGAAGGCCCCTTTACTCCAGCCGGTCAGGTAAACCTCGCTGCCCCGCACCGTAACCGCCAGCGCAATTTCGTCCTGGCTGCTGCCTTCCTGGCGAGCCCAGGCCATAGTGCCATCGGCGTTGTAGCGCATGAGGAAGACGTCCTTGCCTCCTTGGGGGGGTGCGGTTCCATCTACCGAGGTGTTCACCTCGCCGGCCAGGTAGACGTTACCCGCCGCATCGAGAGCCAGGCCATAGGGGGTAATGAAAGCTGGATCGGTGGGGCTATACTGCTTCAACCAAGCTTCGCTACCATCGGGATTAAGCTTCCGCACAAAAAGATCGGTGCCGCCGTTGTAAAGGAAGCCAGGCTCGAGCAGCCCCGCCACATAGCCGGTAACCACCACCGCCGAGCTCGAGGCCGCCAGGCCGGTAGCCCCATCAGAGAAGGGCGTACCGAAACGCTGGAGCCACTGCGGGGTGCCCTCAGCATTGTACTTGACCACGAAAGCGTCGGACTGTCCTAATGTTCCAATGGCGGTCTCACCCGGCAGACTACCACTGGCAAAGCCAGCAGCGTAGATGGCGCCCGCACCATCCACCGCTACTGCGCTAATGCGGTCGTTGTCCGTAGAGCCGAATTGCCGAACCCAAACCTGGCTCAGGTCGTTGGCATTGAGCTTGTACAGCACAGCATCCTCGCCCCCAGCGTTGCCGCTACCTCCTGCAGTGTAGCCCCCCACATACACGTGGCCTCCCTCGACCGCCACTGCGCTGGCCCCGTTCTCCACATTCAGCGTAGCTTCGTCAAACTTCACCGAGGCCAGCCTATTGCCAGCAGGGCCCAGCTTGAGCACAAAGCCCTTGAAGGCGTTGGCGCTCGCTACAAAGGCGGTACCCACCACATAGATGTTGCCCTCCGCATCGGTGGCCACACCTTTAGCGCTCGATTCTACATTGGGGGTCACTGAGGGATCGCCCACGGTGAACTGCTTAACCCACAGCTGGCTTCCGTTGGGGGCATACTTGGCCACCACCACATCGGGGAAGCGTGTAGCAAGTTGGCCCAGCTCACCCAGCAATTCACGGGAAAGTCCTGCCACAATCAGGTTACCTTGCGCATCGGTGGTAATGGCTGTACCGATGTCGGTTTCACTGGTGGCCAGCCACTTGGTATAAGGTGTGCACTCCACCACAATATTGGTCACATCAGCCCCGCTCACGGTAACGCTGGAGGGGCTAACGCTACAGGTCTGGGCCGGGTTGCCGGGCTGGGTCTTCACGCTAAGGGGGTAAGTGCCGTTGGGCAGGGGCGTATCGAAGGTAAAGGAGCCGTTGGCACTGATGGTCTTGGTCTGGGTTCCCAACTCCAACTCCAACCCCGAGCCGTTCAGGTAGCGCACCTCACCCCCTACGGTGAAGGTCGGAGGCGGACTGACCGTAAGGGTGGCCGTCCCGGTCACGCTGCCCACCTTGGCCCGGATCTGGGCAGTGCCCGCAGCTACCCCGGTGGCCACACCGCTCGAGTTCACCGTGGCTACGGAGGTATTGCTCGACTCCCAGGTAAAGCTCACCCCGGAAATGGGGTTCCCACTGGCGTCTTTGGCCACCGCGGTAAAGCTCTGGGTCTGGCCCACCTGAATCGTGGCCGTAGCAGGGGTTACCTCGATGCTGTCTACAGTGGGAGGAGGGGTGGTAACGGTGAGGGTGGCCGTCCCGGTCACGTTGCCCACCTTGGCCCGGATCTGGGCAGTGCCCGCAGCTACCCCGGTGGCCACACCGCTCGAGTTCACCGTGGCTACGGAGGTATTGCTCGACTCCCAGGTAAAGCTCACCCCGGAAATGGGGTTCCCACTGGCGTCTTTGGCCACCGCGGTAAAGCTCTGGGTCTGGCCCACCTGAATCGTGGCCGTAGCAGGGCTCACCTCAATGGTGCTAACGGTCGGTCCACCCCCTCCCCCACAGGCCGCGAGGAAAAGGGCTACTGCCAGTAAGAAAAACCAACGATAGTTCATTATCGAACCTCCTTTGGCGAATGCGGACCTTGATTGATCCTAGGTCTGAGTATAGCCAGACCCGGCCACTTTTAATGCCCCTCGCACAGCAAGCGAAACGCGCATAACCCACTGGATTAACGACCCAGCCAAGGGGCTTTCCGTACCGAAGCTAGAAAGAAGCTGCAGCAGCCTCCAAAACGCCAATGGCCATACGACCTTTTTTCTGCCCCTTGCACCCGGCAGAAAACGGAACCCTACCATAAGCAAATAACGCAACCATAACGAAGGCATTAACAGCCCAGGGCAGTCTTGGTGTCTGGTTTATTGCGAAAGAAAGGCCAGGGCTTGGCCTCGAGGGCCTATTCGCTTTGGCCCTTTGCACACAAATAACGTTCAAAACGCACATCAAGGACTAAGAGGAAACCTCGAGTTTTGTAGCACCCTTGCCTCGAGCCAGGTCTTTGCGGTAAACACCGAAAAGAAAGCGGCTCAGCACGCTATGCTGTACAGCCTCGCTCAAAAAAACCGTGACCACCAGCGAACCCAAAAGAAGTAGTCCATACTGCCCGATGGCTGGTATGTTCCACTGCACCACGAAGTACCCCAGCACCACAATTACCGTCTGGTGCCAGATATAAAAGGGATAGACCCAGTGGCGCGCTCGATCCAGAAATGAAGAGGGTTTGTTGAGGTATTTCTGTGCATAAGACAAGCCAGCCAAGATAGTGGCAAAGGCACCCAAATCCCTGAGAATCCAGTAAAAATGGTAAAGAGGGAAAACCAAGCTATGGTTAAACTCCCCTCTTGGAAAAAGAACGCCGAACAGATAGGCCTTGAGCATTACAGCAATTAAACCCACCACCAGAAAGGAACGCCTTAGCCTAAAAACCAAGGTCAGCAGGCCAGGTCGGGCATAAAGCAAAAAACCCAGTCCAAAGAGAAAAAAATAAAAAAGCAGGTTTTGCAAGTCCTCTACCAACCCTGGATGTCGGCGCAGCATTGATAACAAAAGCGCTACCCCAAGAAAGGCCATCAGCAGCAACCAAAACCGCACGGGCGACTCATGCAGCCAACCCTCGAGCCTGGCCAACCCCAGCTGCCCTTTGGGGCTACGCCAGTAGAGAAAAAGGGGCAAAGCAAGAAGCGAGAAAATGAACAAATACAAGAGAAACCAAAGGTGCTGGGTCGTCAGGTGGCCTTCTTTCCCCAGCCATAGCCCTGTTAAAAACTGAACATACGTGCCGCTAAAGTGCTGGGGGTCGCTTGGGCTAAGCGAGATGCGCCAAATGTACATCTGCGGCGGTGTAATCAGCAAAACACCGACCCCCAAGGGAACCACTAGTCTTTTGAAGCGGTCTAGGACATACCCTCGCGCCGTGCGACGGCCCAAGGCGAAAACGGTTGCTGCACCAGATACAAAAAACAAAAGGGGTAGGCGAACAGTGGTAAGGGCCTCCTGGAAAAAAGTAAGCCCAACCAGAAAAGACCCTTTAACCAGCCAAGGCCAGGCATCGAAGGGGCGGCCAGCATGAAAAACCAACCCCAAGAATACTGCAAGCAAACGAAGCCAATCGAGGTAGAAAAGCCGCTTTTGCATTACTCCAACCCTGCTATACCCCTGTCCTTTCCATACTAACCCTAAGCCCCTAGACTCTTTGGGTTATTTGGCCTCCTTATAGTTTCCTGGCTAACCAAACCAGGCTAATGGCCTCGGCCAATAAACGGGGTTGCTGCTGCATACGCTCGGGGGTATAGGTTTTGGCTAGATCAGTACCGGGCTCGAGCAAATCCTTTAGGAGGGCCTGACTGGATACTAGCTGCGACCACAAATGCTTTCCCAAGCCAGCCAAAAGCCAGTCTTGGGTCACATCAAAGCCTCGCTTATAGCGGGCCAAACGTATAGATTCAGGGATTTTATCGCGGGCAATCTGGCGTAAAGCCCATTTGCCATAGCCGTTTCGCAACTTGAGGCTTACTGGCAACGCCAAGCCAAACTCAATCACCCGGTAATCTAAAAAAGGTAGGCGACTTTCAATGCTGTGGTACATGGAGTTGCGGTCCTCGTAACGTAACAAGGTGGGTAAACTATAGCGAACCACATCAAGCATCTGGCGCACCCAAGGGGCCTGCTCCGCGCTGGCCCCCAACTCAAGGGGCCTCCCTGGAAGACGCAGATTGCGGCTGTGGCTTTGTCCGGTGTAACGCTCTCGATTTTGCCAGAATAGGCCGATTTTATAGAGTTCAGCACCCAGTAGCTGAAATAAGCCCAAAGCGAAGTGGGCCAGCTCGCCGTAGCGGCGGGTATGCCACAAGTGGCGCAGCTGGAAAAGAAAAAACTTACGGTAGCCCATAAATCCTTCATCTCCACCCTGCCCCCCTAGCAGCACCTTGTAGCCCTCTGCACGGGCTCTTTGGTAGACAAAGTTCTGTGCCAGAATACTCAAAGTGGGGAACGGTGCGTCCTGAGCCTCGAGGGTCTCTTCAAAAGCCTGTATCAGAGCATCGGGCGAGAGTTCAGGCCAAACGAAGTGCACTTCGATGCCAGCCTTCTGGGCCAGAGCTTGGGCCAGTGGCCCCTCGGAGCGCTCAGCCTGAGGGTGGCCGTAACAGAAACCCACCACATGCCCATGGGCCTGTGCAGCCATGGCTGCTACTAGCGAGGAGTCCAGCCCTCCCGAGAGGGAGACGGCAAGTGGCACATCGGAGCGCAGTCGTAGGGCAACCGCACTGTTTAGGGTTACCTCGAGGTGCTCTAGCAAAACCTTTTCTTCCAGTGCAGCCAGTTCCTGCACCCTTAGGGCAACCCGTGTGGGCAGGTCGTAGTAGCGCTCTGGTTGGACTCGAGGCTGGTGAAGGTCAATGCAGGCATGGTGCCCAGCTGGTAGCGCATGAAGACCGGCGTAAGGGGTGATATCGCTGTCGTCCTCGTAAACGTAGTAAAGCAGGCCCCGGTGTACGTACTCGAGGTTCGGCTGCAGCCCAAAATGCCGGGCCAGGGCCGGCGTTGAAGAGGCAAAGGCCAGCACCCCGTCTTGCATTAGGTAAAATAGCGGCTTAACCCCAAAGCGGTCTCGCACCAGCCAGAGCTGCTGGGCCTGGGTATCCAACAGAGCGAAGGCGAACATACCGATAAAACGTTCCCAGGCAGCCTTCCCCCAGGCCTTGTAGGCTTCCAATATCACCTCTGTATCTCCCTGGGTGCGAAAATGGTGGCCTAGCCCCAAAAGTTCTTGGCGTAGCTCGAGGTAGTTGTAAATTTCACCGTTGAAGACAATACAAAACTGCTGGGTATGGTCCCATAGGGGTTGATTGGAGTGCTCAGAAAGGTCGATGATGCTCAGTCGGTTATGCCCAAAAACCAAGGAGGCCGAAGCCTGGGGTAAAGCCAGCACTGCCTGAACGTCGGGGCCCCGACGAAACTGGCTCTGTACCACTTCGCCCACCACCCGCCGCAGGTCTTCCTCTGGCCGGTTGGGTGAAAAAGCTCCGGCAATCCCACACATTTAAATCTCCCTCTTTCCCGGAATCTTTGGTTGCCACAACCGCTGGTACAGCTCAGTGAGCTTGGTAAACTCAACACCCCAGTTCAAGCGCTCCTCAACCAGCCGCCGCCCACGCCGCCCCATAGCTTCTGCTTCCTCTGGGTGGTCGAGTAACCATCGAATGGCTTTGGCGATGGCTTGGGGATCCAGTGGGTTTACGAACAATCCGCACTCCTCACCATTCAAAGAAGCTCGCCATAGGGGAAAATCAGAGGCCACAAAGGGTATACCCGCCATCATATATTCGTACATTTTGGTCGGTTGGGAGACCAAAAAGCTAGGAATAGGGTGCAGCACAACCAGGCCAATCCGGCTCTGCGCCAGCACCTCCAGGGTCTCGGGGCGGCTTTTATAGCCCAGATACTCCACCCGGGAAAAACCGGGTATCTGTTCGACCTCGAGCCGCAGATTAGAGGGGGCAAATTCTCCAATCAGAACCAGTTGCAGTGAATGGTTTTTCAAATACTCCATAGCCTGCACCATCTCCATTAACCCACGAACTCGGGTGATGCTACCGGCATATAGCACCCGAAAAGGCCGTTCCTGGTAAGAGCGATTCCGAAAAAAAGCCACTTCCTGCGGATGAGGGAAGTTTTGCAACAAAATCGTCTTTTGTGCTGGAAACCGGGCGGCAATAGGCGGTGTTACCGCCACAATTCCACTCAACAATACTCCTGCAAGCCGCTCTAATAGGCGCATTCCTGCAGCAATTAGCCCGCGAAGGGGCTTGGGAATCCAAACCTTGCTTTGAATATCGGTGGGCACATCTTCGTGCACATCGTAAACGACCCGCTTTCCCAAAAGCCTGAGCAATAATCCTGCTGGGATCAGTTCCGGATCGTGAAAGTGATATATATCGCCTTTTTCCGCCAAAGCTCGTCGAAAAACCGCCCAGACAGACCCCAGCATGCGCCCCAGGCGACCCTTAGACTTAGCAACAGCACAAATCCGAACACCTTCACGCTCCTCGTCGTGGCTGTGGGGCACCACCAGCTTTACGGGATAACCTGCCTGAACCAGGCTCACACATTCCCGGTGAAAAATTCGCACGTCATACGGCGGGTGGGCCGAAGTCATGTGTACTATGATGGGCAAAGGCCGGCTCATCTCCAATGCACGATCATTCAAAGCGCACCTCAAACAACCGTACCCAGGCCACCAGATTAATCCAGCGCCAGACCCTGGAGTCAAAAGTTCTTTTGCCTGAAAGAATAGACGCAAATTCGGTCCTGATCACTTCTTTTTTGAGTGGCTGAATACTACTCAAGGCTTCGGTATCGAGTACCTGCTCAACCCAGGGAGCTAGTTGGTTCATCCAGCTCTGCTCTGGAGTAGCAAACCCCACCTTATCTTTACGCTCCAAAATGGCTTGCGGCACCAAACCTTGCATAGCCTTGCGAAACACCGCTTTGGTCTGGCCTTGGGGTGAAAGTATGTAGGCTTCAGGTAAACTGAGCAGTAACTCGACAAACTTGGGGGTAAGAAAGGGCACCCGGCTCTCGATGGAATGCGCCATCGAGTTACGATCCTCATAGCGCAAAAGCTTAGGCAGACTGGTCTCGGTTAAAGACTGCAGGAGCTCTCCCCGCAAAACCTCGCGACCATGGGGTCTGCGGGGTGAGACCAAGCGAACCCCACGCTCAACAAACCAGTCCACCTTCATCCAAGCCGGTACCAGTTCCTGTCCTATCAGACGTCGGGCCAGTGGTTCCCAGCCAGGGGGAAGTAAAAAGCCAAGGGCGCTCTTCCAAGTATCTTTGAGAGCTGGCTCGAGCTGGCTAGCCCGCAGGAAGGCCAAAGCCTGGTTCCAGTTGCCCTGCTTCAGCAACGAAGCCAGACGGGCTCCGCCATAGATTGCATAACCCGCCAAGACCTCGTCGGCCCCCTGGCCATCCAACATAACCTTAATACCGGCCTCTTGTGCCAAACGAAACACGCGGTACTGTGCATAGATACTGGTAGAGCCAAAGGGCTCACCTTGCACCTTAATCAGGTGATCCAAATCGGCTACCAGCTCCGCTGCGCTGGGCCTGACCTTATGGGCTCTCACCCGGGCCGCCTGGCCCACCAATTCGGCCCATGGCTCCTCCGAGACACCGCCATCAGCCACGTAGGTAAAGGTGTGTAGCTCGAGGTCGGGCTCAAGATAACGCATAGCCATCACAATAGCTGAGGAATCGATTCCACCCGAAAGCGCAGCCCCTACGGGCACATCCGAACGCAGGTGTAGCCGAATATTCTGCAAAAAATGCTCGCGTACTTGCTCAGTCGCTTCAGCAAAGGAAACCACAGAAATTGGCCCTAACTGGGGCTGCCAGTAGCGGATGGGCTGAGAAAGCTGTGGGTTATCCAGGTCTATGTGCAGGTAGTGGGCTGGCGGCAATTGCTTGACATCGGCAAAGAGTGTCTCGCCTCCATCATCGGTCAAGCCAAAGCGTAAATAGCGGTACAGGCGCTGGGGATTCACCTTGCGGCTTACACCCTCGAGCTCTAACAACACCGGTATCTCTGAGGCAAAGCCCAGGCCCTTTGCAAAGTGGCAGTAATACAGCGGCTTAATACCAAAAAAATCTCGCACCAGGTGAACGCTTCGGGCCTTTTGATCATAAAGCGCAAAAGCAAACATCCCCTCCAGGCGGTTTAAGCAGCCCACCCCCCACTGGGACCAGGCCGCTAACAGCACCTCAGTATCGGAACCAGAGCGGAAAGAATAACCCAGAGCTAGGAGCTCCCGGCGTAACTCGAGGTAATTGTAAATCTCACCGTTGAACACTATGTGATAGCGCCCATCCGGACTGGACATAGGCTGAGCTCCTAGGGCCGAGAGATCTAGAATCGAAAGCCGGCGATGAACCAGCAGGAGTGAGCCCTCTTTCTCTGTCCAGTCATGGCCTTTACTCAGTTCTCTACCAGCCACCAACCAGCCGTAGTCATCCGGGCCCCGATGCTCCAAACCCTTCAAAGCCGTAACTGCCCAGGTCAAAGAACCTGGTTTATGCAACACAATGCCCGCAATTCCACACAAAGCCGTTCCTCCCAAGCACTAGGGCAAGGCCTCGCGCAAGGCCTCAACCACGGCATCCTGGGTGCTATGGCTCATTTGGGGCCAAATGGGCAGCGACAGCACCTCTGCCGCAGCTCGCTCGCTCTCAGGTAAGCGCAGGTTCAGATGTTTGTAGACAGGAAGGCGGTGTAGGGGCACCGGATAGTAAACCATGGTACCCACCCCTCGCTGGGCCAACCGAGCCTGCACAGCATCCCGCCGCCCATTAAGGATGCGCACGGTGTACTGGTGAAAAACATGCCCTGGGGTGAGATGAGGGGTTAGGAGGCCCTCGAGGTCTTTAAGCTGCTCGTTATAGCGTTGAGCAATAGCTCTACGAGCCTGGTTATAGCGCTCGAGGTGGGGCAACTTAACCAACAAAATGGCGGCTTGTAGGGTGTCTAGACGAGAGTTATAACCTATCATTTCGTTGTGATACTTCTTGCGCGAACCATGGGCCCGCAGCATCCTGGCCTGCTCGGCCAAGCGATCGTCGTTGGTAACGAGCATTCCGCCATCACCATATGCACCCAGGTTTTTTGAAGGGAAAAATGAAAAGGCCCCTAGATCGCCAAGGGTACCGGTAAAGCGTTGGGGTTGGCCTCCCTGCTCGCCCACATAGCGGGCTCCAAACGATTGCGCGCAATCCTCAAGCACCCGCAAACCATACTTCTGTGCAATAGAAAGGATTGCCTCAAGCGGGGCTGGGTTTCCGTACAAATGCACGGGCAAAATCACCTTGGTGCGGGGAGTAAGGGCAGCTTCAATCTGGTTTGGATCGATATTGAAGGTCTGCGGGTCGATGTCTACGAAAACCGGTTGGGCACCCACTAGACTAATGGCCTCTGCCGTGGCAAAAAAGGTAAAAGGACTGGTAATTACCTCATCACCAGAACCAACCCCCAAGGCCCGCAAGGCAATAATCAAAGCGTCTGTACCGGAGTTCAAAGCCACCGCATGCTTCACATCAAGGTACTGTGCTACTCGTTGCTCAAGCTCGGTCACTTCAGGCCCCATAATGAACTGACTCGAGCGCAACACCCGATGAATAGCCGCGTTCAGCTCATCCCATAGCTCGTCTACCTCGGCGCTCAAATCGAGAATGGGTATCTGCGTCAAGTTTTTCATGCCAGCCTCCGCACTTCGTAGGGGCCCACTTTCTGGTAAACATGACCGATGGAATCAGTGACTGTATCAGAGCGGCTAAAGTCCAACCTATCTCCATATGCGCTCATCCAGCCAATAATTCGCGCCGGTACCCCAGCCACGATGGCATAAGCTGGAACGTCTTTGGTAACCACTGCTCCTGCCGCCACAAATGCGTACTCATGCAGGGTAACGCCAGTGACTATAGTGGCATTGGCCCCAATACTAGCTCCACGCTTAACTAGGATTCTGCCATAATCTTTTGCCGTATTACGGGGAAACTCGCTGCGAGGAGTGAGTACATTGGTAAAAACCATGCTAGGCCCACAGAATACGTAGTCCTCGAGTTCAACCCCCTCGTAAACCGATACATTATTTTGAATCTTAACTCCATTGCCAATCTTAACGTTATTTGCCACAAAAACGTTCTGCCCCAGGGTGCAGTTTTCCCCTATCTCGGCGGTGGCACAAATATGGCAAAAATGCCATATTTTGGTGCCTTTGCCGATTTTGGCCCCCTCATCAACAATTGCTGTTTCGTGCTTGAAATAGTCCATAGTCCCTCAAAGTTAGTATCTGACTGCAAAGCTTCCCGCCCCAAAGGCATCCCGCTGGTAAGGTCTATTTTTCAGCGGATTACCTCCCTCAATAAAAAGGGGTGCATGGTCATCTGGTTGTCAACCACAGGCAGTGTACGAATCTTGGCTACCGCTGCAATCGCCTCGTAGGTATCATCAAGACCGAAACCTTGTCCCGCTAGGGTTCGCTCGTAAACTCGCGTGTGCAATTCGGTAAAACCTTCAGAGAACTCGATCTCCTGACCATCCAAAAGCATCGAGCGGAAGGTACGCCTACCTTGTTCACGCAAAGAAAGCGGAACATAATTCGCATCAATCGAAAGAAACCAACGAACGCGCGCCCATTCAAGCTCCAAATAGCCTGCAACTACCGTGTCGTCGCGCCGGTGTACCTCGAGGTGCTGCACTCGGCCAAAAAGCCAAACCAGCATGTCGAAAAAGTGGACGCCGATATTAGTAGCCAAGCCACCGGACTGCTCTACCTTGCCTTTCCAACTACGGTGATACCAGGTTCCCCGGCTGGTAACGTAGGTTAGATCCACGGTGCGCACTTTGGGGGACTGGCCTTCTAACTGTTGCTTAAGTTTTAACAAAGCCTCGTGGGTACGCAGCTGCAAGATGGTCCAGACTCGCCGCTCGGTCTCGGCCTCAAGGTCCTTTAAACGAAGAATCTCCTCAGGATTGAGCACCAAGGGCTTCTCGCAGATAGCGTCCGCCCCAGCACGCAAAGCCATGTGGATATGGGAAGCGTGCAAATAGTTTGGCGTAGCAATAGAAACGTAATCTACTTGCTTGTCAGTACCCTTCAGGTCGTAAAGATATTGCTCAAACAGCTCTGGCTGGGTAAAAAACTCTGCCTCGGGAAAGTAAGAGTCCATAATCCCCACCGAATCAAAGGGGTCGAGGGCGGCCACTAAAGTGTTGCCCGTATCCTTGATGGCCTTAAGGTGGCGCGGTGCAATGTAACCTGCCACACCGGTCATAGCAAAATTTTTCACGGCTCCCCCTATAAAAGCACCACATTGGGGCTTTGGATTCCCCGGGTAGCGTAGCGTGTGTCTAAGACAGCTTTAGATAGCCTAACCACTCGCTCATAATCCACATTCTTGTGATTGGTGGTGATAATAACCAGATCTACCGCTTCCAGCAACTCATCGGTTAGCTCAACGCTATCGGCCACTACACCGTGCTCCTCTACATGGGGCGTCCATTCATCGTGAAAAACCACCTCTGCACCACCTTTTTGCAGCAGTTTGTAGACCTCAATTGCTGGACTCTCGCGATAGTCACTTAAATTGGCTTTATACGCCATTCCCAGCAACAACACCTTGGCTCCCTTCAACGGCTTGCCCATCTGGCTCAGTACTCGGATTGCCTTTTCCACTGTAAACTCTGGCATCTTACGGTTGATCTCTCCCGCCAGGCTAATAAAGTGGGTGTTAAAGTTGTATTCCTTGGCTTTCCATTCAAGGTAGTGGGGGTCTAAAGGAATACAGTGTCCTCCTACTCCAGGGCCTGGATAAAAGGGCATAATCCCAAAGGGTTTGGTGAAGGCGGCGTCCAGAACCTCCCACACATTGAGGCCCATACGGTCGCACAGCAAGGTAATTTCGTTGACTAAAGCAATATTCACTGCACGAAAAGTGTTTTCGAAAACCTTGACCAGTTCTGCCGCCTTGGCACTGGACACGGGCACCACGTGCTCTATGGTCTTGCTATAAAAAGCCACCGCCACCTCGAGGCTCTCTGGCCCTACACCCCCTACCACCTTATTGGTGTTCTTGGTGGTATAACGGGCATTGCCAGGGTCTACTCGTTCGGGGGAATGGGCCAAGAAGAAATCTCGGTTGAGCTTCAAGCCGCTGGTTTGCAAAATCGGCAGCATGACCTCTTCCGTCGTACCAGGGTAGGTGGTGGACTCGAGGCTGATAAGCTGACCTGGCCGGAGGTACTTGGCAATTTCGGCAGTAACCCCTTCCACATATTGAAGGTCGGGAGCGAGGTTCTTAGTAAGCGGGGTTGGAACCGCAATCACAATTACGTCGAGCTCTGGAACGCAGTCGAAGCTGGTTGTTGCCCGAATCAAACCCCGGCCCACCAACTCCCGCAGATCCTCATCTTTTACATCACTGATGTAGTTCTGGCCCGCATTAACCTGGGCTACTCGCTTGGCGCTACGGTCGATACCCACCACAGCATAGCCCACCTTGGCTTTCTCTACGGCGAATGGCAGGCCCACGTATCCCAAACCCACTACGCCTACCCGAGCTGTTTTATCCTCGATCCGCTGCAAAAGACTGGCTTTGTAATCCATGGTCTGGTTCATACGCTCTCCTTATTCATAGAACCTTGTTTTGGGCTGTCCAAGGTTTTCTGCTCGAGTTGCTCGAGCCACCCTCGAACAAGGCTAGACCAGCTGAGGTTCTCTTCCACGTAACGTCGGCCATTAAGGCCAAGCTGAGATGCCAACTCAGGGTTCCGCGCAAGCTCCATAATGTTTCGAGCCAGAGCTTGTGGATCCTCTGGCTTGCTAACCAAGCCCGCCTGGGCTGCCTCAATTAAGCGGGCTCCCTCTCCTTGTCCCACGTAAAGGATGGGTTTGGCACAGCTCATCCCCGCAAATATCTTGACCGGACGGGTCATCTCGAACAAAGGCGAGTCACGTAAGGTGGAAAGCCCTGCCAAGGCAAACGAGTAAAGCCGAGTAATGTACCCCGGAGGCTGAGGGTCCAAAAAACGCACATTTGACAAAGTCATCTCCTGTGCCATCCGCATAAGCCGAGGCTTCTCCGAGCCATCGCCTATCAGTAGCAGCACAATCTGGGGATCGCTCAAGTACTGCGCGGCTTGCAAGGCGACCTCGAGGCCATGCGCATACCCGTGATTCCCCGCATACAAAATCACTTTTTTACCCTGCAAACCAAGCTCCTCAGCCAAGGCTTGGTCTGGTGTAAGTGGGCGAAAAACCTCGGTATCAACTCCATTGGGCAAATAAAGCAGCTTCCGTTCGGGAACTCCCTTTTCTTCCAAAAGAATCTTGTAAATCCCTTCGGTAACAGCCGTCACAAAACCCGCTTTGGCATAGCTCCAAGCCTCGAGGCTCTCAGCTAAGCGAAGTAGAGGCCCCTCCTTCATCAAACCCAATTGGCGTACAGAGTCCGGCCACAAGTCAGCTACATTGAAAATGAAGGGAACGCGGTAGCGACTAGCTGCAAGGTAAGCCGTAATACTGAGAAAGAGCGGGGGTGATTCCACAAAAATGTAATCCGGCCTCTGAAGGCGCAAAAGCCCTCCGAGGGCGCTGAGCATAAAGCTAAAGTAGTTGAGCAAGCGCTTGACCCCGGTGCCCATAGATGGGTATATCCAAGTGCGGTACACTCGAACTCCCTCCCAGGACTCCTCGAGCCAAATCTTGCCCCGATATCCATCAAAGACCTGCCCCGTTGGGTAGTTGGGCATAGCCGTCACTACCTCAACCTGGTGTCCAATCCGAACCAGTTCACGTATAACCGAAGCCAACCTTACCTGGGCTGCTCCTATCTCCGGCGGAAAGTATTGGGTCAAAAATAAAAATCTCACCGCGCCTCCGACAAAAAGGGCTCCACCTCATGTAAAAAACATGCTTTCAAAAGGCGCTTCGACTGTGCTTTAAGGCCATTTTTAAAAAGCTTTATATAAACCATCCTAACTTACCAGTTTAGACCGCCTTCTTAGTACCGGTAGGTTTTTTGCCCAGCTCTTGCGTTACCGCTAACTTCTAAAAACTGTGAACGCAGCGCTTCATGAGAGCGTAACAGATAACGCTATTAACGCATCCTCTTAGCGCACTTCAAAAGGCCCCAAGTCAACGGCAACTCCCTTTAGGCGGGGACCGGCCTCAAAGTCCAGACTGGGAGCTGCCTCACCTAGGCCCCGGTCGATGGCCGGACTGGTGCTGGAAAGACGGTAGTTCCCACTTCCATCGGCCTTGAACTCCACAAACCCAGGATCCACCGCGAGGCTTCCCTGATGGCTGCTGGTCTGCAGGCGCCAGTTGATCCCATTGTTCCACACCAGGTTGTTGATGAAGCGGTTGACCCCGGTGTTGTTCTCCTCACTGATCCCCCGTGGGTTGCCCACCACAATGTTGTTGGCCACCAGAAAGTTCTCCGCCCGGTTCCCCCGGGTGTTGTCCCCCGAGCCCACCGAGATACCCCCGTAAAGATTGGCAAACGACAGGTTGTTGCTGATGACCACCGCAGTGGCCGCATGCCAGGTGGTGATGCCAAAACCCCGGGCCCGGTAAACGATGTTGTTCTGCACCACCCCCCGGGGGGCCCCTTGGTAAATGCCGTGAATCCGGGTGCACGAACCCGCGCTTAGGTCGCCAATATCGTGTATCAAATTACTCAAAGCGAGAGAACTTTCTGCTTCAGGCATGCCCAGGTTAATCCCCACTCCCCCGTTGGTATCACACTGGGCACGGATGTTGTAGACATGGTTGTAGAGGAAGCGGTTGAAGGGCCTCCAGCTGATGATGCCGCTGTTGGTGGCGTTGGTGACCTCGAGGCCGATGATGTCGATATAGCTACCCCGGACATCGATACCAAAGAGGGCGCCTTGGGCGTTGATTTTAGCGCCCCAGCGGGTATCGGAGGCGATGGTGATTCGCTGGTCAGGGGTACCAGAGACGGTGATTTGTACCGACTCGGGGTAGGTGCCATCAAGCACGCGAAGCACGTAGCCAGGCTTGAGCTGGGTCACGGCGTAGGAAAGGGTGGCCCAGGGGCGCTGGCGGCTGCCATCGTTGGCGTTGCTACCCCCGGGGCCTACATAGTAGGTGGGGCCGCTGGGAATAGGGTAGTTGGTATTTCCTGTGGTGGTACTAACCACTAGGCTGGCGCTACCGATTTGGCCTGCAGAATCATAGGCTTTTATAACGATGGTATTGTTTCCTAAACGTAAGCCGCTGACCCCGAAGCTGGTGTTAATGCTGGGACCTGGGTTAATAGGAACTGTAACCTCTGCGGCATCGTTGAGTTGATAGGTTAACCGGGTAACGGCTGTATCGTCGCTAGCGCTAATTTGAATGGTGATGGACGTGCCGTTTAGGCTGGCTCCGCTTACTGGGCTTAAAATCCGAACGCTGGGCGGCTTATTAGAAGATGGAGGAGAGGGAGCCATTGGGTTCTCGGTAGAACAGGCGGCCAAAACCCCGGCAAGGATTAAAAAAAACCAACGCTTCATCGTGTGCATCCCCAAGGGGCAGGTCTTCAGCCCCGAAGTTGTTACATAAGCTACTGCTCTTGGAAAGGGGATTTTTCAGAGAAGCGTTAAGTTCTTCTTTAGAAATTCCAGATGTGGCAACGGATGAAGTAACGCCTTTGGAAGGTGCGAAATGACTTTCTTCCAGGGGGTCTTGGTCGGCCATCCCTTAGCCACGCTATGGTGCTGTGGGTAAGCCTGGAGAGCCAGCTTGGCTGGGCTAGGTAGCCTTCCGGATTCGGGCTGAGGATAAGGAGCAACCTACTCTATAAAGAGCCTCTTCGCCAAGGCGACTAAGATCATCCTGAAGATTGAGGGATATTTGCTGCCCAGTGGCGGGGGTGAATTAATACCTCAATAACGCTCTGTCGGTTTTGTACTGCCGTGAGGGGATTTCCTGCCAGCCAGAGGTTTGGGTAAGCTCCGTCGGAGTAGCGTTGTGTGTAGTGTTGCTGTAGCGCATAGTCGTAGGCCTCGAGTTCGATTCCTAGAGCTTCATGCTCTGTTGCAAGGTTTGTATAGTAGAGCCAGATGAGTCATCAACGCTCCCCAAGACATTCTTGCCGGGCGGGTAAGGCAGCCCA
>FWPU01001263.1_pt1 | contig 60164 bp, 57 predicted proteins | sample 2228361 | NCBI WGS metagenome assembly FWPU01 (sample SAMEA103939777, study PRJEB20133) | metagenome
GAAGTTGATAACCAGCAGGTTATTGACAAGGTAATCAAAGTTCAATAGCATAATGGGGAGGCACAATTTTGCTGTGTTTCCCCATTTCGCTACAAACTGAAAGTTTCTTATTGGTGAAAGGAGGTAGTATGAAAAAGCTAATAATAATACTGGGCATTGGTTTACTCGGCATAAGTTCTGGTGCCCAGAGAATGGTATTGTGCGAAGAGTTTTATCAGGAGACCTGACCGACCTGTCCTGCTGCCAGTAGTTCACTGGACAATACTGTGGTGCAATATCCAACCAGGATTGCACCAATAGAGATGCACCTTCGGTCAGGATATCCCCTGTATTCAGCTGAGGCTTATGCCCGGATGCAATACTATCCAAGTTCAAACTGGTACACACCGAATCTCATCCTTGACGGCACACCACGCGGCAGTGGTTATTCAAACTGGCAATCGTATATTATAGCACGAATGGCTCAGGCATCGCCTGTGCGTATAAACATGTGGGGTTCTTATGGTTCTGGTTCAGGCACAATCTATGCTCGTTATTACAACGACTCTACAGCGTCAGTTACTGCTTCGGTCTATTTTGTTATCACTGAAGACAGTTGTTATTATTCGGCGCCAAATGGTGATCAGTGGCACAACCATGTTGCACGTGACTATGTGCCCAACCAAATCGGTCAACAAGTCACAATACCTGCTGGTGATTCGGTCACTGTTTCGCAGAATTTTACTATTCAGTCTGGCTGGAATGTAAATCGGTGTAACATTATTACTTGGATACAGAATAGCACTACAAGAGAGGTATATCAGGCAGGAAAGATTCAGGTAATGGAGCTCGGTGTAGAAGAAATTAGAAAAGAGAGCATTCCGGCAAAAGTGGCAACGATTCCCAATCCTTGTGTCAATGGTACAAGGTTTCAGTTCAATGTGGGTGCTGGCACGACATGGAAAATTGTGATATTCAACATCCTCGGATGCGAAGTGCGTAGTATTAGTGGAACTGGCAATGATACAACGCAAATTGTAGAATGGAATCTTCTGGATAATTATGGTAAATGTGTGAATTCAGGTATCTATTTCTACAGGTTCGTCAGTGAGAACACTACTGCTACTGGAAAGATTGTAGTAAAATAGCTATAAACCTAACAAAAAGGGCGTGGATTTTGGCCACGCCCTTTTTGTTTTCTCCTCTGACAATTCAGATAATCTCAAAAAAACTTCCAGGGTATTGAGTCGGGATATTCTTTGAAAGGAGGTGATCCAGCCGCACGTTCCCATACGGCTACCTTGTTACGACTTAGCCCCAGTCACCGACCCTACCTTATTTTTACTGTTGTTTTTATCACACCATTGTATTCTACAAAATAGACTCCGGCAGGAACACTATTATTAGACTCGTCACAGCCATTCCAGATTACCCTGTGGGTTCCATGATGCTCAGAATTTATCGAAAATCTTCTTACCTGCTGTCCCAGAAGATTATAGACTACAATATATGCAGAAGTATTTCTGGGTGCAAAACATTCAATCATCAAATAATCAACCATTGGATTCGGTTTTATTTGGATGATAAATTTTTCAACAGAACTTCTCCTTTTTTCTGTTACTTCTGTTTCAGTTCTTGTTTTTATAAGATATAGTTGTTCGTATGCTCGCTCTCTTGTATAATAGTATTGAGTATAACCGACAATAATATAACCATTATCAGCAGTTTGCTGAATTTCATATGCCTCATCACCGTGATTTATTTTTGGAAATACTTTTGTCCAGATAACATTGCCATTAGAATCCGTCCTGACAAGTGCCACATCGCTGTTTCCATATAGATAGGTACGTCCAGCAATAATATAACCGCCATTCGATGTGGCTTGCACTGAACGACCATGTTCGTCATTCCCGAGGTCATATACCTTCGTCCAGATAGTATCACCGTCATAACTAACTTTCAAAAGATAAAAATTGCTTGGATGGGGACCGAATGAGTTAGTGAAACCGGCAACAATATAGCCACCGTTACTTTCTAAGACTGAATACCCCATCTCAGTACCTGCACCTCCATATTTTCGAGCCCAAATACTATTGCCGTTAGCATCTGTCTTTATTAAATAGATATCAAGTCCAGTATCAACACCTGTGTATCCGCAAATGACATAACCACCATCTGATGTCTGTTTGACAGAGTATGCGACATCATCTACTAATCCAGGTTCTCCATAAATCCGGGTCCATAGCGTATCACCATTTTCATCTGTTCTAATAAAATAAACATTTGCATAAGTTGGTGTACCTTGACCAAACGACCGGGTAAGACCAGCAATTATATAACCTCCATCTGCAGTTTGTTGAACCACACGTCCAATATCAGTGTGGTACCCCCCATATGTTTTTGTCCACAGAGTATCACCGTCAGAATTCGTTCTCAATAGCCATACATCATAAGTGACTGAATCATTACTTCTGCAACTCGCAATTATATAACCGCCATCATTGGTTTTTTCAATGGAAAATCCGTAGTCATCGTACTGGTTTCCGTAGGTTTTGGTCCAAAGAGTATCACCATTGGTATTGAGTCTCAATAACCAAATATCATAACCACCACTCCCATACGATTGTGTAATACCAGCCACAATGTAGCTACCGTCAGCAGTTTGTTTGACAGAGTAGCCATACTCTCGATAGTAACCGCCGTATGACTTCGTCCAAAGAGTATCAGGTGCTTGCGCAAAAACTGGAGTTGCGAAGAAAAGCAGCCAACAAACAGCAGTATGGATACCATAGAATTTGTTCATAAACACCTTTATCTATGATTACTACTCATCTAATGAATATTAAATTACTGTGAATCACTTCACGAGAGATGGACAGTTCAAGTACATAAACTCCAGCGGGCAGACCCCTGCCATTATTATCTTTACCATCCCAAATAAATTTTCCAAATTTCTCAGCCATCAGGGGAGTAAAGTCTTTCACGATTCTTCCACTTGTGTCATAAATTCTTAAGAAAGTCTTTACCTTTTCATCAGGAGTTTGATATTTTATGACTGTTTTCTCAGTAAAAGGATTCGGATATATTGAGACCTTCGGTAAAGGTTTTGGGTTAGAGAACTTCTCGTTAATCGCAAGTGAATGGAGTGCTGAGTAGATGTTTAATCGCCCCCAGCCGTAATCCATGTTTGGATAGCCACCGCCTTGAGGTGGATGATCAGCATTGTTAAGGAGAGTATTATATAGTTCGGCTGGCGTCAAAATAGAATCCCGCTGGAGTAAGATTGCACATGCACCTGTAACATGTGTGGCTGCCCATGAGGTTCCATTGCCAAATTCATATCCCCCTCCAAGGCTCGCTGACCTAATATTATGTCCTGGGGCTGCTATATCTGGTTTTATGAGATTCCAGTCGTTGCGAAACCAATATGAAGAATCATTCCAGGGATTCTGATTTGGCGCCGGACCATGAGCAGAATATGATGCAATATTGTCCAGGCTATCAGTGGTGCCCATAGCAATTACTATGGGAAAATTACCAGGCGTTCTCATTAATCCCCCAGGAAGAGCGCCTCCTTTAAAAACGAGCAAAATTCCCAAATTCAACAGGTTCAAACAATCGTTCCAGAATTCCAGGGAAGTATTCGTTCCTCCCTCGTTCCATGGATTGTTAATGATCTTAGCATTCTGGGTTGCAAACCACTGCAAACAATTGTGCATTACAGAATAAGGTGCCGCACCAGTAGAATCAAATGCCTTGGCAACAATGAACCTTACACCAGGTGCTACCCCTATATCGTCTACGAATGGTCCATTTGCATCACCCCCGCAGATGATACCCATTGTGAATGTCCCATGCCCATGGTCATCATAAGGACCTGGCAAATAGTTTATTCCATCATACCATCCACCAGGATACCATTTCCCTCGTAATGCCGGATGTGAAGTATCAACGCCCGAATCAATATTTCCAATAATTACACCGGTTCCATCAAATCCTTCATTCCAGCAAGAATCTGCCTTGATAATGCGTATATTATATCCTAATGCTCTTGAATTCACACTATTCCCGAATTCAATACTATCAAGATAAATCATGCAATTCTCTGTGATATATGAAACATCGTTGCGTTTGGCAATTTGCTCAATAACCTTCCTCGTAGTTTTTAAGTATAGACCATTAAAAAGCCAGTATGTTTGTATTTCTGCTACCTCCAGAGTAAAGTTAGCCAAAAAATCTAATAAGTCCTTTTGCTGAAAGCGCGCAAATTCTTTTAAATGATTTATTTTGTCATTTTTTGAAAAAGAAGGAGGAAGTTTTGTTAAATCCGCCTGACCTCTTAAATGAACAATGATTTCAATCATTTCCTGCTCTTTTGTGTCCCTCGATTCTTCATCTAAAAACGAATGATTAGAACTGTTAGATAGGATTAATGTTATCAGTAATATTGTGCACATAGTTTGCTCCACTTATGACTATTCCTTGAAAATAACTTCAAAAGTCGTGTTGCCATGATATTATTTGTTTCTATTCATAGGTACCAAAAATTGTAAAAGTAGTTCGGTAGCGAGGACTACCAGTATTATCAGTATGTGGGTAATCCAATTCCACTCTATATTTACGGCAGTTCTTATTAGAGATATTTGCCGCTTGAAGCTTCATTTTGCAATAGCTATATGTCTGCCAATTTGCCAAATCATTATTGTATCTCTCCACAATAACGTGTACACTATCTATGATAAGGTCGTAAGTTATACCACTGTAACCATTTGTTAGAGCAAAATCTATTGAGGCTACCTTTTTAGAACCTCCGAGTTGTTGAAAATTATGGATTGAACCAAAAAAATTGACTGCAGTGTTGGTGAGTGTGATGTGAAATACTGTATCCTTATACAATGCGGTATCGCACTCCACATAATAAGGTCCGTAAGTTGTAGCACTCGTTTGAGACAATAAGAGAATCAATCCGGCTATTAATGAGTAAAATGCATAATATTTATTCTAAATCAACATATTAATCTCCTATGGTTGTGTTGCAGAAACACTTAACTTTATCCAGGGTATTGAGTCGGGATATTCTTTGAAAGGAGGTGATCCAGCCGCACGTTCCCGTACGGCTACCTTGTTACGACTTAGCCCCAGTCACCGACCCTACCTTGATCCCGAAGCCTCGGAACTTCGGGTATTGTCGGCTTCCATGGCTTGACGGGCGGTGTGTACAAGACCCGAGAACGTATTCACCGCAGCATGCTGATCTGCGATTACTAGCGATTCCGGCTTCATGCGGGCGAATTGCAGCCCACAATCCGAACCATGCCTGTCTTTGCTGGGATTTGCTCCACCTTACGGTCTCGCTCCCCATTGTAACAGGCACTGTAGTACGTGTGTAGCCCTGGACATAAAGGCCATGATGACTTGACATCATCCCCACCTTCCTCCCCGTTAACCGGGGCAGTCCCCTTAGAGTTCCCTCATTCTAATGAACAAGATGGCAACTAAGGGCAGGGGTTGCGCTCGTTGCAGGACTTAACCTAACACCTCACGGCACGAGCTGACGACAGCCATGCAGCACCTGTGCTGGCTTCCTACCGAAGCAGGATCCCTCGCCTTTCGGCTCAGTACCACCAGCATGTCAAGCCCAGGTAAGGTTCTTCGCGTTGCCTCGAATTAAACCACATACTCCACCGCTTGTGCGGGTCCCCGTCAATTCCTTTGAGTTTCAACCTTGCGGCCGTAGTCCCCAGGCGGTACACTTAACAGGTTACCTCCGGCACACACTAATTAAGCATATGCCAAGTGTACATCGTTTAGGGCTGGGACTACCGGGGTATCTAATCCCGTTCGCTCCCCCAGCTTTCGTGTTTCAGCGTCAGGACTAATTAACCCTTGATCCGAAAACCAAAGACTAATTAGCTCTCTTACAAGACCGCACCAGAGAGCCGCCTTCGCCATCGGCATTCCTCGCGATATCCACGCATTCTACCGCTACACCGCGAGTTCCACTCTCCCCTCACGGCCTCAAGCCCGATAGTTTCGGATGCCATTCTCCAATTAAGTCAGAGGCTTTCACACCCGACACATCAGACCGCCTACACACCCTTTACGCCCAGTGATTCCGGACAACGCTCGCCACCTCCGTATTACCGCGGCTGCTGGCCCCGTTAAATAGTCTTGAGAATCAACCAATCTCCCAACACTATCCCAACTGAACCAACCCGATAAATAAACACCAATACCACTGAGGCATTCATTTAACGTGGCTGACCCCGTTAAATAGTCTCTCCAATCTACCCACATTGACAGACTACTTAACAGAGAACCAACCCATTAAAATAAATGCCCACAATATCACTGAGGCATTCATTTAACGGGGCTGGCCCCGTTAAAGCAACGGTTTGGACTATATCATCATCCCAATTACTCGGGAGCCTCGCGTGTAGTCTCTGAGGACTCTCCCTTTATGTAAGGGGTTGCCTGCTGATTGTCCCACAAAAACCCTGTTTGAAAACAGAGCGCAGCCCATTGCGGGAGTTCCCAGCATATAGCGAGGTTTTCTTCGTTTCCTTAGAGAATTGCAAATGTGCACCTTCCCTAATAAAACTATCCCTGTTAGCAGAATCATTCCCTAACAGAGCTCAAAGCATTACTGCTTTGACTCCGCGCCACCAGCTCCCGTCAGTTATCTAATGGGTCAGCCCCGTTAAATAATCTCTCCAATCTACGCACATTGATAGACTACTTAACAGAACCAACCCATTAAAATAAATGCCCACAATACCACTGAGGCATTCATTTAACGGGGCTGGCACGGAGTTAGCCGTGGCTTCCTCATCGGGTACCGTCATCATCGTCCCCGACAACAGGGGTTTACATCCCGAAGGACTCCATCCCCCACGCGGCGTCGCTGCGTCAGGCTTGCGCCCATTGCGCAAATTTCTAGACTGCTGCCTCCCGTAGGAGTTGGGACCGTGTCGCAGTTCCCATGTGGGGGGACATGCTCTCACACCCCCTACCCGTCATCGCCTTGGTAAGCCATTACCTCACCAACAAGCTGATGGGACAAAAGCCTATCCCGAAGCGACCAAAGCCTTTCCTCACAAAGCTCGCACTTCGTGAGCATATGGGGAATTAGTCCCGCTTTCGCGGGATTATGCCCCACTCCGGGGTAAGTTACTTTTGTATTACTCACCCGTTCGCCACTAATGCCTAATCGTATTGCTACGACTAAGCACCCGTTCGACTTGCATGTCTAAGACACGCCGCCAGCGTTAGTCCTGAGCCAGGATCAAACTCTCCAGATATAAAACGACGAAGCTGAGAAGCTATGAAACTGCGAAGTCATGAATCATAACCCCTGCACTTCATAACCTCCTAACTTCAATCCTTTATACTTGGACCCAATACCCTGGACAATTCTGATTTGATAATAAGTATTTCAAAGACCAGCTCAGATAATAGCTACCTGAATGCAAAATCTATAAGCATATATATTATAACCAGAATCCCATAATCGTCAAGGGGGAAAGAAACAGAGAGAGTAATGAAAGGCAATTGGGGGCAATAAAGGCAATACAGGGTAATTGAATGATTGTAGCGGTGCGATTCATCGCACAGAAAAGCCATTGTAGGCCAAGGCTTTCTGCAAGAACTGATCGTCCTTTTCAGAACAATGAGTCTTGTTGGAAAAGTTATTGGGCATAGCAGCCAGTACAATGTCACAGAAAAATTGCCCCTTGATTTTTGCCATAAATGAATTATAATAATCGCTAAAACTAAAGGGGGTACAAATGGATATTAAGGGCTACAATATGCCTGAAGATTTATATTATCATCAAGAAGATGCCTGGGTCAGGGTAGAACCGGATGGCACAGTCACAATTGGAATGGACGATTTTTATCAGAAGCAGGCAGGCGACACAACTTATGTGGACTTACCATTTGAAGGTGACACAATAACTCAGGGTGAAACCTGCGGCAAAATTCAGTCCTCCAAGTGGGTCGGAAAATTCGTCGCACCAATATCAGGCGAGATTATTGAAGTAAATCGGGAACTGGAAAATGACTGCCGATTAATCAACAAAGACCCCTATGGTGCAGGATGGATAATAAAAGTTAAACCTTCAAACCTTGAAGCAGAATTGAAAAACCTTGCTAAGGGACCTGAGGCATTGAACAAGTTTATTGAAGATCACCTCAGCAAAGCACAAAAAGGCGGTTAAAAAGATTAGTGTTTTAGTTTTGATTAAAAGGGGTGTGACATGGAACTCAAGATTCCCTATGGCAAAGATGAAAAACTTGATGTAAATATACCCGACAGAAATGTTCTTGCTGTAGTCTATCCTAACGAAGTGGAAAAACAGAACGAATCTCAAATACTACTGAAAGCTGTAGAGAAACCTATTAGATCCAAGTCATTCAAAGACTTCTTGTCTGACGCCAGAGATGTTTTGTTTATTGTAAATGATGGAACCAGGCCAACACCAACCGCAAAGGTTCTTGACATCATCTATGATCAGATAAGAGATAAGAACATCAAATTCATTATTGCTACTGGAGTGCATAGAGCACCAACGCAAGAAGAATTTGATTTTATTTTTGGTAAGTACTACAACATATTTAAGGAACGTATTTTTGTCCACGATTGCAAGAAAGATGAAGACATGGTCCATATCGGCACTTCTAAGAATGGTACTGAAATGTATGTGAACCGCATGGGTACAGAGGCGCATAAGATTGTGATCATTGGTTCAGTTGAACCGCATTATTTTGGTGGATACACCGGTGGCAGAAAATCATTCCTTCCTGGTATCGCTTCAAGAAAGACAATTGAACAAAACCACAAGCATGCCTTGAAACTTTCAGCACAAGCCCTGGTTCTTGATGGTAATCCAGTGCACGAAGATATGATTGATGCACTGAAGATTATTGCAGACAAAGAAATTTTTTCAATTCAAACCGTGCTTGATGGTGAAAGAAACCTTTACGCAGTGACGAGCGGGCATATCCATGATTCATTCTATGCAGCAATAGATAAGGCAGAGGAGGTTTTCTGCGTCAAGATTCCTGAAAAAGCTGATATTGTTGTCAGTATTGCACCGTATCCCATGGATATTGACCTGTACCAATCCCAGAAGGCACTGGATAATGGTAAACTTGCTCTTAAAGAAAATGGCATATTGATAATGGTCTCTAAGTGCCGAACCGGAATTGGTGAATCAGCATTTTTTGAATTACTATCATCCTGCAAATCCCCTCGGGACGCCCTTGATAAGATCGCCCAAGGATACAAACTCGGTTATCACAAAGCCTCAAAAATGGCTGAGATCGGCACCTGGGCAGAAATGTGGGGAGTAACAGACCTTGAAGACAAAGATATGAATGCGGTATTTATTAAACCTTTTCATAGTTTGCAGGAAGCAATTGATAAGGCGATACAGAAAAAAGGTAGTAATGCGAAAATAATCATCTTAATGGACGGTAGTATCACCGTTCCAATGATAGGTTGAAAGGAGCAAAATGCCTTTAAGTAAAGACATCGTCAAACAATTAGAAGACATTGTTGGGCCCGAATATTGTAAAACCAGCAATGCGGAAATTTATGTTTATGCCTTTGACGGTGGTATTCATCGGAGAAAACCCGATGTAGTAGTACAACCACAGAACACCCAACAGGTACAGAAGATTGTACAGCTTGCGAATAAGCACAAAATCCCTGTAGTACCAAGAGGCGCTGGTTCTGCACTTTGTGGCCATAGTGTACCAATAAATGGCGGAATCGCAGTAGATATGCAACGAATGAACAAAATCAAAGATATCCGGATTGGCGACATGTTCGTAATCTGTGAACCCGGTGTAATATGCGACAATTTTAACGCAGCAATAAAGCCGTATCGGTATTTTATTCCTGGTCCAGCATCAAGTGAAGTTGCTACGATTGGCGGAATGGTCGCAATAAATGCCTCAGGTGAAAAAGCCGTCAAGTATGGAGCAACTCGTGACTATGTCCTGGGATTGGAAGTAGTGCTTCCAACTGGTGAAATTTCATACATGGGAACCAAGACCATCAAACACTCAACTGGTTATCAACTGGAAAGACTCATGTGCGGTTCAGAAGGTATGCTTGGCATAATCACTGAAATAAATATGAAAATCACACCATTGCCACCCAAAATTGCTGGTTGTATTGCTGCGTTTGATAATCTTGAAAAAGCTGGTCAATGTGTTGCTAACATCATTGCAAAACCCCTTATTCCATCTCAGCTTGAAATAATGTCAGCCCCGTGTATCAAGGCAGTGAACAAAGCCGCTAAAATGAACCTTCCTGAGGTGGAAGGCATACTATTGATTGAAATAGACGGCCGACCCGAAACAATAAAGCAGGATGTAGAAACTGTAGCAAAGATTTGCAAAGATGCCGGTGCTGTATCAATAGACTTCACTGAAGATGAAGCAAAGATCACTGAAATCTGGAAGGCAAGAAAACAGATGATTCCTTCATTAAGTATTCTTAAACAAGAATATGCCACAACCATGCTTGCAGATGATATGGCAGTGCCGGTATCCCAGATACCAAAGGCAGTTGCCGGCATCTGGGAAATTTCCCAGAAGTATGATATTATTATCCCTCCGTATGGCCATGCGGGAGACGGCAATCTCCATACAAAAGTTCTCATGGTTCCAACAGATCCGAAACACTGGGAACAGGCAAAGAAGGCAGTCGCTGAAATCTATCAATTAATCAGAGATCTCGGTGGTACAACAACTGGAGAACATGGAATCGGCATCACAAAGGCTGAGGAATTTCACAAAGAGAAATCAAGTGTAGTGCCCGCAATGAAGGCTATAAAGAAAGCGCTTGATCCAAACAATATCATGAACCCACAGAAAATGATTGATTGGGATAAGGGTTTTATGTATGAATTGCGTTATCCTACAAACCCTGACCGAAAACTTGAAGGACACCTGGCAAAATGGGAAAATGAAATGATGACCTGCACGATGTGCGGTTATTGCAAAAATGTCTGTCCAACATTCGTTAATCAACTCTGGGACCCACCATCAGGTCGTGGTAGGATGACTCTTTCTTATGGTATTCTTGAAAAAGAACTGGAAATAGATGATTCTGTGGTAAAAGCAATCTACCAATGCACTTTATGCCGCGATTGTAATCGTCGATGTCCAAGCAAAGTCAAGGTGCCTGATGTTGTGCGTGCAGCAAGGGCTGACCTTGTAGAAAAGGGCTTTGCATATCAGGCGCATATTGATTTTATAAACAAGATTAAGAAAACCGGAAACATATGGGGTGATGCTGAGGCAACTCTACCAGTGCAGGACGGCGAAATACCGGTTTTTGTTGGTTGTCAATTTCTTGCAAGACCAAATAAGACAAGGCAATACATAAGACTCTTTGAAAAGATTGGTTTAAAACCCAAGGTTGTAAAAGAGATTTGCTGTGGTTATCCAATGGAAGCGCTCGGTTTTGTTAAGGATTTTGAAGAACACAAAGAAAAATTTCTCAAAATGTTCCCATACAAAACCGCCATCACCCTCTGCCCCACCTGCACGGTCTACTTAAAAGAAGCATATAAGATTGATGCAAAGCACGCGCTCCAGGTGATTGCCGAAAAACTACCATCAGCAAATATCAAGAAATTGAGTGGTAAGGTAACTTATCATGACCCATGCGACCTTTCAAGAGGTGCCAAGATAAGCAAAGAACCGAGAGAAATAATTAGAGCACTCGGATTAGAACTTGTTGAAATGAAATTCAAACAGGACACTTCGCGCTGTTGCGGTGGGGGTGGCGGAATTCTTGTTTCTGATAATCCACTATCAACCAAGATTGCCGAAACACGTATTAAAGAAGCATTGAATACAAAAGTGGACACTCTGGTTACTGCTTGCGCAACATGCGAACAGGTTCTAAAAAATGCTGCCACCGCAATTGCTGAAAAAGGTGGTGGCAAGATCAATGTGCTCGGTCTGCAGGAAATGATCTGGAAAGCAGTATAAGATAATTCAAATCTTCAAGCTAAGATAGCGATATTGATGGGGTTGAGTTCGGATAATCAGTAGTGAGCTCAACCCCATATCATTTTCACGAAACGATTTCCTTGAATGATTAAACTCAGAAAAATAGTTCTCATTAATCCATAACCACAGTCCAGCAATTGACGAAAGAAAAAAAATAGATAGAATTATCTATGCCAGCAAATTTGCCACCCCAGTATTTTGATGTTGAAAAGAAATATCGAGAAGCAAAAACACCGCAAGAAAAGCTGTTCTATTTACAGGAATTGCTCGCAATTATTCCCAAACACAAAGGAACAGAAAAACTTCAAGCTGAACTGAAGGCAAAGATCTCCAAAACAAAAGAACTGATGGAAAAGGGCAAGAAATTCACGGGGTCAACAGCATGGTATCAAATAGAACGACAGGGCGCGGGTCAGGTAGTCATTGCTGGACTGGCTAATGCAGGCAAATCAGCACTGCTCAATGTCTTGAGCGGAACCAATGTAGAAGTTGCACCCTATCCTTTTACCACCACAAACTTCCAGGTCGGCATGATGGAATATGAAGACATCAAAATCCAGATTGTTGATACCCCACCAATTGCCGAGAACGCACCTGCCTGGCTGTACTCGGCATTTCGCTTTGCTGATATCATACTTGTTGTTCTTGATTCTTCAAACGATGCGGTACTTGAGCAAATGGAAGAAATCTGCAAACAGCTGGCAGCAAGAAACATTTTCATACAAAAAGACCAAACTGATGCGAAGATAACGATTGTTCTCCTAAACAAGATTGATGATAAAAAGGCTCAAGACAATAGCCAAATTTTTTTCGAATTTTACCAGGATAGGTTCAACCTTCTTAGAATTTCTACAACAAATCTGATTAATATTGAAGAACTTAAGCAACTTATCTTCAGTAAGCTGAATATCATAAGGGTATATACAAAAAAGAGTGGACAACCACCAGTTCGCAAAGAACCCATTGTTTTACCCAAGGGTGCGACCGTAATTGAAGCAGCTGAACACATTCACAAAGATTTTAAGAAAAACCTGCAATTCACGCGATTATGGAACGACAGGGGATTTTCTGGTCAGAGGGTGGAGAAAAACCATGTTTTACAAGATGGCGACATTGTTGAATTTCATATTTAGTATGACAGAAAATGGCTGAACTATCTTTCATAGAATATATCCGAAAGAATTTTTCCAGAAGAAAGGATGAGATTGGAGTTGGTATCGGTGATGATGCTATGATATTCAAGAATGGTTATGCAGTATCTACGGATTCGTTTGTTGAAGGCATTCATTTTGATTGCAGCTATTTTACAAAATACGCAATTGGTTACCGGTGTATGAGTGCAAGTCTTTCAGATCTTGCAGCGGTTTCAGCAAAACCACTATGTTGCTTGATCAGTCTCTATCTGCCGGAAAAAACAAAAAAAAGTGATATTGTCCAATTATATCATGGCTTTGGCAGTGTTTGTATGAAATACCACTGTGACATTTCAGGCGGCGATATTGTAGAAAGTCCATTTCTTGGTATTACAATCACCGTAATCGGCAAAACCAAAAAACCTCTTCTGAGATCTGGTGCAAGATCCGGAGATTTTCTCTACATTACAAATTATCCCGGTCTTGCCGAGACAGGTAGAATCGCACTTTCCCGGGGTTATAACAAGAAACTCTTTCCTGAATCAATCAAGCACCATCTCTACCCTGAACCCAGAATAATGGAATCACAAAAATTGAGAGGATATCTGCATGCCGGGATTGATACTTCGGATGGTCTCTCAACTGATGCCATCCATCTTGCTGAAGAAAGCAAGGTCAAAATTGTTATTGAACATATTCCAATTCACCCAGAAGTAGCACTATTGTGCCGTATGCAAAATAAGTCACCAATTGAATTTGTTCTATCAGCTGGCGAAGACTTCGAACTTCTTCTTACGGGCAGGTTAGCAAAGACAACAAGAGGTACAAAAGTGCTGAAAATCGGCAGGATAACTGAGGGAAAGGGCGTATATATTGTAAGTGGTAAGGGCATAAGACGAATCTCTGCTTCTGGTTACGAGCATCTTAAGTAACCACCAATGGAAAATAAACAACAGAACAATATCACGCTCATAATCACTACGATTGGCTCATTTCTAACCCCTTTTATGGGTTCAGCAATTAATGTCGCCCTGCCGGCAATTAGCAAGCGATTCAATATGGATGCACTTACTTTGAGTTGGGTACCGACCTCTTATCTGCTCGCGGCAGCGATGTCACTTGTGCCGATTGGCAGAATCGCAGATATTACTGGTAGGCAGAGGATTTTGTTATACGGAGTAATAGTCTTCGGCGCATTTTCATTCCTGGGAGGGGTATCGCAGAGTTCTACAATATTCATGATGTGCAGGGTATTGCAGGGAGTTGGTGGAGCAATGATTTTTGGAACTGCTGTGGCAATCCTTACCACGGTCTTTCCTGCCAACAAGCGAGGTCGGGTATTGGGAATCAATGTTTCTGGAGTTTACCTTGGCCTCTCGCTCGGTCCGTTTCTTGGCGGATTCCTAACCCAGCAACTGGGCTGGCGCAGTATTTTCTACACAAATGCCTATCTCAGTATTATCATGCTCATTCTGATTCTATGTTTCCTGAGACGGGCTGAAGGCAATCTAACAAAGTCAGGGTTCGATTACAAAGGCACCATGATCTATGGTCCAATGCTTTTCTTTCTTATGTATGGCTTTTCATTACTTCCAAACAGGTTAGGCTCAATAATGATAGTTGTTGGTGTTCTGCTGACATTTTTGTTCATTAGATTAGAATTGAAATCTTCATCTCCTTTATTCAGTGTTGGTCTTCTGAAATTGAATCCTGCCTTCCTTTTCTCAAATCTCGCAGCATTGATTAATTATAGTGCAACTAATGCTGTCACATTTTTGTTAAGTCTGTATCTTCAGTATCTAAAGGGCTACGCACCTCAAAGCGCTGGTGTTATTCTTATTGCCCAGCCGGTCACAATGACTTTGCTGTCGCCCCTGGCAGGACGACTATCAGACCGTATACAGCCCGCCATAATAGCATCGCTCGGGATGGGTCTAACTGCCCTGGGATTATTCCTGCTAAACTTTATCGAGAGTTATACACCAATCAGTATTATCATTCTTTGTCTGATCATCCTGGGTTTTGGATTTGCCCTGTTTTCTTCACCCAATACAAATGCCGTGATGAGTTCAGTTGCAAAAGAACACTATGGTATTGCTTCAAGTACCCTTGCAACAATGAGGCTTCTCGGACAGATGACGAGTATGGGAATCGTAATGCTAATATTCTCAATGTCCCTGGGCAGAGTAAAAATCGTTCCTGAGTTCTATACCTTGTTTTTGCGGTCAATGAAGATCTGTTTCGCTTTCTTTACAATTCTATGTGCGATTGGAATTTTTGCATCACTAAAGCGCGGTCGGATTAGCAGGAATTAAACCAAAGTCCTGTTTGAACCAGGTAGTGCTCTAACTTGTAATGTCCCATTCCGGGCAAACTTAATCGCTTCAATCTCAGCATATGCAGAGTTTAGCGCCGTAATAAAAGGAATGTTCAGTTCTACGGCAAGACGCCGCATTGTATATCCATCCTTCTTGGCACTATAAGTCATTGACGGTGTGTTTATAATCAAATTAATTTTACCCTGTCTCATCATTTCCAGGGCATTAGGTGACTTGTGTTCACTTATTCTATAAACTGTTTCAACATCAATACCATTATCTTCCAAATACTGAGCGGTCCCTCGGGTGGCAACAATTTTGAATCCGAGTGCTTTTAACTCGCGGGCAATATCTAAGACCGCCTTCTTGTCCTCATCACGAACCGTGATATACACTGTGCCAGAATTTGCAAACTTGTCATCCGCGAGTATTGCCTTATAATATGCTGCTCCGAATGTTCTATCAATTGCCATAACTTCACCTGTGGATTTCATTTCCGGTCCAAGAATTGGATCAACCCCAGGCAATTTGAGAAATGGAAACACTGGCGCCTTTACCGAGACAAAATCCTGGCGAACACTATCTGGCAGATTGAAATCCCTAATTTTGCGACCTAACATAATCTTCGTTGCAATTTTCGCAAGAGGCAAACCTATTGTCTTGGATACATAAGGAACAGTTCTTGAAGCACGGGGATTTGCCTCAAGGACATAGATTGTGCCATTCTGTATTGCGAACTGGATATTGATCAAGCCGATAGTATTAAGGGCAATCGTAATGTCTTTGGTAATCCTCTTGATATCCTCAATTATCTTTCGGGAAAGGGTCACTGGCGGCATTACGCAGTAAGAATCACCAGAATGCACGCCTGCCTGTTCAATATGTTCCATAATTCCAGCAACAAAAACTTCTTTACCATCACATAACGCATCAACATCAACTTCTGTTGCGTTCGCAATATACTTATCCACAAGAATTGGATGAACCGGAGAAACTCTTACGGCCATTCTTATGTATTTTTCCAATTCATGTTCATCATAGACTATCTCCATTGCCCTGCCACCCAGGACATAGCTCGGTCGGACAAGCACGGGATAGCCAATTTCTAAGGCAATCTCCTTGACTTCATCAAAATTGTAACCAGTGGCAAAAGGAGGTTGAAATATGTTCAACTTCTGTAGTATTTCGGAGAAGGCACGACGGTTTTCTGCACGATTGACATCAACGGGGCTTGTCCCGAGTACTTTTGTATTCAATTTATACTGCCCAATCGCTTCAAGTAGTGGCATCGCTAAATTAACCGCGGTCTGACCGCCAAACTGCAGGATTATGCCGTATGGTTCTTCCACGAAAAGAACATTCAAGACATCTTCCAGTCTCAAAGGCTCAAAATATAACCGCGTGGAAATATCAAAATCAGTAGATACTGTTTCAGGGTTATTGTTGATGATTATTGCCTCTAACCCAAGTTCCCTTAAAGCGATTGCCGAATGAACACAACAATAGTCAAACTCAATACCCTGGCCTATGCGTATTGGACCAGAACCAATAATCACGATATTCTTTTTGACTCTTCTCCCTTTCTTGCTTTCTTTTTTGACTCCCCAATAAGTAGAATAGTAATAAGGTGTATATGCCTCAAATTCACCAGCGCAAGTATCAACAATATTAAAAACGGGACTGAGGCCGGATTTGTTACGCAGCGACCGAACTTGTGCCTCACTCGTATTGAGAAACTCACCAATATAGCCATCACTGAACCCCATTTTCTTCGCAGTTTCAAGGGTAGCAGGAATCAAACCATCTTTTTGGAGCCGTTTTTCCATCTTTACAATATTCTCAATTTTTGAAATAAAAAATTCATCAACTCTGGTTAGGGTTGAAATTTTAGCTTTTGAGTATCCGCGACGTAATGCTTCGGCAATGGCAAAAATAAATCTATCAGTCGGTTCCTGGAGCTCTTTGATTAACTCATACTCTTTCCAAACATCTGGTTCTAACCCGATTTTGTCGATTTCAAGCGAGCGGATTGCCTTGAGCAATGCTTCCTCAATAGTAGAACCGATTGCCATTACTTCACCAGTTGACTTCATCTGCGTACCAAGCCTTCTATCTACCGTAGCAAATTTGTCAAATGGCCAGCGTGGGATTTTGACAACGACGTAGTCCAGTGCCGGTTCAAATCCCGCCTTCGTTTTTTTCGTTATTGCGTTAGGGATTTCATCAAGATTGAATCCAATAGCGATCTTTGCGCTAACCCGCGCTATCGGGTAACCCGTTGCCTTTGACGCAAGTGCACTCGAGCGGGACACGCGCGGGTTGACTTCAATGACACGATATTCCCATCTCTCCGGGTTAACTGCAAACTGTATATTACAGCCACCTGCAATCCTCAAAGAACGGATGATTTTTATGGCAACACTCCTGAGTATTTGATGTTCTTTATCTGACAATGTTTGGACCGGAGCAACAACAATACTCTCACCTGTATGTATACCCATAGGATCAATATTCTCCATACTACAGACAATAATGCAATTATCGTTGTTATCCCTGATCACCTCATATTCATACTCTTTCCATCCCAGAACATTTTCTTCAAGTAGAACCTGTCTGATAGGCGAACGATTAAGGCCATTGGTAACAAGGTCATATAATTCATCAGCACTATGAGCAACGCCACTGCCGGTACCACCAAGCGTATATGCTGGACGCACCAAAATCGGATATTTCATATCCTTAACAATTCCCTTTGTTTCATCATAACTGTGAACCGCAAAACTCCGGGGAATTGGCTCACCAATCTGATTCATTAGTTTCCGAAAATAATCACGATTCTCCGCCATTTCTATTGATTGTAGAGTTGAACCAAGTAGTTCCACTCCATATCTGGCAAGAGTACCATCTTTAGCCAGAGCGTAAGATAGATTCAAACCAGTCTGACCTCCAAAACCTGGTAGCATCGCCTGTGGTCTTTCCTTTTTCATTATCTTTGCAATAACTCCAACAGTAAGGGGTTCAATATAAACAATATCAGCGGCCTCAAAGTCGGTTTGGATGGTTGCTGGATTAGAATTGACAATTATCGTCTTGTAGCCTTCCTCCCTCAGCGATCTGCTCGCCTGAGAACCCGAAAAATCAAATTCTGCAGCCTGTCCGATTATTATCGGACCTGAACCGATGATTAATACCTTCTCAATGTCTTTGCGACCCGGCATAGACTGTTCTTTTGAACTCCTCAAACAAGAACATTGTATCATAAGGTCCAGGAGAGGCTTCGGGATGAAATTGTACGGAGAATATCGGTAGAGAGCGGTGATGGAAACCTTCAATTGTTCCATCATTCAAGTTTATCCAGTCAAAAACAATTTCATTATCGTTTTTATTTTGACTTAAGGCATAGCCATGATTTTGAGAGGTAATGTAAATACGATTAGTTCTCAGATGTTTGACAGGATGGTTACAACCCCTATGCCCGAATTTCATTTTGTATGTCTTTAGACCAAGCGCAAGACCAAGTATCTGATGTCCAAGACAAATCCCCAGTATCGGATAACTTTCTTTGATCAACTTCTTCAAGGTCTTAACAGTAGAATTCATAATCGCAGGATGTCCAGGATTTCCCGGCCCATTGGAAATCACAATACCATCCGGCTTAAACTTCATAATTGTAGCTGAATCAATATAATATGGAACCTGAATGACTGAGAAATAGTTTAACAAGTTTTTTATAATACTATTTTTGACCCCACAGTCAATAAGTACTACATGTCTCTTATGACTATTCTTATGATGGATTATGGAATTACAGGAAACTTCAGCGACAAGATTCTTTGAATGTGGATGGGTCATTGTTTTCAATCTTTTTACCAGTAATTCAGTATTTAGTTCCTTAGATGTAATCGCGAGCATTGCTTTCATTGTCCCGAAGTATCGCAATTTGATGGTCAATGCCCTTGTATCAATATCCCAAACACAGGGCAGACCACAGTCACAAAGGTATTTGTCAATTCTGTGATTCCTCGCTGAAAAAAAAGCGGGCTCTTTGGTCACGAGCCCGCGAATATGCATACACTTTGATTCTTTGTATTTTGTGTTAAAACCATAGTTACCTATGAGGGGATATGTCATAATGAGAATCTGCCCGGCATATGATGGATCAGTAAACGCCTCTTCATATCCGCTCATCGCAGTATTGAAAACAAGTTCGCCGAGAACCGTCTTCTCAGCACCTAATGCCTTGCCGGTCAAGACCGTTCCGTCCTCAAGAATCAGCAAGCCTTTTTTCATTTTCCCCGGCACCGGCACAAATCAATAGTTGCAAATTATACATCGAGATTCTTGAACTTGATGTAGATTGGAACAACAAGTTTTATTACATTCTTGGCATCAGGACTATTCTGAATATAGGGGTCTTTGATATAATTTAGTATCATTGTGATAAAAACCGAATCTTTGAAGCGTTCTATTTCATCATATTCCTTAACGCTCTTTTTTTCTATGAAATTTTTCAGACGGTTTAACGGTTCCCTGACAACACCAAGTCCATTGTAATTAATGCCACTGATACGCTGTTTGGCTCTCTTTAGCTCCTGGTCTGCGGAAAGAAGAGTAAGTTCAATCTTTGTTTCATAATCATCAACCAATTTGGGGAGGTCCTCCTGAGGAATCGCATACTTTTGCAGATGCGTTGTATCAATATATTGATTTTGGTTCAATTGGCCGTACAAATCACCGAGCTGCCTTATGTATTTTCTCGTTGCTTCACTCAGATTATTGAACAGACTTTTGTTTTGTAGCCAACGTAACGAAACCGCAACCTTTATCCGACGTTTCGTCTTGTCAATGTGCGTCTCTCCAGGTTTGTTATTCGTTTCCTCAAGAATTCTACTCAAATTTTCATTGTTCAGATATATTGGCTCATAGGACAGCTTATTGAGAAGTTTATGAATATCTTGAATGATTTTGTCAATTCTTTCTTTCCTGCTAACCTCAGACAATTGTGGGAAAAACTTATCAACAAAAAATTTGACCAGATATTTGTTAATAGTGTATCGCCCTTCGTCCAATTCTTGTCTGCTTACGGCATTGGGACACCATTCAGCAAATATCTCAACATCCGGCCTTTTTAAGAACTCCAGATCAAAAGGCAGTTCAGTCATTACAGTATCAGGCTGTATTAACCATTGTAAATTCATCAAAACTTCTTCAAGATTATCTAAATGGTTTTTACCTGTCCAAGCCATTGTTTCTCCAGTGATGATTTTTCTGTTCACTATATGATGACATACGAATTCTCTACCATTTTACGCAAAAATATCAAAATGTCAATTATCAAAAAAAAGTGCCTGCCACATGGCAGGCACTTCCAAAAAAATCTATCTAATATCCTACTCGCCACCCTTCAAAACCTTCAGTCGTGCCTCAGTTCTCTTTTTGTAATCCTTTGCTCCCTTGTGATTTGGGTCCAGCGCAAGTACCTGATTGAAGACCTTTAATGCCTCGTCAAAGTTACTTGCCGAGAAGTAGCTTACACCCTTTTTGTACAATGCTTCAATTTCTTGTGCAGTTGCCTTCTTTTCGGGTTCCTTTGGTTTGGTCGTTACAGGTGGTTTCTTTTCTGGGGTTGTCTTTGTCTTCAATCTTGCAATTGCTTCACTGGATTCAGTATGTTGAGGATCAAGTGCAAGAACCTTCTGATAAAATTCGGTCGCCTTGGCAAAATCATTTGCTTTTTCTCTGTTGCGGGCTTCAGTCAGATATGCGCTAATTAGTTCAGCTCTTCGCGTTTCAATATTGGTCAGGTAATCCTTGGCTTCAGTATTATCCGGGTCGAGAGAAAGCACCATTTCAAAAGCCTTCTTGGCTTCAGTCAAATTGCCTTCGGAGAAGTAGATTTTGCCCTGCGCCAGATAAGTCTTGATGCTTTTTTCTCTTTCCATGGCAGCGATCTCACGCTTAATCGCCTCTTCAGTCTTTTTCAAATTGAAAACGAGTTTGCTTCTTACCCCTGGTTTAACGCTGACCTTCGCAAGATAGTCAACATAGTTGGGTGTGCTGACTGTAATTGTATAATTACCAGCAGGAAGACTCAAACTAAATGTTCCAGCAGGTGCCCGGTATCGTTTGTTAATCTCTTTAATATCAACAACACAATTGGACAATAGCTCCTTGGTTGTCTGGTCTTTTATCTCACATTCAATTGAACCAACTTTCGGGGCAGAAACCGCGGAACGATTATTACCCTCAAGTCCGAATGTCCAGCGCGGAGACCATGGTCTGAAATGACCCAGATACTCTGTCTTACACAGAGCCAGAGTCGCGGTAACAACAGGAAAATGATATTTTATTCCCACATTGGCATCCCGACCATCCATCTCTACCGACATCTCAAGGCCGAACGGAAAACTCAATGCTCCGCCCATAAAAAGTCCCAATGCCCACCAGGAATGATCCCTTGTAGCATAATCTTCACCGAGGACAAGAAAATCAGTATTGAAAATATGACTGCGCCAACCATAGCCAACAAATCTACCCCTGCCAAGTCCCAATACGAAATTGGCAACTCTCCCGAAATATTTCTGCATTGCAATATAGCCTGAGAACAACTCCCAGGGTCTTCCGTTCATATTTCTGTGATAGCTCATTTCTTCAATACTTCCGTCGTTACCACCCGCACCGACAGTTGAGATATGCTTTGCATAAGAAATATCATCAACTCCACAGAACCATCCAGTTCCACTCTCTTTTGCCTCTTTCAAAACATAGTTAACACTTGCAACCCAGGTTGTTGGAGTAAACATTGATAATGCAAATTCACCCCTTCCAAAACCATATCTAAAAGCCATAGTAAAATCCTTCGGATCAACAAGAACACTGTCACTGGGATTAGGGTCATCCGAATACATTGGGAAAGAAAACATAGTAGATATCCCCCACATTCCTTTGATATCATAACGAGGAATTGTGGGAATATCCAGATACCCTGATGTACGGCATAATTGTGATATGATCACCAGATAGAATATCACCATAAGACCTCCTTATAGATAAAAAAGACTCCTTCCATCATATTTCCTCAAACCACCTAATTCTATTATATATTATAACAAAAATATCTATTTTGTCAAGCCCCATTTTGCACTCTTCAAAAATCTCAATTTGTTCCTTTTGCGACCCCAGGTTCCCCTAAAGGTAATGAGAAATGATATTGCAAGCAATTGCAAATCAACGAAGAAATTCATTTTTCTTATATATAGCAAATCGTATTTAAATTTATGACGCCTTGGCAAATCGCGAGGGGCATAAATTTGCGCGATTCCAGTAAGTCCGGGCTTGACCTTTACTCTTTCGTTATAACCAGGAATCTCAAAAATATGCAAATAGTGGTCATTCTGTTCAATTTCTGCTGGCAACAATGCACGAGGTCCAACAAAACTCATATCACCGATAAAAATGCTAAGGAGCTGGGGTAATTCATCCATGGCAGTCTTACGAAGGAACCTGCCCATGAATGTAATCCGTGGATCATTGTCACTTGCCTGAGTATGAATTCTCTCATTAAGAGCATTTTTACGCATTGAACGAAACTTAATCGCTTTGAATATCTGTCCATTTTTGCCAATACGCAACTGTTTTATACAACATGGAGAGCCATCTTCAAACCATATCCCTAACCAGATCAACACCCATAACCAGGAAGACAATACCAAGCCCATTCCGCTCAGCACGATATCGAAGATTCGCTTCAAAGACAGCTCTGCATAATCACCTGCGCTACCATCTTGGTCTATGCATTCAACCTTGCGTACGATCCTATTTGCTGTTTCCTCCAACCACACCTCCTTCTACAACCATTCTTTCAAATACCATAGAACACTACCCCCTATTACTTAATTACAGAATATTATATCCAAACCCACATATTTGTCAAGCCCTACTTTGTTAAATCTATTTTAATATCCTTCACCCAGCTCTTCTGCCGAACATACCAGCTAATGGTCTTATTGATCCCCTGAGATAGACTCACCGCAGGTTTCCAGTGTAGTAACATCCTTGCTTTTCTTATATCAGCCCAGGTTGCCTTCAAATCAGCACCGGCAAAAGGTTTTCTGGTGATTCTTGCTTTCTTATTGAGGCACTTTTCAATAATGTGAATCAATGCATTCATAGTGTGCGGTGTGCTGTTTCCAAGATTTATTATCTCATAACCCTTGATATCAAGTGCATTCATTGTACCCTGCGCAATGTCATCAACATAGGTAAAATCCCTGCTCTGTGAACCATCACCATAGAGTATCACATCCTTTCCTTCATCTATCCACTTGATAAACCTGAAAACACTCATATCAGGACGACCCGCAGGTCCATAGACTGTAAAGTATCTGAGAACAATAACATCCATGCCATAAAGATAGTGATATGTATAAGCAATCGATTCCGCAGCCTTCTTTGAGGCAGCATAGGGAGATATTGGAGTGTTCACCGGTAGGTCTTCTCTAAAAGGCATTTTCTGCCCTGCGTATAGTGATGATGTAGATGCAAGAATCATTTTCTTTACTTCATATTCTTTCATTAGTTCCAATAGATTCAAAGTACCAAGTGCATTGGTTGTCATATAGACGAGCGGGTTCTTCATACTGTATCGGACCCCGGCACGAGCTGCAAGATTAATCACCGCATTAAAATTCGAGTTTTTTGCAAAAAAGTTTCTGAGTATGCCACAATCTTCAATATCAATCCTGACAAAATGAAAATTCTTATACTTCTTTAGTTGTTCAAGCCGCCATTTCTTCAATCGCACATCATAGTAGTCATTCATATTATCCAGACCAAAAACAGTGAAACCAAAGTTCAAAAGCACTTCCGCAACCTTATAACCGATAAAACCAGCAGCGCCAGTCAGCACTATTTTCTTTATCGTTTTGTTTGTCTGCATACCTTTTTGCATATATTATACATTATACAAATAAAAGATAATGTGTCAAGCCGCCGATTTGAATCGTCTGCACATTGACAATTTCTCAAGCACCGATAGAATGGTAAAGTTGGAATGAAAAATATAACATTTTTCGTCCAGTTAAAACTAACCGCTACAGAAAACAAAAAAGAATACAAAATCTAGGGCAAACTTTCAGAACCTGTGTCATAATTCAACACTTCATAGAATTGTAGCGGTTTGATTTATCTTTAGTTTAACTCTTGACCCATCAAGGCTAAAGCCTTGAGTTACGAGTTTACTGAGCTGGAGCAAGGAATTTATTCCCGTGAAAAAACGCGACTAATTTGTCTGGTTAAAACCTGACTTTGATAAAATACGAGCACATGTAGCAAAAATTCTTCGCTATTTAAGGTAAATGAATTTCAAAATCTCTACACCTTGATCTGATTCAACATTCAAGAAATAGACACCAGTAGCAAGATTTCTTGGAGAAAATCTCAGGATGCCTTTACCACACAAACCATCTGCTATCTGCTCAACCATTTTTCCAGTAATATCATAAATGCCCAATCTTGAATCTTGTTTATGCGAAAAATCATAACTGATAATGATCTCCTGTCGCACAGGGTTTGACCCGAGTCTGATTCTATTGTTCTGGCTGTATCTATCAGATTCATCAATATCAGTTTGATTGATTATCACATCGCAGATGACCGTATCTCCAGCAATAGTAATGTTGCGTACCGTAACATTCGTGGAAACCCCGTAATTACTATTACTTGAAGGATAGCTATTAGGTCCAAAAAGTGTATTATTGCTATCACCAGGATATGGGTCACCCGAATCTCCAAGTTCATGATGATAATAATGTGGATCAGGTCTGTAACCCCAGCCATGGTCAAGGTCATCACAACCATCTGCTTCTTCAAGATCCACAACATTATGATAGGTACTGCCATATCTCGGATCAATATGCCATATCAATAATCCTCTTCCTGGTAGTGGTGTATCAAAACCCTTATTCTGACGGTTCTCAAGAATGAAGAAGGTATCATTAATGGCACCATTACGCCATACACGATACGCAATCTGATGTGTTTCAAGATCGAGAATTCTCAAACCAATTACATTTGAAGTTATTGGCGTCGGATTGAACCAGTTTACCATTTTCTTGCACCAGGAATCTGCATGTGAAGGGCTCCACGGTGTATTTCCACCGGCACCCCAGGCACCATAACCCATCAAACTCCAATAACCAACACCCCAGCTATTGCGCGAATAGTCATAAAGATCAGGTAAACCAACAACATGACCGAGTTCATGACACATCACACCAATACAACATAGGGTTGTGTCCAGAGCCGGTGTGACAAGATTAACCTCAGGAACATTTGTCGCACCGTCAATAACAACTCCATCATTGGTCGTATAATTGAAACTCGGAATTGCATGCGACCAGCACTGGTGGGGATTACCTGTATCCTCAGCCCCAGGACCAGCATGAACAACAAAGACACCGTCAATGTGATTATCGTTATCAAGGTCAAACTGATGAAAATCAATCGTGGGATCAACAAGTTGAACCGCATCCCTTGCCAGTTGATAACCAGTGCTCAACATATAATTACCATCATCATAATATGCATAGGTGTGGTTTGACATGTACCACCTATTACCACAGATACCACCACGAACATCAGTCTGATTATACGAATTTTCTTTGAAGAAATCATTTAGGCTGCCTTGACGATACTGTCCATAATAAACACCAACAGAATAAAACATGCTGTCATAGCGCGCCGCCCTGCGATTAATGGTGTCTGCGCGATTATCAGTAAACTGAACCAGTATCACACAGGTTTCTATTGAACCGCGTGACAGGTCTTTTGGTGTTTCCCTTGGCGGTCCAACAATGCAGGAACGATATCCGTTGCCCGGATGTTTGGGTGGCATAGCAAGAGCCAACCCAATACATAATATGAGAATATAGAACTGTTTATTCATTTTGCCTCCTGTGCAGTTTTCTCTGCCCTGATAAAAACATATTCACCGCGCAAAAAATGTAGTTCTATCAATGCGTCATCAAGACGCTTAAAAAACCTAACCTGCTCATAATTAATCATACCGTTGCGTGACAGATACGGCGCAATATAATATGAAAAAGCAATTCTTGTCTGGTATGCACAATTGCAAAAAACATTTCTCACCTCTCTTACAACATCCCATCTGGTCACGCCTTCAAGAGGTGCCTTCCGGGTCTCCTCCCTTTTGAAAATTTTCCCGGATACCTTTTGCAGGATCTTTGACTTATCAACAACTGGCAACATAAATATCAACATTGTAGCCAAGCTGTTGAAAGGATTAGAACCCATGTATTCACAGGCAATGAACTTCCCGCCTTTTTTCAGCCAGTGCCAGATTTTTTTGACCAGTTCCGACATATTCGGTATGTGGTGCAACGCATCCCAGGCAACTACTGCGTCAAATGTCGCTTCAGAAAAATCAAAATCATGGATTGAACCGGCAAAGTATTCAATGTTACCAGTAATTTTTTCTTCTTTTTTGACTTTCTCAAAGTAGGCGCGGGCAATAGAAATTTTCTTTGGACTCAAGTCTATACCTGTTACTTTCAATCCTGCCCTTGCCAGTTCAAGTGCGAGCCAACCCACACCACAGCCTATTTCCAGAACATTGCCCGACTTATTATGACAGACCTCATGGATCATTATTCTTCGCTCATCACCGCGCAGAATAGCTTCTATCTGTGGATCATCCCAGATGAAAAAAACCTTTGTCTCGCGTTGCTGTTTCCGTATGTCAGGCAGAGTATCATCCCTTACCCGACTGTCCCAGTAAGCGATTTCATCCGCAGTCTTCTTTAAATATTCTTCCAAGTATACGACCCCTACATTAATCCTTCTATTTTCACTGTTTCAGGTGACTCAACTGCAAAGGATACACTGATCTTAACCTCTTTTTCAGAATCTAACTCTCCTTTCCAGCGGTATATACCAAGTTCTTTTTCCTGTTCTGATGGTTCCAGGAAAAACTTGATATCCTGAACTTTCAATTCGGGATTTTGCGGTACAGGTAGCTGATCAACAAGAGTATATTTTATCTTCTTTTTGTGGTAGTTTTTCACAATATTCTCATAAGTGAATTCGTATTTCAATGTTTTCTTTACAACACCTGCTTTTTCCACATGTGATTTCTTCTGTTTACGTTCGACCTTAATGTGCTCATCAATGCCAAAAGGAAATACTACCTTTTCACTCGGGGCAACATTATCTATATATACCTTACCCGTAAGGTCATCACCAACATAGGTGTTTCCATCACCGCAGAGAAACAGATATGCAGTTGTATTCTTTGCTTCACCATTCAGATATGCAAGTTCAGTAATCCTGGGCATTACAAAATACTCAAATTCAGCCTCAAGTTCAGCATCGCAAATTTTGACCTTCTTTTCATGTTCGCCACTCACTATCGTATATTTACCAGTCAAAGGATATCTAACCGCAATCCCTGTTTCTACTGGAGGTGCTGGTTCGTAAATCCCTTCCTCGCTTATTGCTTTTGATGCAGCGACCTGTTCAGAATCTGCTGCTGGCATTGCACTTGCCATTTTTGCGGCAGGCCTTGGCACATAGGTATTGATATACCACGGTTGTGGTTCTGGAGGCATACCGCCAAGGACCGGTTGGGCAGTTGAAAGAACAATCTTAATATCCTTCCAGTCTTCACCGGTTCTTTGTTCAATCTTTGCATAATAGGAAAGGTCAATCTTTGATTGAGCTGGATTAGCCCTCAATTCGTAGTAAGTCCGCCAGCTTGCACCATAAACCACATAACTTATTTCCAGATGAGAAGGACCAGAACCTTGAGGCGAGGCATCAAAGACGATTGTTTTCCTGTGCTGTGAAAGTGCCTGGACATCATCAATCTCCCTTTTCAAAGCATTAATTGATTCGCGGAGTTTATACCTCAGACGTTCAATCTCAGCAATTCGGTTTTTTATGTTGAGCAACTCATCACCAATGAAATTCAAACCTGCACGCCATGCGTCTGGAGAAATGTTTCCTGTAAACAACTCTTTGGAAATAGTCTGCGGGCTGCTCACGGATATTGTCCCCAGATATTTTGCCTTTTCCTGCAAAACAACCAATTCGTCAGCAAGGGTGCGGTCCTCTGCCTCAAGTTTTCTGATTTTGTTTTCAAGCTCCTTGACCTTCGGAGAAAGTTCACGCTCATACCCGACCCTGACCTGAACTTCGCCAATCTTGAGCCCTTTGGCTTTGATTCTTACTGATTCATCCTCCAGAGAACCGGGCAGGTCAGCAATTTCAAAATCAGACGGTTCTTTAAGATCTACCTCACAAACCCTGACCACCTGCACCCGATCAGTGTAGATTATCACTGTATCGATCTTAGGACATATCTTTATGACCGGCATAATACCTCCTGATAGCTATGTGTCATATTATTCCTATTGTCTGAAAAAAGTCAATATCTTCAAGCAGGTTTAACCAAACTAATGCCTCTCTTAATTCTGCTACCAACTCTAAAAATATGTTATTATCGCCCCACCTCTTTTAACAACACTAATACAGCAATTGCTCCACATTTGCCGATTCCGGAGACTCTACTGAGAATGATGTGTTAATCTTAACGGTCTCGCCTGATTTAATAGTAATCCGCCAGTAGTAGATACCGCGGTCTTTGTCTTCCTCAGTCGGTTTTGGCTCAAAGCTAATATCGGAAACTTTTATGTCCGGTTCCTGTGAAACAGGTATCTGGTCAACAATAGTACACAAGATGTCCTTGTCGCGAAAATTTCTAATTGTGTTTTCGTACAGCAGTTCATGTTTTTTCACTTTCTTAAACAGACCACTCCGGGATACTCTGGATTTTTTCAATTCCCTTGATACCTTTATCATCTCATCCACACCAAGCGATACAGTTATGGACTCATCAGGAGCAAGATTTGGTAGCAATGATTTCCCGGTGAAATCATCGCCCACATAAGTGCTCGCCTCACCACTGATATAAAGATAATCAGATTTATTCTGGAATTTACCGGTTGAATAAGCAAGTTCAGATAACCTGGGAATAATATAATACTCAAAATCAGCATCAAACAGCGCATCATGGATTTGAATTTTCTTTTCTGTGTCTCCGCTCTTTATTGTATATCTGCCTGGCAAAGGATACCATACTGCAATGCCTGTCTGAACCGGCGGAGCAGATGGGGATTCCATTGTTGTCACCGGTAGTCTGCTAATATCAACTACTTTAACCTCAGATGGTACAGCAGCTGGTTTTTCCTCATATCCCTCATATTCATACGAGTATATGTACCACGGCGCTGGTGCAGGTGCTATCCCGCCTAAAGCGGGTTTGCCAGTGGAGAGAACAACCCGTGTGTTTTCCCAGTCCTCACCTGTGCGTTGACTGACTTTAGCAAAATAGGTTACACCAATCTTGCCCGCTGTGGGCTGTGCCCTCAATTCGTAGTATGTTGACCACCTGGCACCATAAAGCACATAACTGAATTCAATTTTGTAATTCCCGGGCTTTTCAGGATAGACATCAAACTTGACGGTCTTCTTGTTTTCCATTAATGACTTCATATCATTAAATTTTGTACGCAGTGTATCCAATTCAAGATTCAGGTCAGTGCGTTCCTTTTCAATCTGTGCAATACGCATCTTCGCATTGAGCAAGCCATCAGTCATGAACTTCAAGCCCTGTTCCCAGGCAAGGGGTGCAACCTTCCCTGTATACACCTCTTTTGATATTGCATCAGGTGCACCCACGCAGATTGTTTGAAGAAACCTTTCCTTTTCTTTGATTACTGAAAGTTCATCAGACAGAGCACGGTCTCTTTGCATAAGCATTTTTACTTTATCTTCAATTTCTTTTACCTGTGGAGAAGGCTTTGCAGTATATCCCTTTTGTATCTGCACCTCACCAACAACCAGACCTCCTGTTCTGATCCTGATTGATTGGTCATCAAGACTGCCTGGCAGGTCACTGAACAATAAATCTGTTGCCTTTTCAAGATACACACTGGCTATTTTTGAAACCATTACCCTATCGCTGTATACAATTACCGAGTCAATCCTGGAATCAACAGCGATATTTAACAGTAAAAAAACTACCAACATAAGACCTCCTTTATGGTTCAACAAAAAAGCAATGCAAAATCACTCAAAAACATACCTTCCTCTCTGGTTAACATGAAAACTCAGCAACTTCTTGCTATCCATGAATATATCATACCCCTGTTTCAGATTATTCCAGAATGCCAAAAGACAAGAATCCGCTTTTGCAATCGGTGCGAGCATTTCCATACCAGTGCTGTCCATAATACAGGGGAAAATATATACCGGTATGGTTTTCCTGTTCCTGGTATAGGTATCAGAACATATTAAATACAATTCTTCTATTGCCTGATTGCCGCTCGGTATACAACCAATTGTTACGGCTTCACCATGGATTGCAATATCACCCCCGGGTCGGTTTTTGTCACTGAGTATCAGGTCTGATGCATTGGGATAGTTAATACCAAGTGCGAGATGAAAACGAGAATTAGGATTGAAACAATTTATCTTGTAAAACCCTTCAGGGATCTGCAAATCGCCTTGCTTACGCTTTGGGCCCAGGCTACCGCAATAGGCAGTGAATCTGTAATCTCTTATTGGCGAGAAATTCTCCTGGCTATCTGGTTTAATCCACAATTGAAGAATCTGTTCATTCTTGTAGACAATGATCAAGACTCTTTCAGGAGGATACTCTACACCCAAACTATCAAAGAGCGAATCAATATGAGGTTGATGTTGTTTTTCAGCCTCTTCAACACGGTCATAGGCACCAGCATTAAGATTAACATTTCTCAACAGAAGAACACAAAAAAACATCAACACAATAATTTTATAAAGAATTGCTTTTATCATCTCTGCCTCAATTCTATGTCCATTCTGGAAAAAATCAACATTAAAAGTTCTATGACTTGCACAAATTACGTATCCATAGTCAATTATGGTAGCAACTCAAAAGCTTGAACAATTGCTCTATCTTTTTATGGCAATAAACTTAACTGTAGGATCCGGTCCATTCTGAACGTCCTCTGTTCATTTCGCTTTTTACAGAATGCCATAATTCCCAGAAATTTCTTATCCTGAAAGTAATATTCTCCAATATCAAACGGTTTAATAATCCTTCTGGTCTTTTCATCATTTGGTTTCAAATAGATTATTTCAATTTCGCAGTTATTTTCAATTGCCTTTCTAATAATTGCAATTTTTTGTTCGATTGCCATCTCTTTCTCAGCAAGTTTATATTGAAAACTGGTCAAAAATCTTACAATCCTTCTATCTGTAAAAATATGGCCTTTTTTAAGGGGTTTCATCAAACTGATACCCTCAAATGAAGTGCACCTGCTCAATGCTACATAAACCTGACCGCCAGCGAATGTGCCTCTACCAATATCAATTATCACTTTGTCAAATGTCTTACCCTGGCTCTTGTGTATAGTCACTGCCCAGGCAAGTCTTAAAGGAAACTGGGTAAATCTCCCTGTCACTTCAGATTCAATAGTCTTGGTCTCTTCATTGTATTTGAAATGAAAAAGTTCCCAGGTAAATGGTGTTACCTCTTCAATACTGCCATCCTGAAACTGAACTCTGATTATATCAGTATCCTTCTTTCTATTATACTTCACTCCCACAATCCTGCCCACAGTTCCATTAACCCATCTTCCCCTGGAGTCATTGTTCAACATCATAATCTGCACACCTTTTTTGATATTCAAAACATAATCTGCAGGAAACGAATTGGGGTCAAATTCGCCACTCAATTCTGCCTGCCATTGATATAATCTACCTGGTAATTTATCCAGATTCTCGTTATTTATCCTGTTCGCTGCTTCAGTTAATGTCGTAAGACAAATAACTAATTCGTTTCCATCACCCATTAACTCGGCACCCACGCGAGAATTTAAAATCTCAACATCTTCCTGGGTAACAGTATTATTCCTGACCCGGTTCAAAAGTTCAATAAACTTAGTATCCTTCTGACGGTACACCTTTTCCAGTTCAATAAATGACATTGGAATCTGTTTGAATGCATTTGAATCAAAAAAATAAGGGCTTGGGTAATGTTCAGTAAAAATCTTTTTTTCTTTTGAAGTAACAACTGGAGGGAGCTGATACAGGTCGCCAATAAAAATCATCTGAATACCACCAAATGGCTGATTGGTTTTTTTACCATTCAATCTCAGAAACTTATCAACGCAGTCCAGTAAGTCTGCCCTCACCATCGAAATTTCATCTATAACGATTGCATCAAGCTCTTTATAAGTCCGAGCATCTTTGGGATTCAATTTCTTAATATTCTGAATTGTAACATCTGGTTTAAAACCAAAGAATGAATGTATTGTCTCACCCTGGACATTGAGGGCAGCCACACCGGTTGGGGCAAGAACAACAATTTTTTTCTTAGTTATAGAACGAAAATATTCTAAGAGCGTGGACTTTCCAGTGCCTGCCTTGCCTGTTATGAATACATTCTCACTTGAATTCTCCATCAACTCAAGTGCTTTTTTGAACTGCTCATTGAATTCAATGTTTGATATATTCATTTAAGCAGATAAGATTAAATTTTATTGAACCCTGTAGATTTCATAAAGAAATTACCGCCGAGGTGATAGATCAGTCCTGCCTTTTCTGAATCCCAGATACCATCTTTGAATAAAGAATCTTCTGCATCTGCATACAGAACCTCACCGAAGAACATATAGTGGTCACCAACCTCTTTGTGGTCAATCAAGGAGCACTCAATTGAGCCAATACACTCTTTTATCTTCGGTGTATTGATTAATTTCACTGCCTTTTCAGGGGTCAATTTTGTCTCTTTAAACTTATCCACCTCCCTGCCAGAGTATGTTCCACAGTAAAGCATTTTATCCAGCATATCCCAGTTTGGAATATTCACGATAAATTCGCCAGACTTTATTATTAATTCTGCTGAAAATCTTTCTTTACCAACTGCGATACCCAATGCTGGTGGCTTGATGGAAATCGGCGTATGCCAGGCAATGGTAATGATACTGGTTTTTTCTTTATATCGGGATGTAACAAGTATTACATTCCCTGAATTTATCAATCGATTTGCCCTTGAAATCGGAACTTCTGTTTTCATACTTATAACACCTCCAATTCTACAATTGGCACGAAGGCGTCAACCTGTTCGCCTTCCTTATAGTTTATCTTTTTTACAATACCGTCTATTTGGGCACGGAGTTCATTCTGCATCTTCATTGCCTCCACAATAGCAAGAGTCTTACCGGCGCTTACTTTATCTCCAACCTTTACTGGAATTTTGACGAGTAAACCAGGCATTGGCGAAACTACTGAATTTGCCTTTGTTGATACCACTGCCTCGGTTTTTTTCTTTTCTGCCCTTGCCTGCTCAAATACATAATATTCACCATCAACCATTATGTATAGCTTATCATTGCTTTGCCCATAATAAATATTAATCAAATCATTATTCAATTTTAACGAAATCATATTACTTGAAACAGAAAAGTCCTTAATCTCATATACATCATTACCAATGGACATCTTAAATATATCGCCCACTTTTTCTAATTTTATTGTGTATGACTTTTCTAAGTAATTGAATGTAATATCCATGTTATTCAAATCTGCATATCTCCCATTTTCCTATCTCCAGCCAGGGATTGGTTTGTCTGGAAACTTCAATAGTTATCCCTTTTTGACTTTTTGAATTCACTGAGACAAGTGCCGACGCAATCAGCGCCATATTAAGATTCTTATGCTGAGGCAGGAGCTCATCAAGATGCTCATCAATAAAATGGGTATGGACACTTCCTGATTTAAACTGCTCGGTCTGCATAATTCTGATTAAAAATGGAATATTGGTCTTTATACCAAGAATCGTATACTCCTTGAGGGCAAAAATCATCCTTTCAATCGCCTCGCGCCGGGTCTCTGCCCAGACAATGAGTTTGGAAAGAATCGGGTCATAATGGGTCGGCACATTCCAGCCCGAATATATACCTGAATCAACCCTGATACCCGGACCGAACGGCTCTTTCAAGAATAAAATTTTACCCGGAGACGGAAAGAAGTTATTCTCCGGGTCTTCAGCATAGATTCTTGCTTCAATCGCATGGCCACGTTGAAAAATGTCTTCCTGCTTTATATTTAGTTTCTCGCCTGCAGCAATTGCAATCTGTTTTTTCACAATATCAACATCCGTGACGAGTTCAGTAATCGGATGTTCAACCTGAACCCGTGCATTCACCTCAAGGAAATAGAAATTTCTATCTTTATCAACTAAAAATTCTACAGTCCCCGCATTGATATATTCTGCTGCAGCAATAATCCTCTTTGCAGTCTCACCCATCCTTTCTCGTAATTCTGGTGTTAGAACTGGTGATGGAGTCTCTTCAATAATCTTCTGATGCCTTCGCTGAATAGAACATTCCCTTTCACAGAGATGAATTACATTGCCGTATTTATCGCGCAGAACCTGGAATTCCACATGCCTCGGTTTCTCAATATACTTTTCTATATATATTGATTCATCACCGAACGCACTCTTTGCCTCACGTCTGCTGAGCTCAATACTTGCTCTTAATTCCTTTTCATCTCGGGCAATATGCATACCCTTACCACCACCACCCATTGATGCCTTCACAATCACAGGATAACCAACCTTCTTTGCCTCATTAAGAAATTCCTCCAGGCTTTTGCCCGCGATCTCCATACCCGGAATTATTGGTGCATTAACCTTTTTTGCAGTTATCCTTGATGCTACCTTGTCGCCAACTAAAGCCAGTGCCTTTGAATCAGGTCCGATAAAAATAATATTGTTCTCCTCACAGGCACGAGCAAAAAGAGGATTCTCAGCAAGAAATCCATAACCAGGATGAATCGCCTCGGCTTTTGCCTGTTTCGCCACTTCAATAATTTTGGGAATATCAAGATAACTTGCCAGTGGCGCAGGTTCGCCAATACAGACCGACTCATTACAATATTGTAAATGCAGAGATTCTTTATCAATTGTAGAATATACCGCAACTGTTTTGATTCCCATTTCCCGGCAGGCACGTGCAACCCTTATTGCAATTTCACCACGATTGGCAATCAGAATTTTCTTAAACATTCTCGTTCACGTCCCTGAATCAAACGACCATTTTGGCTTGCGCTTTTCCAAAAATGCTGCCATTCCTTCCTGACCTTCTTCAGATATACGCATTTTTGCTATCATCTCAGCAGTATATTTCTTGTATTCTTCTGATGTCATTCCCGGAACATTGCGTAAAAGTTCCTTACACATTCTTATTGCCTCAGGTCCACTGGATAACAAAAGTTCAATGAGTCCATTGATTGCCTTTTCCAGAGATTCAGGTGGAACTGCAATATTTATCAATCCCGCATTAAATGCCTTTTCAGCCGACATCCTTTCACCAGTCAGGAAAAACTCCCGACACCTTCCCTCACCACATTTTTTTACTACATACGGTGAAATACAGGCAGGAATAAGCCCCAGCTTCACCTCACTAAAACTGAATTTGGCATCCATTGTGGCAACCGCAATATCACATACTGCAACGAGCCCGGTGCCGCCACCGATTGCATGACCATGCACCTGGGCAATGGTTGGTTTTGGACAGGTATATATTTTGTAAAGCATATCAGCAAGGGCAAGGGATTCTTTTAGATTCTCTTCGTATGAATAATCCTTCACCCTCCGCATCCAGTTCAAATCTGCACCCGCACAGAATGATTTACCCTCACCTTTTAGAACCACAACCCTGATATCTTTAAGATTCTCAATTTCATCAAAAACCTGCGTCAGCTCTTCAATCATCTTATCATTAAAGGCATTGTGCACCTCAGGTCGATTGAGAATAACATAACTGACCTGTTTTTCAATTTTGAAAAGAATGGTTTCACATTTTCTTTCTGACATAACCCCTTATTATATTTCATTACCTGGTTTTGTCAATGTATTCTTATTCTGAGGAATCTTCACATCTAATAAGGGCAAACTCTAATAATGAATTCCCAGCCCTAAAATAAAATGGCGTTCAGGTACTACTTCGCTTTCATCCTTTGAAACAGGTATCATCCATGTTCCCAGTGATAGCGAATATTTTTTGTAATGCAGTGCTAATGACAAAAATGAAAAACCAGCAGGCAAATAATACAAATACGGATAATAATGATAGCCCATGGTCAAGAATTCTGGTTTACCAATGCCAAGCAAGACTGAAACATAGGATAATGAGCCTATTTCACCCCCAACATCATATTGCCCATCTCTTCTGCTTATTCCGCCATAAAAAAGAAGACCCGGTGCCACTTTTAATCCCAACCTCACAGGATCTGTTGGTGTCACAATCTTGCCTGTCGGTCTTACATCAAGCTGAATAATCACTCCTTTATGTTCATAACCAGGCTCCTCCCTTGTTTCAGTATATCCATTTATTGATGCCCCTGCTTCAAAACCTGATTCAACATAACTTGTATGTTTCTCTACCGCACAATAATCGGTGCGTATACCACCATATTTGTAAGTGTACTTTGTAGATTCACATAAACCCTTGTATGTACCCTCACAATATTGTGCTGAGACTCCCACCCTTTTTTCTTTTTTCGCCTCAGCAGTCTCATACATTGCCGGCACTGTAATACACTGGGGCAAAAAGAGAATACAGAAGATAATAATAAGACCGATTATTGGTTTTGATATTTTAGTTGCTGGTATCACTCAAGTTATCTCCACAACCTTATTCTTTGACTTTTCACCCTTTATAATCCGGACCGTGCTCTTTGTCACAGCGAAATAATCTGCCAGAAGTTCAATGACTGCCTGATTTGCCCTGCCCTCAATCGGTGGTGCAGTAACCCGAACCTTCAATATATCACCCTCCTGAATAACCTCATTCTTTCTTGCATTGGTGATCACCTTAATTTCAACTATTTTCATATATGCCAGAACTAGCTGTTATCTATTCAACACCATTATCCAGCCATTGAGAACCGAGGCAAAACTTACCCAGAGAATATATGGAATAAGCAGATAACCTGCAACAGGTGTAATCCTAACAAACAGAATAATCGTCGCAAGTATTAATACCCAGAGGATGATTATATTCACAAATCCGAGCACTGGCGAACGGAGTGCAAAAAAGGAAAATGACCAGAGAATATTCAGCACCAGTTGAATAATAAAGATAATCATTGCAGTCTTCACACCTTCTACACCTGCACCCTTTTGCCACACAAGATAGAATGCAATACCCATTAAAATAAAGAGCGCAGTCCAGACCGGACCGAACAACCAGCTGGGTGGTGTAATTGGTGGCTTATTTAGCTCAAGATACCAGGTGCGGACCGACTGACTTGTTGCAATTGAGCCAAGAAAACCCGCACCAAGGGTGATGACCAACGAAATAACCAATTTTAGAATATCAACTTTCATTGATTTCCTCCTGTTCTTGTAAACATAACTATCTTACCTCAACTGAAGCATTCGGGTCAAAGGGATTGGTTCGTAGGGTAAGCGAATATAGATATGGATAATCCCTTTTTAAATGTTCAACATATCTCAGCCATTCTTCAATCAGAATCTTATATATTCTCACGATGTCATTTGATAGGTGTTCATAGTCCTTTGCTGGCAAATCCCTGAGTGTCTTCCTGTAAAGTAACTCTTCAGTCAAATGGAAAACTGCCCAGAGCAGATTGGTGAATGTCTCGTGTTCTAAAAGATTGGGATTCTCCAGCAGGCCAAGCATAAATTCGCGTTTTGACTTCAAAAAATCCCTCAATCCTTCAAGGGCTATCTTTTCAGCATTAATCTTGAATTTATGGTTTTGCAGATTCTGTTTAAAATTTCTGAAATCTTTATCACTCCAGTCGCTATCAATGGCAATATCTTTTACAATCTCCGTATGATTTTCATCAAAACTTGCGTACTTTCTTAGCAAGTCATTACCAACTTCACTGAAGAAAGCGCCCACGAGCATATTGAGTTTCTCAATTATTGTTCTTTGCTCCCGATAATGCAGTAGTCTGTGTATTACAAGAGTTACGAGCAATACCTCAAAGAATACGAAGGCAACATCACCAATAAGATAAATAAAAATGTGGTGCGGGTCACGAAAGATTAAATAATGAATAAAATAGACCACCACACTAAGCAATATCAAAATAATTCCAAATATGATTTGCCAATCAAAAATTCGTTTTTTCATCATATTTCACTCCTTATGAATAGTGTCGCTCTCTTGAGCCATGTTTTTGTTCCAAGTCTTCTAAAAATCGCTTCTGCTTGTTGTCCATATTTTCTCGCCCTGTTTATAAGATCCTTTCGTTTTAGATTTCTAACTAAGGCATCAACTATATCATTGGGCGCCCGAACAATTAATGTAAAAGACCAAATGATTCTTCCCGCTATCAACACAGGCATAACTTTCCTATCCTACAAGACAAACAATCCCTATAATGATAAACACCACCCCTCCAATGAGTGATATCAGCCGACGATTAATCTTATTTTTAACAAACCTGCCGACAAAAATCGCCATCAACGAAAGCATTGCGAGTGCCAAGATAACGCCAGTAAAAACAAGATAGGGATTATATTTAGTTGCAAAAAGCCCTGATGCGATCTGAGTTTTATCGCCAAGTTCAGAAGCAAATATTAAACCAAAAGCAGAGAAAAAGGGGTTCTTTGGTTCTACTGTTGTCTCGCCTTCTTCGTTCTTCACAATGGTTAGTATGCCAAAAATGATAAAAATGATGCCTGATCCGACTTTGAGATATTTTGCAGGCACAAAATCAGCCACCAAACCACCCAATAGGACTGCCAGTCCATCAGCAATGACAAATGCCAGAAGAACACCCAGAAACAGATAAAGGTGTTTGCCTGTGCGGGTTGCAAGGAGCAGGATTGCAATCTGGGTCTTATCGCCAAGTTCGGCAAGACTGATCGCAATAAATGGTATAAAAAAAGCTTGAAACATTCTATCCGATAATTTAGTTATCCTTATTTTCAAGATACACGGTTCTGATGGGATATGGAATGCTTATGCCTTCCTGTTTGAATCTTTTGTGCAGACGCTTTATGAATTCATGTTTGAGCAAAAATTGGTCCGCATACTCTTCGCAACGCAGAATCACTGTGAAGTTTATGCTAAAATCACTGAATGTATGATATCTTATAAATGGTTCAAATTCTTTAACACCACCAGGAACTTTCTGCTGGACACTTTTTGCAACATCAATAACCACTTTCTCCACCCTTTCAAGGTCACTATCATAGCTCACCCCAACCTGAACTAAAACTGCCAAACCTTTTTCAGGAAGATGATAATTCTTTACAATTGTTTGGGCAAGTTTTGCATTCGGAATAATAATCAGATTGTTAGAAAGTTCGCGAATCGTGGTATTACGCCAGGTAATATCAACGACATAGCCGTCTTCGCCACTGCTGAGTTTGACATAATCATTTGGTCTTAATTGTCTTGTAACAATAATCTGAAGGCCAGCAAAAAAATTGCTTAATGTATCCTGTAATGCCAGTGCGACTGCAAGTCCACCAATACCCAGGCCAGCAAGTATTGGAGCAATTGCAATACCGAGTGCATTGAGTATTATCAGGATACCGATTAATAAGACAAATACCCTGGTAATGCTTGTCAATATGGTTGTTTTTGGTATTGCTTCTTTTATTTTCGCCGATAATAAATCAACAAATCCAACCGCAATTTTGGCAATCACCATTGTGACCGAAAAGATTGTAAGAACGAGTAAAGCTTTGCTGATAACAAGTAATGCCTGTGCATCACTGATGACCCGGGGGATAGCCATTGATGCACCAGCAATAATAAACCAGACAAGAATCCAGCCCTGAAGTGCATGAATAACTATTTCATCCCCACGCCATTTTGTCTTTTTCGCCAGATATCTCAGCCACCTGAATACTACAAACTGACAGATAATTCCCAGGATAATTGAACCAACAACAAAGCTAATTGGTAAAATATATTCTATAATCAATGCTCCCAAAATACCTCCTTACTGTCCTAATATTTTGTCCTCAAATTGAAATGCAATATCAATCTTCAATCCTTCCCTGCCAAAGAAACCTGTCTTTTCAGGATGGACGCTGTAATGGATTGTTTTCGCTGTTGACGGCACGCCAAATTCCCTGCGCAATATTGCCTCATCTGATTCCTTAACACAGTTAATTATAGAAAAAAACAGTATAATAAAAATAATCTTCACCTTGCTTTAAGTCGCGACCCCACTATACTTCTCCTGGATTCCTGTTATGACTCATATAATTGAAGCATTATGAATCTTGCTTAATCCGTCGGGTTGTTCTTGCTACAAACTTTTCACAGGCTCTTATGAATTCCTTTGTCTCGGCAGGATATTTTAGCCAGTAAATGGTCTTATGCCCTTCTTTATCATAACGCACAAGATTTGATAGTTTCAACTTCACCAGATGATTACACACCGTGCCTTTTGTCCTGTTCACTCTTTTCACAATCTCTTCAAGAGACATTGCGCCATTTTCTGAAAGCAGTCTCACAATCGCATAAGTAATCGGATAGCCCATCACTCTACATACCACTGACCCACGATACTTCTTTTCCATTATCTTCATACAATATTATATCCATCAATTTCAAGATTTCAAGATTTCAAAATTTTGAAATCTTGAAATGTTAGGTTTTTGAATAGATACAGAATCAATGGGTATGGTTTCTGAATAAAATTAATTTTGATTATGTTTGTATAGTGCAAAAATGTGAATTTCTATGTTGTGCACTTTCTAACAGTTCATTTTTGCTTGAATTCGATGTTTTGTAGGTGTGGGCAAAGCGTTAGTTGGTTCGAGGTTCAAGTCCCTTCAATGTTCTGATTGTCCTTTTTACCAGCTTCAAGCAACCGTCAATATCGTCACGAATTTGTTTGCCGACAAAACGCAGCACAGACCAACCATAACTCGTAAGTTGATTGTTGTGTCAAAGGTTCATCACGATAAAGCGCTTATGCTCCTATCCAATACTGAATGGTCTATTTTTTTAGTTTGAATCTGGCGACTGCCTTTGCCACTTTACCGGTCATTTTATCCGTAATTGTAATATTAACTTCGTATTCGCCCTCTTCCAGGCTCTCAGTTGTGTTAATATTATTGGTTAAGAAAACCTGGTTCATATCCCTCTCCTTGGAAAATGTGATGGGTTCGGTCAATAAATCCCCATCAAGAAGGACTTTACCTTTTGGATCCTTAACCACAAGATGTTCAGGAATAGAAATCTCATAAGAAGAGTCTGCGTTTTGTTTGTATTTGACATTGTTCAGATTCATGTATATCCAGACCACATCACCGGGTCTGTATGTCGCATTTGCCTGCTCATTGTATTTCATATAATCCTCGGGTTCTGTTGAGCAGAAAACGAGATTTGTTATCCTGAACTCAGCAGTACCCGCACTTGTCGGCGTTCTGTTTGTGCACAAACAAACCAACCAGATGACTCCCAATAAAAAAATCGCATTCAAAGATTGCCTTTTCATTTTACCTCCTGTATTACCCCAAAAATAGTTTTTAATACCGGCGGCATGTTTTTCATTAAACGTCCTGTTCGTTTCAGGACACACAGTGCATCTGCCGTCGCAAATTCATTCATACGATTTTTGCGTGTATTTCCCCATTCAACTGCTGACCAACCGCTCTTTTCTTTCTGGGTTGTTTGATAGTATCTTTTTTCTGCAGGGAAACCACCATCGGACAATTGTTTTCGCTCCAGAATATCATGCACATCACTGCACCTTTTATCACCAATAAAACCTACCTCAGGCATAGCTCTTAGTCCAAACAAGATGTCATAGTGCCAGTAGCAAGGATAGTGCAGGGTCAGGAAATCTTCTTTTCTCCACCTCCTTCTTGGCTTTATATCAAACATCCTTCTCTTCAAAAAAATTTCTGCTGCTTTGCGTGCGGCGATCGTTGTATTGCTTTTGCATGTTCTTCTGAAAACAGCCCTTCCTGGACCCTGTTCCCTGATCTCGTTGGGCAATTCTCTCATTGCCGGTGACTCTGGATTCTCACCCAATACATTAACCTTAATCTGGTACCTGATACACGGCTCTGCCGACCCGAGCAAATTACCTATTGCGTTGGATATTGACACCTTCATTTTGCTAATTCCCGTTCAATATCGCTAATACATCTTCGTCTGCTGTTGTTATTGACTTGATTCCGAATTTTTCAACCAGGAATTTTGCTACATTTGAAGACAAAAATCCAGGCAATGTTGGTCCCAGCCTGATATTCTTGAAACCAAGATATAATAGTGCAAGCAATACCAGAACTGCCTTTTGTTCATACCAGGCAATATCAAATGAAAGGGGCAGTTTGTTAATGTCATCCAGACCAAAGACTTCTTTTAGTTTCAGGGCAATTACTGCGAGTGAGTATGAATCATTGCACTGGCCTGCATCCAGCACACGGGGAATTCCATCAATATCACCAAGATTGAGTTTTATATATCTATACTTTGCACAGCCTGCTGTCAGAATGATTGTATCCTTGGGCAGTTTTTTTGCAACTTCTGTAAAATAGGCTCTTGTCTTGTGTCTACCGTCACAACCAGCCATCACAACAAATCTCCTGATCTTTCCCGCCTTAATTGCCGCGACGATCTTATCAGCTAATTTCAATACCTGACCATGTCCAAAACCTCCAATTATCTTCCCTTTTTCAAGTTCCCCTGGTGGCGCACACTTCTTTGCGCGTTCAACAATTTTGGAAAAATCTTTATGTCCACCAGCTGGTCTATCAAGTATATAGGTGCAGCCCTCAAATGCTACAGGACCGGTGGTAAATATTCTGTCCGTATGTTCAACCTTTGGTGGCACCAGACAATTAGAAGTAAACAGCACCGGACCATTGAAGCTTTCAATCTCCTCTTTTTGCAGATACCACGAATTACCATAGTTACCAACCAGATTGTCATATTTCTTGAAAAAAGGGCGGTAATGTGCAGGTAGCATTTCACCATGTGTGTAAACATCTATGCCAATTCCTTTTGTCTGTTCAAGCAATTCTTCCAGGTCAACCAGGTCGTGTCCAGAAATCAGAATACCCGGTCTGTTTCTAACACCAAGATTAACTTCGGTGATTTCCTGGCTGCCATAATGAGCATTTGCTTCATCAAGGTATTTCATCACTGCAACACCCATTTCACCGGTCTTCATAACCAGGTTAATAAGCCTGTCCTGCGTAATATTTTCCTCGGCTAATTCTGCCAGTGCCTCAAAAAGAAATTCAAATAACTCCCTGCCAGTGCCCTTACCCTTGATCTGATATCCATGTTCTAAGTATGCTGCAATTCCCTTCAGTCCATATTGAACGATTGCCTTCAAAGAACGAATATCTTCATTCTGTATTGCGAGCCAGCCTGCAATACCTGATTCTGCCTTTTCAATTATTTCCTGGTCAGATTCAGGTGTCCAGAGTGCGCATTCTGGTAGCATTTTCTCGTCTATTTTTTCTCTTTGCATGACCTCATTCTTCAGTCTGTCCCGGAACTGAATTGCGGTCTTGATATATTGAACGAAATTGTCTTTGACAAAATCAGTATTTGTTATTGTGGTGAACAAATGTTTGTCAACAAAATAGGCTGCAGCCTCGTCATAGATACCATGTTTTTTGCCTTTTACTGCCCATATAGAAATTCCTTTCAAGACCCATATCAATAAGTCCTGAAGATTTGCAGTCTCTGCTGTTTTACCACACATACCCTGCTTCATTGAACAACCCTTATTGCCAGCAGTTTCCTGACACTGATGGCAGAACATTAGTGCATTTTGCATTAAATACCCCCTATCATTATTTAGACCTGCAATACACCAATTAGGTTAGAACAACCAATTTTTCCCATTTCTCAATATCACCAGGGACTACCTTAAATATGCTGTTTGTTTCAATATGTTTTCTATTCTTTATCTTTTCGCATTTTTCTCTATCTCGTTTTTTTAGTTTGCAACATAACAACTTAAATTCATATACAACCTGACCCCTTCTCACAGGTATTCTCTCCTTTGTTTCTTTACACACCTGCTGGATTTTAGTCGTATCAAAATTATACCCGCGTTTTTCTGCCTCTTTTGCTACTTCCCGCAAATACAAGCTAATTAAGCCAGGAGGATTTTTTGAATTCTTAAATCTAATAAGCTGGGGATGATTTTTATAGCCCTTGGTTTTGCCAGCAAGGACTTTCTGAGCAAGCAGACCTTCCCTCCACACTGCCAGTAATCCTTTTCTGTCCAGATATTTCGGATGCAAAGACCAGAGCCTCATTAGAAATATAAACTACCCATTAGATAACCATTCATCAATTGCGCCGGATACAGAACTGAATCTATTGCGTATCAACAGAAAAAACCAGGCAACTGTTACTGCTGTAATAATTAACGCAGGTAATAGAGAATGAAATCTAAAAATGGATATGAAATAGAAAAGGAACAAAATAGCAGGAATTTTGAGGTTAATACAAAGACTAACCTCTATCTCATTTGGTGAAACAAGGTCAATGGAGCCATGAATCGGACAAATGGAATATCTGGAAACTGAGTAATTCCACTCAAATTCCTTAAAGAACAGCTGTTTTTGAGAGGATTCATATAATTTATATTTGTTCTTGATCCGGGCGAACAGTAGATTATGCAATTTCTCAACTGCCGGCAGTCTCATCAAACTATTGAATATCGGTTTTCTTTTTTTGTATACAACAACAAGATAACGGAAGTATAATGAACTTCGCCACATTGGCAGAATTTCATCCAGCAAGATAGCAAGTGCCATAACAATGATTGCCAAGAACAGCATATTAATCTCGGATTAGGCACAATTGACAAACCAATCGCGCACTATTATTCTTCGCCCTTGGTTTTTGTCTTTATCGGTTCAACAAGCAAGACATACGCTGGTTTTTCACTTCTTGAGCGATGGCGTGTGCCCCGTTTTACAAGAAAACCCTCACCTTCTTTTAATTCTATTGATTCATTTTCAAGGTCAATGAAAATCTTGCCCTTAACAACAAAAAAGAATTCGTCTTCATTCAGATGTGTATGCCATCTGTAAATACCATCAATCTTGGCGATACGCAGGGCTGTTTCATTCACATAACAAATATCCTGCGGTTGCCAGGGTTCTTTTAGTTTTTTGTCAATTTCCTTGAAATTTATCTTTGGCATTATGCCTCCTTCAAAACTACATGCCAACAGATTGAAGCAGAGTCAAAGAATAAGTTTATCTGTTCGCATCCGTTCACATCCGTCTGGATGGTAAACCGTCTCTGGTAGATCACATTCTGAACACGCCAAATTTATGGTCGGGTATGGGTGCATTAAGAGACATCGCAATACTCAGTCCAAGAATCGTTCGTGTATCAACCGGATCAATGATTCCATCGTCCCAGAGATTTGCAGTTGAATAATAGGCACTGGATTCGTATTCATATTTGGCAAGTATTGGTTTGCGAATTTCTTCAATTTCCTCTGGCGTTGGCTTCTTGCCTTCTTTCATCAGCGCCTTTACCCTGATATCAGTAAGCACATCTGCTGCCTGCTCACCACCCATTACACAAATTTTGGCATTTGGATACATAAAGAGCAGACGCGGTTCATAAGCCCGACCACACATACCATAGTTGCCAGCACCATAAGAGCCACCAACTATTATTGTGAACTTCGGAACCTGGGCATTTGCTACGGCGTGCACAAGCTTGGCACCATCCTTGGCAATACCCTGGTGTTCATATCTTTTGCCAACGATAAACCCGGTAATATTCTGTAGAAACAAAAGTGGAATCCTGCGTACACAACACATTTCAATAAAATGTGCACCTTTTTGCGAAGATTCAGAAAACAGAACACCATTATTGCCGAGAATTCCAACGGGATAGCCCATAATTCGCGCAAACCCACAAACAAGCGTTGGTCCATAAAGCTCTTTGAATTCGTGGAACTCACTACTATCTACAATCCTGGCAATCACTTCTCTCATATCAAAGGACTTGCGCAAATCCCTGGGAATTATACCGTATAGTTCTTTCGGATCATACGCTGGCTCTACAGGTTCACTTCTCTCAAGTGGATATTTAGGCACTCTTCCCAAATTCTCAATGATATTTCTTGTTATCTCAATTGCCTGCTCATCATTTACCGCATAATGGTCACTTACACCAGAAATTCGGCAGTGAACATCAGCACCACCAAGTTCTTCTTCAGTCACAACCTCACCAGTAGCAGCCTTGACCAGCGGAGGTCCGCCAATATATATCGTGCCCACGCCCTTAACCTGCACAACCTCATCACTCATTGCCGGCTGATACGCACCACCCGCTGTGCAGAATCCCAAAACAACAGAAATCTGCGGAATATTCATTGCAGACATTATTGCCTGATTATAGAAGATTCTACCAAAATGAAACCTATCAGGAAAAGTCCCAACCTGTAATGGCAAGAAAATACCACCTGAGTCCACAAGATAAACACAGGGCAGGTGATTAGCAATCGCAATTTCCTGAGCACGAATGTGTTTCTTAATGGTCTCAGGAACATATGTTCCGCCTTTTACTGTCGCATCATGGGCAACAATCATAACTTCACGACCATGGACTACGCCAATGCCGGTAATAATGGCAGCAGAGGGATGTTCATTATCATACATATCCCAGGCAGCAAGTGGGCTTAACTCAAGAAATGGCGTATCTGGATCAAGCAACAAATTCAATCTCTCGCGCACAAACATCTTCCCGCGCTCTTTATGTTTCTTATGCATATGTTCTGGACCACCTTTCCTTACCAGTTCAAGACGTTCTTTTAAAACCATCACTGCTTCTTCCATCGCCCGGCAGTTATCCTTAAATTCTGTACTGCTGGTATTGATTTTTGACTCTATTTTGTACATAATCCTTCCAAAGTTTAAGGTTGCACGTTATAGGGTATCGCAGCCCGTATCGTTGATTGTTTATCGTCTATCGTATTTTGCACCGTATAACGAAGCCGTGCGACGAAACGGGCAGCTACACCGCATAACATTTAACGATAGCTTTTTACACAAGCACTGCCTTATATCCATAGCAGATAATTCCTGCCGCACCTTCTTCTTGAATCTTTCGAAACATGAGTCTAATAGTCTTGCCGATTGCAACATCTTCTGGTCTGCAATCAACAACCTGAGCCATAATCCTGACGCCGTCATTCAATTCAATTATCGCTACATCATAAGGAACCTGCGTGGAAAACTGCTCTGGCGCCACGCGAATTGTCGTATGAGTTACAATTTTGCCGGTATCATTCAAAATAACCTTCTCAAACTCCCGTGATTTGCAATTTGAACAGATCAATCGAGGGGGGAAGAAAATCTTCCCGCATTTCTTGCATTTTCCTGCCTCAAGCCGATACCTTTGAGGCATTTCTCTGGTATATCTTGGTGAAGGCATAAAGACTCCTCTTTTAAAAAATACTAAATTCCAAATTCCAAACCCAAAATTCCAATTATTAAATCTGTTGTTTGGAATTCAAGTGTAAGGGGCTGTTTTGGAAGCGGTTCACCTTACCAACCCCAGTATTCAATCAACCTTCAGTATATGCACGACTGACGAGGCTCCTGATCCACCCATATTCTGTGCCAGACCAATTTTAGCATTCTTGATCTGACGCTTGCCCGCATTACCGCGCAGTTGTTCCACAACCTCAACAATCTGGGCAACACCGGTTGCACCAACCGGATGACCTTTTGACTTCAAACCGCCTGAAGTATTAATAGGTATCATGCCCGTAAGAGCAGTTTCACCCTTTTCAGTCAACTGAAATGCCTTACCGCGTTCACAAAAACCGAGCTCTTCAATTATGCATAACTCGGCAATGGTAAAACAATCATGGACTTCAGCAAGATTTATTTCTGAGGGTTTGATTCCAGCCATTTTATAGGCACGTTCAGCCGCGCTTTTGATCGCGCTTAAGCTGAGAATATCCTGCCTTTGATGGAGTGCGAGAGTATCAGTTCCCGCACCAGAACCAATGACTTTTATTACTGGTTTACCTAATTTTTTCGCAATCTCTGGTGTTGTAACAATTGCACAGGCAGCACCATCAGAAACCGGAGAACTGTCCATAACCGTAATCGGGTCTGCAACCATTGTCGCACTCAGCACATCATCAATTGTGATTTCACTCGGAAACTGGGCGTTTGGATTCATTGAACCATTATGATGATTCTTGACTGCAACCATTGCCAGGTGTTTTCTATTTGCTCCATAACGCGCAAAATATGCATTGGCAATCATTGCATAAAGACCAGGAAATGTGATACCATGATAGCATTCATATTCCTGGTCAGCGGCAGTGGAAAGCGCATAAGTGACATCAGCTCCGTCTGTCATTTTCTCAACACCACCCGCAAGTATAATATCATTCATGCCTGAGGCAACATCAATGAATGCCTGTCTGAATGCAAATCCACCCGATGCACAGGCAGATTCTACCCTTACTGCAGGGATTGGTGCAACCCCAAGATAATCTGCCATTAAAGCACCGATATGCTCCTGTCCCACAAATAACCCGGAAGTCATTGTGCCAACATACATGGTATCAATATGATCAACACCTGCATCATCGATTGCCTTAAGTGCTGCTTCAACAAAAATATCCCTTAATGATTTTGTCCATAATTCGCCAAATTTTGTCATTCCTATACCAATGACACAAACTTCACGCATAGAAACCTCCCAACATTAAATACATTAATTGCAGTATCGTCCTTTCGGACTTGCAGTATTATTACATTTGTAGTATCGCCTGCGGCTCGCTATTTTTTGCGAACGAAGTGATACTGCATTTTCCGCAAGTGTAACAATCCTGCAAATCCGCCATAAGGTTTGGCGGATGATACTGTAAGCGAAGCGATCCTGCATATTTTTACTCTGCCATTATTATCTTATGGCGATGTTTGGCATATTCGCCGTAAGTGAGATAAATCCTGTTGTTTTCAAGCATGTCTTTGAGCTTAGCTGCTTTATCGCGAACAGTCTCAATGTGCTCAGTAACCCTGTACACAAAAGCATCACTACCAGCGCCAGAACCGAAAGATACCATGAATATCAAATCACCGGGTTTTGCCACATCCAGCACTGCTGAAAATCCGGTGGGTGAAGAACCTGAATAGGTATTGCCCATCAACGGAACGATCCAGCCTGGTTCAACTTGCTCCTTTGTGAAACCAAGCCTTTTACCAATGGTCATTGGAAACTTGCCATTCGGCATGTGGAATATTGCGTATTTGAAATCACCGGGTTTGAAACCGGTCTTCTCCAGAATGCCTTTGCCTGCATTGTAAATGTGTTTGAAATATGCCGGGTCACCAGTAAACCTACCACCATGCCTTGGATAGAATTGGTATTCCCTGCGCCAGAAGTCCGGTGTATCCGTTGCCCATGAATATGTATCAAGAACCTCTACGATTATTTTTTCCTTGCCGAAAATAAACGCTGAACCACCTGCCGAGGCAGAAAATTCAAGGGCATCGCCAGGTGCACCCTGTGAAGTATCTGCACCAATCGCCATTGCATATTCCATAACACCAGCCCTGATCAGACTATAACAAACAAACATTGCTTCTGTCCCAGCCTTACAGGCAAATTCAAAACTGGCAATATGAACCTCAGGTGTAATACCCAGTGCCTCAGCAACAACCGTGGCAGATGGTTTCACTGCATAAGGATGTGATTCAGAACCGACATAAACCGCACCGATCTTCTTCGGTTCAATTCCTGCTCTTTTCAGGGCATTTTTTGCTGCTTCAACCGAAATTGTAATTGTATCCTCATCAACGCCCGGCACAGTTTTTTCCCTTAATGCCAGACCTCTTTTGATTGTCTCCGGGTCCCTTCCCCATTGCTTTGCAATCTCTTCTACCTTGATGCGATAGCGAGGAAGATACGACCCATAACCTATAATGCCAATCTTTTCAGGCATTTAACCTCCTTTTGCTCTCTTTAATCGATTTTCTCTTCTTTTTTCTGCCTTTTTAAACTCAAGCCTTTCTTCTTTTGTTTCCAGTTTCAAACCCGGCACCTTCATAGGTTTGCCAGATTTATCCAAAGCCACATAAACCAAATATGCCTGGTTAGTTAGCTGAACCTCATGTGTTTTAACATTCTCTGCAAAAACATCAACTTTTACTTCCATTGAGGTCTTACCAACCCAGGTCAGTTTTGCTTTTAAACGCACAATATCGCCCAGTTTGACCGGATGTCTAAAATCTAAATTATCAACTGATGCAGTAACAACCACACTATTGGCATGGCGCGCGGCCGCCATTCCACCAGCAATATGAATCCAGTGCATCAACCTACCCCCTAAAAGATTACCCAGCAGATTTGTGTCATTGGGCAAAACAAGTTCATTCATTATCGTCTCTGATTCGCTTGCGCTCTTAGGTTTCATAACTACCGATAGGCAACAAAATCTTTCCCCAATAACTCACGGGCAACGATTATTTTCATAATTTCAAGTGTACCCTCTGCCCAGTAATAACTTCTCACACCCTTGAGTGCAAGTTCTAAATTACAGTCTGTAGTATAGCCGTATGCACCATACCACTGGATTGCATCATTGATGGCTTCAAATGCTGCAGGAACAGCTGAAAGCTTGGCAGCAGCACAGTTCTTTGCCACCTCAAATCTACTACAAGATCTGTCATTCTGTTCTTTTCCATACAACCAAAGTGCCCTATATCCAAGCATTCTAAACGCCTGCAATCTTGACCAATGTTCGGCAAGTTTGAATTGGATTCCCTCAAATTTCCCAATTGGTTGTCCAAAAGCCTTGCGCGTTTTTATATAATCCATTGCCTGTTCTAATGATGATAACGCTGTGCCACAGGCAACAAGTGATATAATAGCCCGGGCAAAATCAAATCCCTCCATCGCAATTTGAAATCCTCTGCCTTCCTCACCGATCAAATTTTCTCGGGAAAGTTCTACGCCTTCCATTGAGAAACCGCCCGAAGATATACCTCTTCTACCCCAATCCTTCAGAATGGTGGTAGCTATTCCTTTGATATTCTTTATTGGAACATAAAACAAACTCATTCCTCTGGCATATTTTTCTGGAGCGGTCTTAGCAATCATTACATAGCCACCGGCTCCAGGCAGGTAATTTACAATTTCTTCTATTCCGCTGATAAACATTTTTTCACCCGAAAGGATATATTTATCACCTGCTAATCTTGCTACGGTCCTTATGTTTACTAAATCAGAACCCGCATCAGGTTCAGTAGCAGCAATACCCAAGAACGCCTTTCCTTGAACAATCCTGGGCAAAACCTCTTTCTTGATTTTATCAGCACCATATTTATTTAAGATATAGCCCCAGACATTCTGAACCAAAAAGAATGTTGGTATTGCACAGGTAATATCACCACGGGCAAGTTCCTCTGCTACGATTCCCACAGTTATCGGGTCAGATACAGAACCACCGTATTGTGGAGAAAAGGTCATACCCAATAATCCTAATTCAGAAAGTCGGGAAATTATTTTCTCAGGTATCCTTTCTTCTTCATCCATCCTTCTCAATATCGGCTTTAATTCTTTTTGCGCGAAGTCCTGAACTGTCTTGTGAATCAATTTCTGCGCTGTGGTAAATTCAAATTCCATACTTTATCAATTCTGGTTTCCAGTCTTTTCCGATCCACACACCGATAATTTCCACACCAAGATTCCATTCTTTTATCAGGGAAATTACATTTTTGATTTGTTCTGAATGGGTCTTTTGATCCACGGGATTACCTGCACAATCATAATGCCCGGTAATCACTAAGAGTTTTGAACCATGTTTATTTATTGATATTTCAACCCACCTTTTAACTTCTTCAATTTTTGGAGTATCCTTAGCTTCTGACAACATTTTGTCTGGTCCTGGCATGGTAATCATATCAACATAATCAACCTGATAATTCCTTTTAATAAAATCTATCACCGGTACCTGCACCCTACCATCCATACAATTGATCGCGGTAGCAAATTTAGCCATTCTCTTCGCCTTGCGCTTTGCGCAGCCTATCCATTATTGCCCTGCCTAATCCAATTTCGGGTACCGGCTCAGCATAGATAATATCAATATCAGCCCTTTCCAACCTGTGTAGTGCCTCAAACAAATTACATGCTGCCTCCTTCAAATCACCATCTATTGATAGCACTTCAACAAATTTAAAAGGCAAATCAGAACCGGTTTGCTTGAAAGCCAATAGCCCTACCCTCAAGTTATTTTCTATTTTGAAATTACCGTTAGCAATAATCTTTAAAGGAATTCTTGGTGCGTAGTGTTTATGAAATTGGCCTGGCGAACGAATTTTATTAAGATTCTTCCCAATCTCTACCTTACCAATCACAACTTCAATTTCTTCAACAGGTAATGCCCCTATTCTTAACACGGTAGGGCTATTGGTTATGTCTAAGACTGTTGATTCTATCCCAATATCTGTCTTGCCACCGTCTATTATCAAATCAATCTTATCTCCCAGTTGTTCAGCAACATGCTCTGCTGTGGTAGGGCTTAAGCATCCAAAAATATTCGCACTGGGAGCAGCAATGGGCACGCCTGATGTCCTTATTAATTCCAGAGCTATCTGATTTGCGGGCATTCTAATTGCCACTGTCTCCAGCCCGGCTGTTACAATCTTAGGTACAATATCAGACTTAGCAACAACAAGGGTCAAAGGACCAGGCCAGAATTTTTCAATGAGGACTTCGTATTTTTGGTTAAAGGTATCTGAGAGTCGTGGGAACATTTCAAGGTCTGCGATATGAACAATAAGAGGGTCAAAACTCGGTCGGTCTTTGACTTCAAAAATTTTTGCCACTGCCCTGGGATTTAATGCAGATGCGCCAAGACCATACACTGTTTCCGTAGGAAAGGCAACCAGTCCCCCGTTTTTCAGTATTTCTGCTGCCTCAATTACTATTTGCCTGTTATACGGTTCTTTTCTTACCATTAAGTTATTCTTTTAACCATCTCCAAGACTTCTCTTAGGGGTGGTGCGTCAAACCATTTTCTCTTTGTTAATTCGTTTGTATAAGATTGATAAATAAGACTAATTGCTTTAAATAATTCTGGAGTAAGTTTAGGTGGCGTAGACTTAACAATTTTTTTCCAATTCACCCGGTCTTCCTTCTTTGCCTCTTCAACATCTTTATACCAATCAGTTTTGCGATAGAATATGCGTGCAATTTCCTTACTCACGGGTAGCCCCTCATAAGTAAATCTACATTCATCAAGTGTCCCCAGGGCATCTACTAACACAAAATTCCTATTTTCGTTAAAACCAATCTCTATTTTGCCATCTTCATTAAACAATCCAAAAGGTCTTGTCTCCTGGGTTATTAGTTCATTAATGAAGGCAACAATCCGCTTCATTTCGCTTAATTCTTCATCGCTGAGTGCACATACCTGCTTTGCCTCCGGCCAGGTCAAATACCTGTCTGTTACCTCAAGTTTTGTAGAAACATCATAAATAGGTTTTTTTAGAATCTGTCCAGGTTCAGGTATTTTATCAAGACCCAGGTCAGTGTATTTTAGTGTCCCTTCTTTTAAGCGTTTGAATACCGAAGAGCCTGCAGGGAGTGCGTTGCGATAAATAATCTCAAGCGGTATCAGAAAATTTGCTTTTTCTTTCTGATAATTTGAATAATCGTATTTTTCACCAACAAGGTTCGGCTTAATAACCCGGAGTAGCTTGATTTCAATCGTATCCGAAGGCGCTGTTAGTTCATTCAATTTTTTGGACTTACCATCCTCAACCACACCAAGATAATGGGACATTATTCCTGACTGTTCAAGTTTCTCAAAAAAATAGGCAGTAGCAAGACAGATGGCTGTACCCTTATTAGTAATATGGTCAGGCATCTCTCCCCAATCAAAGACAGAATACCTATCAGAGAATACAAACCTGCCAACACCAGGTTCTTTCTCAGTTGGTTGGTTTATAACCGTAAGGTCTTTAACACTACCCATTAGTTACCTCCTCATCTGCCTTGTCCAATTCCTTTTTCTTTTGTTCCTGATATGATTTTATTTTTGCTTCAAGATTCCTATCAGCAAGGGCAAGAATCTTTATCGCAGCAAACCCTGCCTCTTCAGGTTCAATTACAGTCATGGGACACACGCCCGATGGCATTCTTAGGGTGGAAAAAATATCTGCACCTGCAAATTTCTCACTATAAGGCGGACAGGCAATAACCGGCTTTGTGGTCTGGGCATCAACAAATCCACTCAAGGCATTGCTTCTACCCGCAACAGTAATAAAAACCGCATTCTCTTTTTCATATTCTTTAATTATCTCAAGAACCTTTAATGGAACCTTATGTGCTGAACCAATCCGCATAACACATTTTATTCCCATATCCTCCACTACCTTTGCAATCCTCTTGCTATGCTCAAGGTCAGCCTTTGAGCCCATAATAATTACTACCTTTGCCATTTGCTCTCCTCTTTTCAATTAAGTTTGATTATATTTGAAAAATGTAGTGAAGTCAACAAAAATCGGACTGGCAGGAATTACTTATATTGCAATAGTGCAGGGTAAAAGTCTTATACCAACAAATCCTGCTAATCCCTTATCAACAGTCCTTCCAATGACATAACCTCTGGTCTTATAACCAACCTGTGCCATAAGGTAGAATTTGTTTGAAATAGAAAAATCAAGATTTGTATTTATACCAAAACCTGAACCATAGAACTTCTGTATCCACAAATCAATATTGATGCCGGCAACAAATTTTGATATACTAACAAGGTCTACAAATGAAGCACCTGTTGCTCTATGAGAAACCAGCCCTGTTATTTCAAATGTCTATCAAAAAATGAGAGCGTTTTTGTAAAAAATTCAGGATAATTAATCATTTCCGGTCCTTTTTCACCACCATGTTCTGCGTCAGGCACAATCCATAATTCTTTTTGTCCCTTGAGTTTCTTGAATACCTTCTCTGACATCCAGACTGGTGTTCTATTATCTTTTTCACCAACTATCAAGAACACTGGTGTTCTTACTTTACCTGCGGCATATAACGGCAGGAGTTTTTCAGGGTATTTATCTGGAGCTTCAAATTGTCTATCCGGTGCGACTTTCTTTAGATTCAATATCAGGTCTTCAAATGTTGTAATCAGAGCCCTGGCAATGTAAGCAGAAATATCATTTCTTGATGCCAGTATTGCAAAAGATAAATATGCTCCAGTAGAAAAACCCATCAGACCGATCTTCTGCGAATCTACTTCAGGCTGTTTTTTCACAAAATCTATTGCTGCATGATAGTCAATCAGAAATTCGGAACAGCAGAGTTTGTCCTCATCAATAGCCCAGGAAGCGCTCTGACCAAATCCGCGCCAGTCAAATGTGAAAACATTGTAGCCTCGGGTATAATAATGATAGGCATAAAACATTGAAAATGACATGTTTCCTGCATCACCATCACATATGATAATAGTTGGGCGTTTGCCCTGTGGATATTCATAGTCTCTTGATTGTGGTTTCATACTATCCGGCACCATCATCATCCTGCCCATCAAAGCATTAGCAATACCAGCAGTATCTTGAGCCGGATAAAACCATCCCTTCAGAACAAGCCCATCCGTGGTCTCAAAAGAAACTTCCCGGTAGATGATCCCAAAATCTGAAGGCACACAGGGATATTGCAGAATGGGCTTCATGGAATGAAGATAGTCTGGCACAAGAATAACAAGAAATAGCAGTGCTATCAATTTTGTCTTTGTCATAAAAACCTTCCTTTAACAATGAAAATTAGGATTGCAATTCTTAGACTTTGTCAAATGCCTGACTCAGGTCAGCAATCAAATCCTCAACATTCTCAATTCCCACTGACATTCGAACAAATCCCGGATTAATACCCGCCTTGATTAGTTCGTCTTCATTATAGGTTGAATGTGTCATAGATGCAGGGTGCTCAATCAGTGTATCAGTATCACCAAGACTCACTGCCAGGGTGCAGAGTTTTAGTGAATTCATCAAAATCTTACCTGCTTCTCTGCCGCCCTTTAAATCAAATCCGAGCATGCCGCCAAAGGCACGCATCTGTTTTTTTGCAATTTCGTGACCTGGATGGTCTTCAAGGCCCGGGTAATACACCCGCTCAACCCGGGGATGACTTTTTAGAAATTTTGCAATTGCCATTGCATTTGCACAATGTCTTTCCATCCTCACTGCGAGAGTCTTCAAACCCCTCAAGATTAACCAGGCATTGATTGGCGAAATGCATCCTCCCACATCCTGGGCAATTTCTTTAGCCAGGTATTTGACAAAATCCTTTTTACCCAAGACTCCGCCACCAATCAAATCACCGTGCCCGCCAAGATATTTTGTAGCAGAATGCACAACTATATCTGCACCAAGTTCAATCGGTCTCTGGAGATAAGGGGTTGCAAAGGTATTATCTACACAAAGCATAATATTATGCTGATGAGCAATCTGAGCTATTCTCCCTATATCATTTATCTTGAGTGTCGGATTGGCTGGAGATTCTATTAGCATCAACTTTGTATTTGCTCTGATTGCTGATTCTATTTGCCCTTCATCTGTTGTATCAACATATGTTGTGGTAATGCCAATGCGTGGTAAAAGATGATGCAAGAGCGCATAAGTTCCACCGTAAATTACTTTGTCTGAAACAATATGTTCGCCTGACTTACAGCAGGCAAGGACCGTAGCAAATATCGCGGCCATTCCTGAAGCAAAAACTAAACCTGCTTCAGCCGATTCAAGCAGCGCCACTTTTTGAGCAAGCAAATCAATCGTTGGATTACCAAGACGGGTATAAATATACCCCGTTTCTTCGTCCTTAAATAACCGTGCACCGTGGTCTACATCCTTAAAAACAAATGTTGATGTCATGTAAATTGGTGGAACATGCGCACCAGTATCTTTATCCGGATGCACACCACCGTGCACGATATTAGTCTCCATATGCATGAATACCTCCTATGTATTCAAAAAACAAAAAAAATTAAGATATAACAAAAGCTCCATTCTTATCCTTCTGTCAGTTCAATCAAAACACCATTTGTTCCTGAAGGGTGTATAAATGCAATCTTCTTACCCATTGCTCCAGTACGTGGTGTTTCATCAATAAGTTTTGTACCAGCATCTTTTAGTTTTTTCAACTCTGCCTTGATATCTTCAACTTCTATTGCAATATGATGCAGACCCTCTCCCCTTTTTTCAATAAACTTTGCTACTGGACTATCAGCGCTTATTGGCTCAAGCAACTCAATATGTGTCTCGCCGAGTTCCAGTATCGCAACTTTTACCTTTTGTTCAGGAACTTCTTCAGTAGTAAGCAAATTCAGTCCAAGAAGTTCCTGCCAGATTGCAAGACTCTCGTTAATGCTCTTTACTGCAATGGCAATATGATCTAATTTCATAGTATAAAGTAATCAGTAGCCAGTAAGCAGAAGGACTTCATTGTTAACCTCTCAGCTTCTTGATTAATGAATTGAGCATGGCGATAATTTCATTCAACTGGCTAACTCTTTTTTCAATAATTTTATCAGACAGAAATTTTTTGAAACGAAAATATCTGCCTCTACTTTCGCCTGCAGAACCACGAGCAATTATAAAGAAATGTTTTAATTCCTTTCCGGCTTTTATTTCAAAGCCTTCTTCCATATTAGAACATATTGAATCCAAACTACGTACCTGATTTTTTGCTAACGCACGGCTAAGGAATGACTTTAACAAAACAGGTAAATCCTCTTGAACAAAATTATCAAAAAGCTGAACAGCCTTCTGATAAACAACAAAATCTTCTATGGATTTAATTTGCCTCTTCATATTACTGGCTACTGACTACTGGGTTACTTGCTACTCTCATAGTAGTTTTCTTTTCTTTGCCTCTTCTTCCAACCAGGAGCGGAAATTGTGATGGGCAATCTTGATCAGTGTCTCAGCGCGCTGACGAAGATTCTTGCCGTGAAGATAGGCAACACCGTATTCAGTTACTACATAATGAACATCAGCGCGTGTAGTAACTACTCCTGCCCCAACCTGAAGCGTAGGAACAATCTTAGAGACTGTATCATTCTTAGCAGTTGAAGGTAACGCGATAATTGGTTTACCACCTTTTGATTGCGCAGCCCCGCGGATGAAATCAACCTGACCACCGAAACCAGAATAGATTCTTGTCCCGATGGAATCAGAACATACCTGTCCTGTAATATCAACTTCAATTGCTGAGTTTATTGCCACCATTTTGTCATTTCGTGCCACTACAACCGGATGGTTTGTATAATTTGTGGGGTGGGTTTCAAAAATCGGGTTGTTATCAATAAATTCATAAAGCCGTTTCGAGCCCAGATAGAATGTGGCAACAACTTTGTAAGGATGTAATGTCTTCTTTGAACCGGTGATAACGCCTGCCTCAATAGCCTCCATAATACTGTCTGACACCATTTCCGTATGAACACCAAGATCACGCTTACCAAACATTGCCTTCAATGCTGCATTTGGTATGCCACCAATACCCAGCTGCAGTGTTGAGCCATCCTCTACAAGATCTGCAATATGCTGTCCAATTTTTCTCTCTACATCGGTAAAAGGAATGCTCTCAAGCTCAGGCAAATCAAGATTAACCTCAACAATTTTATGAACACGGGATATGTGAATGAATGAATCACCCAAAGTTCTTGGCATCTTTTCGTTTATCTGGGCAACGACAATCTTAGCCGTCTCGGCAGCTGCTTTGGAACAAAGACACTCCACACCAAAACTCATGAAACCATGTTCATCAGGTGGTGATAGATGTAAAAAAGCAACATTCAGTGGCAGGAGTCCAGAATAGAACAGATCCGGTATTTCGTAAAGGAATACTGGAATATAGTCTGCCCTTCCTTCATTAACTGCAGCACGGTCACCAGGTCCCACAAACAACGAATTATGTCTGAAATGACCTGCCATACCTGGTTTGGACAAAGGATCGTCTCCAAACAGCAGAACATGCGTAATCTCCACATTAGTAAGCTCGTCCTTGCGCATTGCCAGAGCCTGGGTCAAGGTCATGGGTGTTGCAGCATTACCACTTATGTAGACGCGATCATTGCTCTTAACTATTGAGACAGCCTCCTCAAGCGAGCATTTTTTCTTTTTGTATTCATCATACCAGTTCATAGTGAATACTCCTTCCTGATTTCGCCATTCTCAGCATATATACCACGGGCAATTTCAGGTAATTCCCTCAATGCCTTTTCAAAACCAAATTCAGCAATCGCCCTCAAATATGGAAAAATACCTGATGAAATGGCGTGGGTCGCAGTTCTTGCAACAACTGTTGTTGCGTTAGGCATGCAGAAATGGATAACACCATCAACATCATAAATAAATCTCCCGGTTAGTGTAATCTTCGCGGTTTCTACAGAACCACCCTGATCAATGTCAAAATCAATGATTACTGCGCCTTTCTTCATTGTCTTCACCATATCTGCAGTAACCAAAATTGGTGTCCGTTTACCAGGGACAAGAACAGCACCTATTACCACATCGGCAAATTTGACAAGTTTCTCAATATTATACTTCGTTGAGAACATTGTGGTGATCTTGCTACCCTCGGTATGGCACATCAGATTATCAAGT
>FWPU01000994.1_pt1 | contig 60147 bp, 35 predicted proteins | sample 2228361 | NCBI WGS metagenome assembly FWPU01 (sample SAMEA103939777, study PRJEB20133) | metagenome
TGAGCCAACTATGCACGCAACCCTTACGAGCCGCCGGCTTTACGCCGGCGGGGCGTCAATGAGCCAACTATGCACGCAACCCTTACGAGCCGCCGGCTTTACGCCGGCGGGGCGTCAATGAGCCAACTATGCACGCAACCGCTACGAGCCGCCGGCTTTACGCCGGCGGGGCATGATTTAGCCGCATGCGCATGAGGCGACAATCCTGCAAGGTGTTGAGTTCGAGTCGTTTCAGCAATGCACGGAGATGATCGCAGCAGCCGCACACGTGTGCCGCATCGCATGCCGCACGGGTGTGCCCGCACAGTTCCAACCCTAAGAACGAGCGGCCGCTGACGAGATCGCAACAGGCACATTCGAGAAAGGACACGCACATGGCCACAGGCCGGTATACGGGGCCGCTGGAGCCGGCAGGCGAGTGCTGCTGGCGGATTCCCAAGAGCTACAAGCCCGGCATGCGCGTCGACGGCTTGATTTTCGCCAACGAGGAGCTGCTGGAGCAGATCCGCAACGACCAGGCGCCCGAGCAGGTGGCCAACGTGGCCTTTCTCCCGGGCATCCAGTACGCCAGCCTGGCCATGCCAGATATCCACTGGGGCTACGGCTTCTGCATTGGCGGCGTGGCGGCTACGGACCCGGACGAGGGGGGCGTGATCTCGCCGGGAGGTGTGGGCTACGACATCAACTGCGGCGTCCGGCTGGTGCGCTCGAACCTGCAAGAGCAGGACGTGAGGCCGCACATTACGCGGCTGGTGGAGGAGCTGTTCCGCCGCATCCCGACCGGCGCCGGGCAAAGCGGCAAGTACAGCTTCAACGATCGCGAACTCAAGCAGTTGATGCACGATGGGCCGCGATGGCTGTTGCAGCGCGGCCTGGCCACTCAGGGTGACATCGAGCACACCGAGGCCCAAGGTTGCCTGGAGGGTGCGGTTCCCGACTACGTCAGCCCACGCGCCTTGGAACGCGGCCGGGACCAGTGCGGCACGCTGGGATCGGGAAACCATTTTCTCGAGGTGCAGGTAGTCGATCAGGTGTTCGATGAGGCCGCTGCCCGCGCCATGCACCTTGCCGAGGGCATGGTCTGCGTGATGATCCACTCCGGCTCCCGCGGCCTGGGCTACCAGGTCTGCGACGATGCCCTGCGTGCCCTGCGCGGCGTGCCGGAGAAATATGGCATCGAGCTGCCCGATCGGCAGCTTGCCTGTGCTCCGGTGAACAGTCCGGAGGGGGAGCACTACCTGGGCGCGATGCGTGCCGCGGCCAACTATGCCTGGTGCAACCGGCAGTTGCTCATGTGGCAGGCGCGCGAGGCGTTCGAGGCGGTGCTCGGCACGCCTTGGGAGGAGCTGCAAATGAACCTGGTCTACGATGTCGCGCACAACATCGCCAAGTTCGAAGAGCACCAGATCGAAGGCCGGCGCCGCCGCGTGTGGGTGCACCGCAAGGGGGCCACGCGTGCCTTTCCGCCAGGCCATCCGGAGGTGCCGAGCATGTACAGCCAGATCGGACAGCCCGTGATCATTCCTGGAGACATGGGCCGGGCAAGCTGGGTTCTTGTGGGTCAGGCCGGCAGCATGGCACAGACCTTCGGCACGGCCTGCCACGGTGCGGGCCGCGTGCTCAGCCGCACTGCGGCGGTCAAGCAGGCGCACGGCCGCCGCATCGATCAAGAGCTGCTCGACCGCGGCGTGGTAGCGCGCGCCCGGAGCTGGAAGGGTCTGGCTGAAGAGCAGCCCGATGCCTACAAGGACGTGGATCTGGTCGTCGAGGTCGTGCACACCGCCGGACTAGCCGCGAAGGTGGCCCGCATGCGGCCGATTGGAGTGATCAAGGGTTAGCCGTTCGCCTCCGACCACCCCAGAGCACGCAGGTCCACGCACGCCTGACCATGAAAGAATCTGCCGGCACGTTGCTGTACCGCCTTCGGGAGGGCAAGCTCGAAGTCCTGCTGGTGCATCCATCTGGGAATTACAACCGACACGCGCCATGGAGCATTCCCAAGGGCCTGCCAGACGAGGGCGAAGATCTCCAGCGTGCGGCCCGGCGCGAGACACGCGAAGAGACAGGCGTCGAGCCTGGCCGGCTTTTCTCGCTCGGTTCGATACAGTACCAGAAAAGCCGCAAGGTAGTGCACTGCTTTGCCGGCCCCGCGCCGGACGATGCCTCCCCGCGCTGCGCATCTTGGGAAGTGGACCGCGCCGAATTTGTGCCCCTCGAGCAGGCCCTGGCCCTCATCCACCCAGATCAGCGCCCCTTTCTTGAGCGGCTATGCGAGAGCCTGGAGAAGAACTAAAACACCGAGCAGTCCGTCGCATCCCGCGATCGCGCCGGTTCGCCTTATCCGCCTAAACACCTGCCGATATTGCGCCGCTACAGAAGTTCGTGCAGCACGCGACCGCGGCTGATGACGAGCGGCCGGTCGAGGGCGTCGCGAATCTCGGTGTCGGGATGGTGCCCGAGCAGATGGAAGATGGTGGCAGAGAGATCCTGCGGCTGCACCACGCCCTGGACAGGTTCTGCCCCCAACCGGTCGGACGCGCCATGCACCACTCCCCCGCGCACGCCGCCGCCCGCTAATGCAACGCTGAAGACGTTGCCCCAGTGGTCGCGCCCCCCAGCCTGGTTGATACGGGGCGTGCGGCCAAACTCCCCCATCCATACCACCAGCGTCTCCTCCAGCAGGCCCCGCTCCGTGAGATCCTCCAGCAGGGCCGAGTAGGCCAGATCCATGGGCGGCATCAGCGCCGTCTTCAACCGTTCGGCGTTCTTCTGGTGCGTGTCCCACGCGGGCGCGGCAGATGTGTCGTACTCCCAGCGAGTCCAGTTCACTTGCACCAGCGAAACGCCCGCCTCGATCAGCCGCCGCGCCAAAAGCACGCTCTGCCCAAAACGGTTTCGCCCGTACCGCTCACGCACCTTGTCGGGCTCTTCCTCCAGCCGGAAGGCCCGCCGCGCCTCCGCAGAGCCGAGCAACTCGAACGCCTGCCGGTTCAGCATCTGCCACCGCGCCGCTGCCCCGCCTTGTTCGACTGCCCGCAGGCCCGCGTTCACCTGCTCAAACAGCGTGCGGCGCGTCTCCAGCCGCTCTAACGTCAGGCCGTCCGGCAGCTTCAACTCCGGCACCTGGAAATCGGGCGAGTTGGGATCGCATGTCAGCAGCCAGGGGTCGGCACGGCGGCCCAAGAAGCCGCCGTCTTGTCCAGGCCAAACGATGCGCCCGGTGTTCCAGATTTCCTCGGGCAGCCTCACGGCCGCCGGCAGCGGGCCATCGTCCGGCCGCAAATAGCGGACTACAGCGCCAACACACGGCCAGTCGTTGGGGAAGCCGGGTGTGGCGTTCTCTGCGTTGGTGGGCTGGTGCGGATAGCCCGTGAGCATCCAGTAGCCGCTGGAAGAATGGGCATTGTCTCGGGTCGACATGGCCCGCAGCACGGCGATGCGGTCCGTGAGCCGAGCCGTGAGCGGCATCAGCTCGCACACGTGCAGGCCGGGCGTGGCAGTCTCGATGGTGCGAAACTCGCCGCGCACCTCAGCCGGCGCCTCAGGCTTCGGATCCCACGTTTCGTGCTGCGGAGGACCGCCAAGCAGAAACAGGATGATACAGTTCTTCGCACGCCCGAAGCTGCCAGTCTGGGCGACCATTCCCACGGCCGCCCGCCGAGATGCCGATAAAGCCGACAGCGACAGCCCAAAAGCACCAAGGCCCCCCACGCGCAGCCACTCGCGCCGCGTGAGGCCGTCGCACAATCGCTGGCGTGGTCCCAGAAAGCTCAGCATGGGAGGGCGTGGTACGTGGGCCTAGCAGGCAGCCATGGGCCGGGTATGCCGCAACGCATAAGCCGTCGTTGATGATACGCCGGCTGGCCTGGGAACGCAAGTCAGGCGCGAGGGCGAGGGCACCTCGATCTTGGCGCGATGATCGTGTGCCTAGTTGAACCGCTCTCAGAAACCGGTACAATCGCGGCCAGCGCGAAGCTAGTGCTGCTCCATCAACCTTTGAGGAGTCTTTCGCCATGAAGGACCAGCCACATCTCACCCTGCCGAAGGGTGGGTTCAGTCGTCGAGCATTTCTCAAGGGCTCTGGCGCTGCGGCGGCGGCCACGGCGGCGGTCTCAGGCGCCACGGGCGTCGAGGCTGCCGAGGCGCGGGCCACATTCATTGCCGCAGAATCCACCACCATCGAACTGCGTGTCAACGGCAAGCCGCACAAGGTAAGCGTCGAGCCGCGCACCACGTTGCTAGACGTGCTCCGCTACCAGCTCGACCTGACCGGGGCCAAGCCCGTCAGCATCGATGGTTCCAGCGGTGCGGCCACGGTGCTGATCGACGGTAAGCCTGCCAGCGCCAATGTGGTGCTGGCTCTTGATTGCCGCGGCAAGAGCATCCAGACCGTCGAAAGCCTCGGCGGCAAGGATCCGGATCCCGTGGTCAAGGCATTCATCGAGCACGATGCCATGCAGTGCGGATTCTGCACGCCAGGCTTTGTGGTGGCGGTGCGTGCCTTCCTCGACAAGAACCCCAACGCCACCAGGGAGCAGATCGTGGCGGGCCTGAACGGCAACCTGTGCCGTTGCGGCACCTACGCCAATGTCATCATGGCCGCAATCGACGCGGCGAAAGGAGGCAAGTAATGGCCGTCGAATATCGCTGGCCCGAACAGGGTAAAACGGCTCTCGTGGGCCATGACCAGGATCGCATCGACGGTCTGGCCAAGGCAACGGGTACAGCCAAGTACTCCTACGATATCAACACCAAGCGGATGCTCGTTGCTCGCATGCTGGGTTGCCCGCATGCCCACTGCCGCATCAAGTCGATCGACGTCAGCCCCGCCTTGCAGGTGCCTGGCGTCGTCGCCGCCAAGCCCATGCAAGAAGCCGGAGCGGAGATCCAGTGGCCTGGCGAACCGCTGGCCGTGGTTGCTGCTGAGAGCGAGGCAGCCGCTGCCGAAGGCGCCGCCGCAGTGCAGGTGGAGTACGAACTCCTGGAGGTGTTCGTCGACGACACCAACCGCGAAGCTGCCGAGGCTGCCGGCCGCACTGCAAAGGGCGGCCAGAGCATCGAGCTGGAGCGCGAGCCCGGCGAGGACGAAGACGAAACCGAGTTCGAGGATCGTGAGATCCAGCGGCTGCTGGACGAAGCAGCCAAGGATGGCGTGGTCCTGGAGGCCGACTACGGCATCCACGCCATTACGCACATGTGCCTGGAACCGCACGGCTCGACGTGCGAGTGGCAGGGAGATAAGCTCACAGCCCACCTCTCTACCCAAAACGTTTCCGGCACCGCGGGACAGTTCGCGGGACCGCTGGGCATTACGGCCGATGACGTCACCGTGCATTGCGATTTCATCGGCGGCGGCTTCGGCAGCAAGTTCTCTCCCGATGCCTGGGGCGTCGTGTGCGCCCAACTTGCCAGGGAAACGGGCCGCGGCGTGAAGCTGATGCTCACCCGCGAGCAAGAACTCAAGATCGCCGGCGCCCGCCCTTCTGCATTCATTCACGTCCGCGTCGGTGCGAACAAAGATGGCGTGGTCACGGTGTGGGACTCGCACCACTGGGGCACCGGCGGCCCAGAGAGCGGCAGCATCCGGCCGGCCCTGGTCCCCTACGTCTTCGCACCGCCTAACCGCCGCGCCGTGCATACCGTGATCAAGACGAACACCGGCCCGTACCGCGCGTGGCGTGCCCCCGATCATCCCCAGGCCTGTGCCCTCTCGCAGACGGCGTATGACGACATCGCCCGCATGCTGAAGATGGACAGCTACGAGGTCTTCCGCCGCAACCTGCACACCACCAGGCTGCCAGATGTCTACGCCGCCGAGATGGAAATTGCTGCCCGCCTGATCGGCTGGAAGGAGAAGTACCACCTCCACGGCCAGGGACCGCAAGAAGGGTCCGTCGTCACCGGCTTGGGCATGGCCTTACACACCTGGGGCGGCGCAGCACACGACTCCACCTGCCTCTTGCGCATCCACCCCGACGGCGGCGTGGAAACGTCCCTGGGAAGCCAAGATATCGGCACCGGCACACGTACGGTGATCGCCATGGTGGTGGCCGAGACGCTGGGCCTGCCAGTGGGTGCGGTGAAGGTGAACATCGGCAGTTCTAAGTTCCCGCCCAGCGGCCCTTCGGGCGGCAGTACCACGGTGGGCGGCGTGGCCGAATCGAATCGCCGCGCTGCCCAGGACGCGCTGGCTCAGATCTTGGAACTCGTGGGCAAGAAACTCAAGGTCTCGCCAGAGAAGTTGGTCGCCAGCCAGGGGCGAATTCACGTTGCTGGCAAGCGCGACCAGGGCTTGTCTTGGAAAGAAGCATGCAGCCTGCTGGGTATGAAGCCGCTGGAGGTGCGCGGCAGCTACTCGCGCCGCGAGAACCAGCCCAGCAAGCTGTCTAGCGAGACGGTGGGCGGCGTGCAGATGGCTGAAGTGGCTGTAGACAAGCGCACCGGCGTGGTCCAGATGCGCAAGTTCGTGGCCGTGCAAGATATGGGGTTGATCATCAATCCCAAGACTGCCCGCAGCCAGGTGTACGGCGCGGTGATCATGGGCATTGCGTATGCCCTGTTTGAAGAGCGGATCATCGACCGCACCACGGGCGAGTTCCTGAACTGCGAAATTGCCGACTACCGCCTCCCCAGGCTGGGAGACATCGGCGAGATCGTCGTCGAACTGTATCAGCCGGAGAGCGAGTACAATCGCGGTGTGGTGGGCCTGGGCGAACCTCCCGTGATCAGCCCCGGCGCCGCCATTTCCAACGCTGTGGCCAACGCACTGGGGGTGCGCGTGCCCGTCTTGCCCCTTACGCCGCAGCGGGTACTCGAGGCCATCAAGAGGAGCAACGTCTGATGAAACCGTTTGAATACGCCGCGCCCCGCGAGGAAGCGGGAGTGCTCGAACTGCTGTCGCCCGAGCCGGGCCATACAGAGATTTTGGCCGGCGGCACGGATTTGCTGCCGCTCGTGCAGAAGATGATTCTCACGCCGCAGCGGCTGGTGAACATCAAAGAGGTGGCGTCCCTGCGCACGCTCGAAGCCGACTCGCAAGGCGTGACGATCGGCGCGGCCGTCACGCTGGACGAAATGCTCGATGCGCCCGAGCTGGGGCCTTTCACGGCGTTGCTGGAGGCTATTCGCGGGATCGATGCGCTGCAACTCATCGCACAAATGACGCTCGGCGGCGAACTCTGCCGGCGGCCGCAGTGCTGGTACTTCCGCAACGGCCATGGTTTGCTGGCTGAGGGAGGGCGGCGCGTGGTCGAAGGAGACAACCGCTACCACGCCATCCTGGGCAACAGCGGCCCAGCCAAGTTCGTGCACGCCTCTCGCCTTGCACCGGCGCTGCTGGCACTCGATGCCCGCGTGCGCATCGTCGGCCCCGGCCCAGAGGACGAGCAGTTTCTTCCCCTGGCCGATTTCTTCCACACGCCGCGGCATGAACGCCAGCGCGAGACAGTGCTGGCGCCCAATCAGTTCCTCACGCATGTGTTTTTGCCCAGTGTCCAGGGATGGCTCAACGCAACGTACGAGGTGAAACACGGCCGGGGTCCCGCCGCACCGCTGGCCGCCGCGAGCGCCGCACTGCTGTTGGACGGCGGCCGCATTGTCGACGCACGCGTGGTGCTCGGCCACGTGGCCCCTGTACCGTGGGTATCGCACGAGGCTGCGCAAGAGCTGATGGGACGCCCCGTTTCGGCTGCAACTGCCGAAAGCGCTGGCCGCGCGGCCGTGGCTGCCGCCACGCCCCTCTCTTACAACGCCTACAAGGTGGACCTCGCCGCCGTGGCCGTCGAACGCGCCATCTTGAAGGCAGCCGGCTTGCCCACAGGAGGGTTCTAGAGATGCCATACAAGCGTCAGGAATTGCCCGAAGGCCTGGAGGTCGTACAGCCCGCCTGCCGCCACCTGCTCTCCAAGGGTATGTACATCACGGGTGAGCGCGACCCCGCCCTGGATGGGCGAGCCGGAGACGGCAACTGCTGGTGCGGCAAGACCCAGCGAGCCGTAGGCCCCGATCACCAGATGGTCGGCCGCGCGCGTTGCGTGCCCGGCCGAAACTGCTACGAGCCGCTGGTGTAGCTCGCATACATCGGCACGGTGCGGCGGTCTCCGTTGCACCTGTCACGTAAGTACGTGCCGGCGGCGGCGTACTTGCGCCTGCATGCGCGTGCCGTACGACCAGCGACGGCAGCAGCCCAGCAGGCCGCCCGCGGCTTGTGGCCGCGCAGACCGCTCGAGTGGCTCGAGATTGTAACGGGGCAGCCATAGGGAGAAGCGTGTATGAACCGACGCCGTTTATTGCAACAGGGCTTGGGCTTGGCGGCGGCATTTGCGGCCCAGCTTGCCAGCCGGCGTACCGGCGCGTGCGCTTCTGCGAACGAGCGTGTGACGCTTTGCGTAGCCGGCGTGCGAGGCCAGGGTGGGCAACTGCTGGCTACCTTTGCGAGCCTGCCGACCGCGACCGTGAAGTACGTGTGCGATGTCGACCAGAGCGTGCTCCATCAGCGCATCGACGAGACAGAGAGCCGCACCGGCCGCCGGCCCGAGGGCATCTCAGACTTCCGCCGCGCGCTCGATGATCCGCAGGTGGATGCGATCGTGCTGGGAACGCCCGATCACTGGCATGCCATTCCCACCATCATGGCCTGCCAGGCTGGTAAGGACGTGTACGTCGAGAAGCCAGATGGCCACAACTTGCTGGAGGGCCGCAGCATGCTGGCGGCGATGCGCAAGTATGGCCGAATCGTACAGCTTGGAACGCAGGGGCGCAGCGGGCCGCACTTGCTCTCGGCCATGGAGTACTTGCGCGCCGGCCGCCTGGGGCGCCCCGTTTGTGCCAAGGCCTGGGAGAGTTCGCGCCAGGGAGCATTGGCCAAGCGGCCTGATGGCGACCCTCCGCCGGGCGTCGATTACGACATGTGGCTTGGCCCCGCGCCCAAGCGGCCCTTCAATCCCAACCGCTTCCACGGCAATTGGCGGTGGTTCTTCGACTACGGCACGGGGGACCTGGGGAACGACGGCGTGCATCGGCTGGATATGGCACGCTGGGCCCTAGAAAGCGCCATGGCCGGCTCGGGCGAAGGCCCGCTCGGTTTGCCCGAGAGCGTCTCGGCACACGGTGGCAAGTTTTACTTCGACGACGAGCAAGAGTGGCCAGACACGCTGCAAGTCACTTATGCCTTCGCTTCCAAGCTGCTCACCTACGAGATGCGCATCTGGGCGCCCTATACGTATCATGGCGAGAGCGAGGGGGCAGCCGTGTTTGGCGACGAAGGGTACATGATCATCGGCAACAGCCGCTGGCGCCACTATAGTCCCAAGGGAGAACTGGTGGCCGAAGACGCCGCAGGCTACAACCTCGAGGGCCATGCGCAGAACTTCATCGATTGCATGCACAGCCGCCAGCGGCCGGCTGCCGACCTGGAGACGGTGGGGAGCATCTCCAGCATGCTCTGCCATCTGGGCAACGCAGCCTGGCGTGCAGGCCGCACGCTCCGGTTCGACGCCGAGAATTACCGCTTTGTTGGCGACGAAGACGCGAACCAGTACTTGACGCGCCCCGAATACCGCGCTCCCTGGAAGCTTCCCTCGCCCGCCGAAGTATGACGCATGTGGGGCGCTTTCCTCCATGCCCCCCATACCAGGGGGAGGGTACGGGGTCAGGCCCGGCGCACGCCCCGCCAGCGCTGCCTCCTCTACCGCGTGCCACTGCTTGAATGCGGGCTGGTAAAGGTTACGCAATCGTGCGAGCGTAACTCGGCCGCATTCAAGCAGTGTGCGGAGAGGGCGAGAGGTCTGTACCGCGGGCTAAAGCAAGCGGGGACGCTTGCTGCACGTGCCGCGCTGCCGAGGACAGAGCCGCCGATGGGACGCGGTATAAGGCATGTCAATGAGAGCAAGCGCTATTTGGGCAGATCGGTCTCCGCGGCTTACGGCGAGAAGAGGTCTTGTGCCTCGTGGGCAGCGAGGATCAAGCGTGCCACGTCGGCCAGCTTGCGGTTCGTATCGCTGGCCATACGTTGCATGCGGCGGTGGGCCGCTTCCTCGTCGAGCTGGGCGTGCTTCATGAGCACGCCCTTGGCTCGCTCGATGAGCTTGCGCTCTTCTAGCGTACGCGTCAGTTCCGCCACGGTGCGTTGTGCGTCGCTGAGCTGTTGGTAGCGTCGGCAGGCAATCGCCACGGCGGCCTCGAGATCGGCCCGTTCTATGGGCTTGACCAGGTAGCCCATCACATGAGAAGCAGTTGCACGCTCGATCAGATCTTCGTCGTGATACGCAGAGACCAGGATCATGGGCGCGGGGGCATCGCGTGCGATGGCCAGCGCGGCCTCGATGCCATCTAGCACGGGCATGCGAATGTCGCTGACGACGAGATCGGGCCGCAATTGCAGACAGGCGTCCACCAGTTCGCGGCCGTTGGAGGCACTGGCTACGACCTCGTGGCCCATGTCTCGGAAGGTTTCTTCGAGCCACCGGCGGATGAGAGGCTCGTCGTCGGCTAGGGCGATACGCAAGGGTGCAGTCATGAGGCATCGGTTGGGAGGATGATGATGATTTCGGCGCCTGGCCCTTGTTCGCCGACAGAGATCACGCCCTGGTGCGCCTCTACGAGCCGGCGTGCGATGGCCATGCCCAGTCCCGTGCCACGGACCTTGGTTGTGAAGAACGGGTCGAAGATGTGCTGGGCCTGCTCAGAAGAAAGGCCTGGCCCCTCGTCTCGGATGGACAGCCGCCAGGCGGGCCGGCCGGCATGTTCGACCGCCGTCCAGGAGAAATGCACTACGGCCTCCGCGCCGGCCTGGTTTGCCAGGGGTGCAGGGGTGCCGGCGAGCTGTTCCCTACCGAGCGGCGCTTCTGAACAGCCGCCCTGCGGTTGGTTCCCAGCCGCGGCGCTCGCAGAGCCAGCCGCGGCATCGAGGGCGTTCTCGAAGATGTTGCGGAATACCTGCTGCATCGCGTTGGGATCCACGGTGCAGGTTGGTGCGGGGCCGGGACCTTCGATGAGCAGTCGAGCCGGGCAGCCATTTCGCGTAGCCAACAGGTCGTTCCAAGTTTGCCGGGCGAGTGCGGCCAGGTCGGCGGAAACGCGCCGCAGCACTGGGGGGGCGGCGAAGTTGCGCACCTGTTCGAAGAGGTCTCTCAAGTAATACTGGGCCCGCTGCAACTCGCCGATGAGTTCGAGGGCCTCTGTGCGATCCTGCACGCGGCGGGCGAGCATTTCCAGCACCGATTGGCTGCGCTGCAAGGCATTGCGGCTTTCGTGCGCAAGTCCTGTCATGGCCTCGCCGATCGCAGCCAGGCGTTCGGTGGCCACGCGGCGTTCTTGCGCCTGGCGTTGGGCGGTGACATCCTCAGCTAGGCCCGCGATGCGGAGCAAGCGGCCTTGCTCGTCGCGCACGGCGAAGCCGCGGTCCCAAATCCAGCGTTCCCGGCCGTCCGGCAGAGCGAGCCGATACTCCACGTCGAAGCCGCCGGTTTGGGACACCTGGCACAGCGCGTCGCGGCGCTTCGCGCGGTCGTCGGGGTGAATCGCCTCCTCCCACGCCTGCGGCGACGCGGCCAGCTCTGCCGGATCCCGTTCCCAGATTTGGCGGAAGGCAGGGCTCACGTACAGAAAGCGGCTGCCATCGGCCGCGGTCATCCAGAATACCTCGTCCAACGTCTCGGCAAGCTGACGGAACCGCAGCTCCTGCTCGCGCAGGCCGTGCACCGCTTGCTCGCGCTCCATGCGGTAGCGAGCCAGAAACCACGTGCCTCCTCCAAGGGCCACGAGGATGCCCGCCAGCACCGGGGCGAGCAAGTTCATGAGCCGATCGCGGTTCGCCGAGCGGATCGTCGGCCCCACGTGCGAAACAATGACCCAATAGTAGGCCGTCTCGGGGTCTTGCCCCGCGCCGCTGCGCACGCGGAAATTCGCAGAGGCTTGGTATGCCGCTGCTAGCGGATGCACGTACTGCCAGGTGAACAGCCCGGCCGGTGTATCCAACGTGCCCGAGCGCTCTTGCTTGAGTTGCCGCCACACCTGGGGATAGTGCCGAGCAAACGTCTCGTTGCGCCGGCCAGCGTACATAAAGCCCCATTCCAGCTCGGGCCGCGGGCCCTTCAACCAGTAACCCTGGGGGTTGAGCAGATACACCTGATCTGCCGCCGTGATGCCTGCGCGGTGCAGCTTGTGCAACAGCCGGTCGCCCAGATAATTCAGAACGACAATGCCCCGCTTGCGGCCCAGGTCGTCGAACACCGGGGTGCCAAAACGAATAGTCGGCTTGGGAGGCTGTTCGATGCGGCCATCTTCCACGTTCAGGTCGAAGGGCGAAACGAAAACCTCTCCCCTCTGAAGGCGGAGCGTCTCCACGAAATAGTACCGATTGCCCTTCCAGCGGAGTTCGTCCGGCCCAACGACCATCGCTACCCCGTCGACAAGGTTGATGCGTACTACCTCGCGCCCACGCGTATTCAGAAAACGCACCTGGTCGTACAGCCCGCGGTACTGGGCGAAGCGGCGGAACTCGGCACGTACAGCCTCCTCCGTCGCCGGCGATGGGTGCGCCAGCATGCTGCGCAGCGCCTCGCCATCGGCCAGCACCATCAGGTCCGAGACCAGAGAACGCAGCTCGCTGTCGATGATCTCGCTCTGCAAGCTCACCAGGTCTCGCTCGTTAACGCGCAGCAGGGCATCTTCGACGCGGCTGCGCGACCAGACCACCGCCACCACCGCTGCCACGGTTACTCCAGACAGCGGCAGATAAAGCGCCAGCCAGCGCCGCGCCACCGCCTTCCACGGCACGTGCGACGGAATTACGGGAAACGCCATGAACGCAGGGTCAAGCTTGCGATATTACATTGTAATCTGGCGTGCGGCCGGCAGACGGCAATGCAGCGCATGCCATGCCACCAGACGGCACAAGACGGTACCTAGCTGTGCCCCGCGCCGGGCGGGCCGTAAACGAGTGGTGCCTCCTGGGTACCAGCAAGTGTCAGGGCCTAGATCGGCTAATCGGTGCCGGATGCCTCCTGGCGAGCGCAGCCGCCCCTGCTCCCATCGGCAGGTACTTCTCCTAGCAGCGCGCTGGCTGAGGCCCGAACCTCGCAAGCTCGAACCGTGCTCCAGGGCTACAAGCTCTGCTCGCTTCATAATGCCCGAGCGGAGCGGTGGGCGGCGTTGGGCCCACACGCCTGGGTGGTCGAAAAACAGCACGGACGGCACACGTGTGGCCTACGTGCCCTTTCAGGGCTCAGGCGATACACTGCCCCGCTCACGGGCGCGGACCCGCTCTAGCTCGGCACGCAGCTCGCGCACTTGCTGGTTGAGCTGCTCGAGCAAGCCTTGCGTTTCGGCCTGAAATCGCTCGCGCCGCTCCAGCTCGGCCTGCAAGCGCTCGATCACCTGTTCGAATGCCTCAAGCTGTTTGCGAAGCAGCGTAACCTCGTCAGTAACGATGCGGCCCGGGCTGGAACGCTCGTCGCCATCGAGCGCCAGCTCGGCAACATGACCGCGGCCGCTGAGCCGTATGGCTCCGCCCGCCAGAGGCCGGGCAGCAAGCTGCGGTCCTAGCTTTATGCCCCGCAATTCTGTCCCAGAATTGGCCGCCACACTCGAACGCACCATTCCGCTGGCAGGGACAAGCTCGACTTCCAGCTCCCGCCCATCGCGTAACAGCACGAGCCGCAGCGGCTCGCCTGGCTCCTTGTTCACGATCAGGTCCACGGCCTGGTAGGCGCTGCGAATCTTGCGGCCGTCGGCCGCCAGCACATAGTCTCCCACCTTGACGCCGGCACGTGCCGCCGGCCCTCCCGCAGCCACGCGCTCAACGCGCACCGATCCTTCGGCTTCGCCCGGCGCCAGACTCAGGCCCACGCTGGGCCTGCGGCGGTCTAACACTACCAGCGCGTCCGGCCGATACGCCTCCACAAGCCTGCGTACGTGGCTCACCGGCAGGGCATAGGTCCAACCGCCCTCACCGCCGGCTGGCGTGGCTGCGATCACGCCCAAAAGCCGCGCCCGCGCATCCACCACAGCAGCACCGCAACTCGTTTCAGTGGTCTGCACGTCGCACTCCACCAGCGGCGGCAGCCCTGCGGCGCGCAGCCTCCGCCCCGCGGCGCTCAGCATGCCCAGAGACACCGCCGGCGGCTCGATCCCCGCCGCCGCTGCCGAGAGCACTGCACTGCCTGCGGAGGGCAGCGCGTCTGCCAGTTGCAGCTCTGCCAGTTCACCCTCGTGAAGCTCCAACAGCGTCAGGCCGCTGTACCGGTCGATCACGCACGGCTTGGCCGCAGCCTGCCCACCGCCGGGCAGCGTGATGCGAAACCTCGCACTGGCCGGGGCGGCTGCAAAGGTAACCACCAACCGCCTCGCCACAGCAACGCCCGAGCAGACCACGATTTCGAGTCCTGCCGCATTGCGGGCTGCGGGCTCCGAGTCTGCCGGCAAGGCAGCCGGATCGCCTCGTTCGCCCGCAGTTTGGCCCGAGTCGGCCTCGATTGGCGGAGAAATGCGGACCGTCACGGTGGCGGCCGCCAGGCGTTGCACGGCGTCGCTCAGGGGGAATTCGGCAGCAAGCAATACCTGCACTTCGGTGCCGGAGAGCTGCATGGGCGCAGCCCGAAGGGGGGGGCCTTGGCCGCTCGTGCCTTCCGCTCGTGCGTCCGCAGCCTGCGTTGGTGGGAACTGGGAGTCGTGCGGCGCCAGGCCCTCCTCTGCACGTACCGCGCTAACACCGCGGCATAACAGCGCGGCTGCCATGAAGAGCCAAACGGCTCGGCTGGCGAAGGCACGGCGTCCCACCGTGGCAATACAGCACGTACGCTGTCTCTGGCCGAGGCGGCGGAAGTTGTGCTTGGGCTTCTCCCTCGCTGACGGGAGTCGATACATGTCCATTCGCGTGCGACCTGCCAACGTACGGGGTGGAGCCGACATGTGCTGGCCTCTGCCTGGTGGGTAATCGGTCTTACAGGTCCAACGTGTCCTCGGCGAGGGTTGCTTCATCGAGCAAGTCGAGCACGGCCTCTTGCTCGGGCCGGCTAAGAGACTCGAACAGGTGGGCAGGCATCTTGGGGCGCGGGGAGGCGGTATCGGCAGACTTGCGCGCATGGCCATCAACGGCTGCTCCGATGCCGCGCGTGGTGAGCAGTGTTTCGCCGGGCGAGGTGCCAGGTATCGCACGTTTGGGTGCGAGCGCGGCCGGCTGGACCCCGACGGCCGCCGCAGGGTTTGCGGCCGCCTCCTCGTGGTCCGCCTGTGGCAAGGGCGTGCCTCCCCGCGCGAACGCGCGCGGTCCCGAAGGCTTGTGCTCTCCGGCTGACTGGTAGGATGGCGAGAGCATCCACGCGCCCACAAGTGCTGCTGCAAGCAGACTGGCACCCATGGCTGCGGCCCACCGCCTGCGTAAGGTCCGCCATGTGCGTGCGAGGGCGAAAGCCGGGATGTCAGCCTCCAGGGATGCCGTGCCCCGATCAATTGTCTTTGCCGCAACCCAGCGGGGCGCAGGCCCGGCGGGGTAAAGTGCCTCCAGGTCCGCTGCCTGCCGGCTAAGCTCCTGGCCAAGCGCCGCCAGGTCGGGGGGAAGATCCGTGACGTGTTCCGACGCGGACTCGCTACGGCTTGATCGCCACAGGGCAAGTTTCAGCTTAGACCACACGGCTCACACCTCCCCCGTGCTGCTGCGGCGGGCACCTGGCAGGGTGGGCGGTATGGCCCGGCTCTTGCATGCCTTCTGAGGCGGGCAGGACCGCGTTGCCGGCCGCGGCCGCCAGGGTCCGCAGCCCAAGCAGGCCATGGTGGATGCGAGACTTGACGGTTCCCAGTGGGCAACCCAGCACCTGCGCGATCTCTTCGTACGTGAGTTCTGCTGCGAAGCGCAACACCAAAGCCGCCCGCTGCGGTTCAGGGAGCCGATCCACGAGGGCCCACAGACTCTTGCTCCACTCGGCCGCCTCAAGGCATGCCTCGGGTGCAGGCGTGGTGGTTCGGTGCGACAGGTTCTCCTGCTCTGCGAGCACGCGCAAGGCCCGCTGCCTGGTAGTACGGGTACGGCGCAGGCGACGCTCGAGGTTGAGCATAATTCCGTACAACCACGTGTAGAGGCTGCTGCGGCCGGCGAAGCTGGGGCCGTCTCGGGCCAATACCAAGAAGGTCTCTTGTGCCAGATCGTCGGCATCCCAGGGATTACCGGTGAGGATGAGCGCGGCCCGGTGGACGCGGGCAAAATACAAGTCGGCAGCTTGCTGAAGGTCTTCGGGTTTCACGCTCGGTGGGCCTGGGTCTTGAGTGTGCGGCCACCTCAGGGAAGGCACATGCGGCTGGGGCAGCCCACTCGTTCAGTTTAACCGCTGGGCCAGGCGTGACTACCTATTGAGTCGCCTGCGCGGCCAGAAAGTTCATGCCCGGTTCGGTCTACGGACGAATCTTCCGGCCCCAAAGTCCGGCCTTTGCTGTCGAGGCGAGGCCCCGTTGTGCGGGTCTTGTTTATCGAACGCAGCCCCCTGCAACACCAGAAACTCCAGCAGGCTACGTGCATCGCCTCCGTTGAGACGACTCACGCGATGCGGCCCCAAGCAAAGCCGCACGCGCCAGAATCCGGGCGGGCGTGCTGATGGGGCGTCTATCCAGTGTCCGCCCGCATTGTGGCGAAAGGGACTCACAAGCGCCCGAAATCTCTCGGGCACGCCTCACGACGTTTTGGCAAGGTCGATACGAACGAGGTGTTACTCGCCTTCCAGCTCCTTTGCACGCGCAAGCGCTATCCTCGCGTGCTGGGGTTGCCGCACGCGCAGCTCGGAAGATTCTTGCAGCAGCGTACCGAGCTGCCGCCAAAGGCTGGCATTCTGGGGGGCACTCCAGAGGCGTTCCAGCGCCTCGATGAGCGTCCCCTCAGCGTCGGCTAGCGGCTGATCGCCAGTCTGCTCGGCGTAGAACCGGCGCTGCGTGTGCAGCAGCTTCAAGTATTGAATGGTTTCCAGCAAATCCGGCCGCAGGTCGAACAGATCAATTGCCTGGCTACAAGCCTGCAAGGCGGCCGGCCAATCTTCAAGCTGCTCGCTGCACGCGGCCATGCCGAATGCCAGCTCCCAGCGTGGGGGCTGAGACATGCCCTCGGCAGGATACTGATTGAGCGCCTCGCGATAGGCAGCCGAGGCCTCCCGCCACTGGCGCAGCTCGCGATAGGCGGCAGCCCTCCGGTAGTGCGTGTAGCAGCGCACTTGCGCAGAGGGCTTGCTCGCCAGCACACGCTCGTACCACGCCAGGGCCAGGTCATATTGCATGAGTTCGTGGGCACACATGCCGCCGAGCATAAACCCCTCCGGCCGCACATGCTTCGCATGTTGCTCGAAGGCTCGCCGGTACAGTGCCAGACCCGCCCGAAAGCGATTCTTGGCCTCGGCGTCTTGCGATTGCACCTTGAGCGCCAAGCCGGCCTCATACTCTTGCCTGGCCATGTTGAGCAGTGCCCTGGCCCAGCCCGTGTGGCTGGAATAGCGTGCCGGTTCGAGGTGCGCGGCGCGGGCAAAGTGGGCCAGCGCCCCGGCGTAATCGGGTTGGCCCGGAACCTCGAGCGCCGCCTGTCCGCGCAGGTAGTGTGCCTGTGCGTGCTCGCGCCGGCCCGCGAAACTGAGCCGTCCGGCCCGCGCTGCCGCTTCAAACGCTGCAATCGCTGTATCAAGCGGCTCGACCGTTGAACGCCATTCTTGATTTGCCGCAAGCCTGCGGGCCAGGACTACCTGGCGGCGAGCCTGGCTTTCTTGGCTCGTGGCCTGCTGCCACTTTGGGTCTACTGGCTGCTCTACAAGCGCTGGGTCGAGCGGACCATGCAATCGGTCGCGGTAGATCGCTGCCGGCAGCGCAACCAGGAGAGCCACGACGGCCGCGGCGTGCACACACAGCCGCAGCCAGGGTATGGGCGGCCTCGCTGCGCCGAACACGGCCTCGTGCAGCGCCGCGACCATCTCCTGGCAGCTTGCAAAGCGGCGTGACGGATCCAGATGCGTAGCCCGCCGCAGCACTAACTGTTCTTCTGGGGTGGCCGCCGAGAGGTCGAGGTTCCCCTCTCGAATCGCCTGCTCCACAGCCCAGCGGTTGGTGCTCGAGTAGGGCAACTTGCCGGTCGCCAGCTCGTAATAGGTGATGGCAAGCGAGTACTGGTCGGTCGTGGGCGCCGGCGGCTTGCCGCTCACAGTCTCCGGGGCAGCATAAGCAGGCGTCCAAGAACCTGCTGCCGTGGTGCGCAGTTCGCCCAGCACGCTGGCCAGCCCGAAATCGCACACCTGCGCCACGCCGCCTGTAAGCATAATGTTCTGCGGCTTGATGTCGCCATGGTGGATGGCAACCGGTCCGCTGCCCAGGTCGTGCCGCGGCTCGTTCAGAAAGTCGATGGCCAGCGCGGCCTGCTGCAAGTAGCGCAGCAACTCCTCGCGCGGGATGCCCTCCAGACCTACTGCCTGACACTCCTGCAAGCGTGCGAACAGATCCTGGCCTCCCAGGGTCATGGCGATGACCAGCTCGCTGTAGGTCTCGCTCGCTGCGTGCGAAGTAATCTGGCTTTCCTCGTCGACCAGCGAGCCGGTCAAGTCTTTGAGCCAGAAGGCGATCAAGGGCACGAGGTGCGGATGACGTACCTCCTTGATCAGTCGCATGGCGCGCAGTTCGCGCAGGCCGCGGCCTCCTTGCAGATTGATGAACTTGAGCGCTACCGAGATGCCGCCCGGACCGCTTGCCTTCCATACCTCGCCCAGGCCGCCACGCCCCAAGGGCGTCACCAGCTTGTAACCAGGAACGGGCTGTTCTCCCACACGGGGCATGGCTGCGACTCGGTATGGTCAGCTATCCTAGGTCCACGGCCGGCAGCGCCGGCTGTTCGGGGCCGAAGCGGTCTCCCGCACGCACAGGATAACCGCGCAAAAATGCACCGACCTCTAATACTCGCTTACCCTCAGGTTGAACCGCGTGCAAGGATAATAGCCCCTCTCCCGTTGATACCAATAGCCCGCTAGGATCGGCTCGTACCACAGTGCCGGGAGGGACGGCCGGCCGCTCAGCCTGCACGGGTCGCACCGCCGCCAGAATCAGCCTCAGCGGTTTGCCGCGCCGGTGCCACCACGTATAGGTGCGCGGCCAAGGTTCTAGGGCACGCACCTGGTTGTAGATAGCCGTTGCGGGACGGGTCCAGTCCACCTGCCCGTCCGATTTGCGCAGCCGCCGCGCAGGAGTGGCCAGCGAGGGATCCTGCGGTCGCGGGTGCGCCACTCCTCGCTCAAGCTGTTGAAGGGCCTGCACCACAAGCGGTGCCCCTAATTCAGCCAGCCGGGCCTCGAGCTGCGGGGCCGTCTCGTCCGGACCGATGATCGTTTCGGCCTGTGCGAGAATCGGGCCGGCATCGACCGCCGGCGTCATGTGGATGACCGTTACGCCCGTGCGCTGCTCTCCGTGGTAGATGGCCCAGTTGATGGGCGCCGCGCCGCGGTACCTTGGCAAGAGCGACCCGTGCAGGTTGATCCCGCCCAGGGGCGCAATCGACAGCACGTCTCGCGCTAGAATCTGGCCATAATCGGCCACCACGAGCACATCGGGCCGATAAGCAGCGAGTCTTTGGCACACCCCAGCTTCGTTCACGCGCTGTGGTTCTTCGATGGGGGTGCCGTGGCGAGCCGCAGCCGCTCGCAACGCCGGAGTGCCGTGTGCCACACCCGGCCGTGCCGGCTGCGTGACGAGCGCCGCCACTTCGTGGCCCGCCGCGTAGAGCGCCTCGAACGTGGGCAGGGCAAACGGCCCGGTGGCGAACATCAGTACGCGCATGCGCGTCCTCGAACTGGGCGGGTGATCGCGGGCAGGGCGCCGGCCGCTGAGCGTAACCGATGCCTCTTGCCGCCGAACAATCGTCGGTCTGGGGGGCGTGCTGGCCGTGCGTTACGCCTCGGGGCCTCGAAGTTCGGGTGCTCGGGGGTCACCGCTGGCCAGCCGTCTTGCGGCCCCTGTATCTGCGCACAAGCCGGGGTGCAAACTCTAGGGTGCAGCCCGCCACTACGTGCGAAGCTGTTCAAGCAATTCAAGTTGTTTGATGATCGCGTCGTTATCTGGGATCTCGCTGCGGCTCTGCTTGCCGTGGAAAACGACCTCGAACTCTTCGATCTGCTCGCGCACGGCCATGCGTGCCGTTGGAGTGAGGCGGTCGATAAACAGAATCCCGTCGAGGTGGTCCGTCTCGTGCTGCACAACGCGTGCTGCCAAGCCTTCTAAGCGGGCGAATACCTCTTCTCCCTCCAGATTGTAAGCGTTGATGGTGATCTGCGCCGGCCGCCGCACGGGCGCGTATACTCCGGGGAGGCTCAAGCAGCCTTCCTCGGCCTCTTCCGACCCCTTCGGCCGTGTAAGAATGGGGTTGATAAACACATGCTCGTGATCGGCTTGGGAAGCATCGGCGGTCAGGTTCATCACGAACAAGCGGTAGGGCAAGTTCACCTGATTTGCAGCGAGGCCGATACCCTTGGCCGCGTACATCAGGCGGAACATTTCGTGCACGATCTCCCGCAGCTCTGAGTCGATGCGTACAAGAGGCTTGGACGGCCGCAAGAGTGCGGGATGCGGGTATGTTACAATGTGTAAGTCGGGCATGAGCGGAGCTTTGAAGGCGATTATAGTGGTAGCCCGCACCAGGAGTAAGCGGACCTTCCAATGGCTTGGCGACGGGCAGCGGAGGCGAAAGCAGCCGCGGCCCCCCTGTTGCAATTCTTTATGGGAATTGGCCTTGTGGCAAAACTTCTAGTGGCGGAGCCACAAACATCCCAGCTTTCCGTCCGAGTGCGGGAACGCCCCTGGCAGAGCGAGGTGCCTGCCTGGCTGGTCTCGCTGCTGCTGCACATGTTGGCGGTGGTGCTGCTCGGGTACCGCTATGCACCTCCCCAGAAGGGAACGGCAGCGGTGCGTCAGACCCAGCTCTTGGCCAGCCTAGAAAGCCCGCAGCGCGAAACCCGGCCGTTTGACGACGCGGACGAAACGGCGTCGGCCCCCGCTGTACAGGTGGCCGCCCACGCTCCAGCCTCTCTGGCAGAGGTGTTTGACACGCCGCCTTTGGACCCGGGGACCGCTCTGCCTTCGGCCGAAACTGCCGTGGTCCCCGATGGAGACCGGTTCGGAAAAGCCACGGGTGCGGCGGGCATGACCCAGGGAGGGCCCGGCCGTCTCGGCAATGTGGGCAGCATGGCACGCACTTCTGTCTACGGGGTCGTGGGCGAAGGAGAAACGTTCGTCTATGTCTTCGATCGATCCGGCAGCATGGGCGGTGGGGGAGATAGCCCGCTGGCCGCGGCCAAGGCACAACTGTTGGCAAGTTTGGAAGACCTCGGCCAGACGCACCGGTTCCAGATCATCTTCTACAATCAGGATCCGACGATCATGAACATTCCGCCCGCCGGCGGCAGCCTGGTATTCGCTACCGACCAGAACAAGCTGCTTGCCCGCAGGTTTGTAGAGTCGATCAAGGCGACCGGCGGCACCGAACACGAATCGGCCCTCACCATGGCGCTCAAACTGCGCCCCGACGTCATCTTCTTTCTCACAGACGCCGACGAACCTGTGATGACACCCGTCCAACTTGAGCGTATTGCCCGGCGCAATGGCGGACGGACCAGCATCCATACCATCGAGTTCGGCGTAGGGCCGCCCGCGCGGCGCGATAATTTCCTACGCCGCCTCGCCCAAGAAAACGCGGGCCAGTACGTGTACGTCGATGTGACGCGTGCCAATGCCGTTCGTTAGTGCCACAGCCCGCGCCTCGCCCCAGCGGATCCCACACGACCGCTGCTTGCGTTCAGCTACAGGTCTGCACTGCCAAGGGCAGCCAAACAGCCGGCTGCACCAGAATCCCCTGTGCATGCGCCCCGCCGTTGCAACGCGCCTCGCGCACCACATGCTGGCGTCATGCAGCATTTCTCTCCTCAGGCTCGCATGCCTGCGGCGCGCTTGCCCATGCTGCATCACGCTGTGGCAGCGTCTGCTGGCAGCGCTGGTTTGCCTTGGTGCGTGGGCCGTCATGGATGTCTCGTCTGGCCGGGCAGACGTCGTGCTGCTGCGGAGTGCCAACTCGCCGGCCGGCCGCCAGCGGATCGAAGGAACCATCGAAGATTACACCGGCCGCGAGCTGATACTTGTCGATGCCACGGGCCGGCGGCGGCGGTTCAAGGGGCAGCAGGTGTTGCAAGTCGAGGCCGAGTGGACGCCCGAGCATATCGCAGGCAACGAACACCTGACCCGCGGCCAGTACGCGCAGGCGTTACGCAGCCTCCAGACGGCCGCGCAGAGAGAGTCGCGGGCTTGGGTGCGGCGATTGATCGCCGCGCGCCTCGTTGAGGCTCATCGCGAGCTGGGCCAGAGCGCGCAGGCATGCGAGCTGTTTATCGATCTGGTGCAAGCCGATCCAGACACGCCATGGTTCGACGTGGCACCGCTGGCCTGGTTGCCCGCGAACCCTGCGCCCCAGCTCGAGGAGCGTGCGCGCAAGTGGCTGCGAGACGACGATCGACCGGCAGCAGTGCTGCTCGCTGCCAGCCATCTTCTGTTAACCGCCGACCACGAGCAGGCGATCGCCAGGCTTGAAACACTGGCGCAGGCTGAAGACCCGCGGTATCGGGCACTGGCCCGGGCCCAGCTCTGGCGAGTAAGACTGCCAACGTCCGGGCCGGAGCAGATCGATCGCTGGTCGCTCGAGGCAGAAGGGTTTCCAGCGTGCGCACTGCCGGGGGTGGCGGTCGTGCTGGCGCGTGCCCACGCGGCACACAAGCAATACCAGGCGGCTGCGCTGTGGGGATTGCGTGGGGCATGGTTGCATCCTGAGCATGCCTTGCTCGCGGCCGAGGGCTTATGGGAAGCGGGTAGCGCGCTCGAAAAGCTGGGCGAACGCCGGGCGGCAGCACGTGTGCTGGCAGAACTCATCCACCGTTTTCCCAACAACCGCCTCGTCGGCCCGGCTTCGGAGCGTCTGCGGGACCTCGATGCTGAACTCGCTGCCGTACCCGACGCTGTGGCCCGCCACGGCCTCGGAGCCGCAGAGATCGACGCCCCAGTAGGCCGGCCAGGCACACACCCCTCCGCCCTCGAACGTGCCGCCGTGGAACTTGCCGCCGGCGATGACGGCGCCGCACAGTTCGCGCTGCTTGCCGCAGCCCTGCGCGACAGACGGCTTCATTCTATCCTCGCGTGGTACGCAGAGTGGCTGGCCGTGCACCTGCCCGCAGACCACCCCAGGCTCGCAGAGCTGGTTTGCGAACGTTCTCGCTCCCTGGTCGATCAGGCGCTCGAATCTCCGCCAGATGCACGAGCCTCGTTGTGGCAGCAAGCAGCCGCCGCGGTGCATGAGTTTAAACAGAAATACCCTGAGCATCCCCGCCTGGTGCTCGTTGAGATTCAGGCAGGACTCGTAGAGCTGGCACAAGGCGAACTAGGCCGCGAAGAGGCACTTGCCGCCGGTGCCGCCGAGGCGGCAGAAGAGGTACGCGCCCGTCTGCGCGAGTCCATTCGCCTGCTGCAAACCGCAGAGGACCATGTACAGGAGCTGCTTCGCGGCCAGCCACGCAAGCCAGAGGCGGCTTTCTCCACGCGCGAGCTGCTGGCGCTCGAGCAGAACATCGCCTTTCAGCTTGCGCGCGCCTACCGCAACCAGGCCCTGGCGTATCAGCCAGATTCGGCAGATCGCATCAATGCCCTGCGACAGGCACAAGAGCTGCTTGCACCGCTGGCCCAATTGGAACTCGAGCACGCGCTCGCCTGGCCCGCGCGGCTGGACGAGATCCAAGTCTTGCGGCTGCTGGGAGACCTCGAGCAAGCCAGTGCCCGCCTGGCGTTGGTGATGAAGGCTGACATCCCCGAGGCCGTACGCGAGGCCGCGCAGGCCGAGGCCCTGCGCCTCGCCCTGGCACACGGGGAGCTGGAACAGGCGATTGCCCTGGCCGAGGATACGGCCGCACAACGCGGACGCATGGCACCAGATTTGGTGCTGGCCTTGTTGGAAGTTTGGCTGGCCGCCTGGCAGCAGGCGTCGGAGCAGCAGGCGTCGCCCGAGCCGCTGCAAGCCGGCGGTCCCACTGAGCAGCCTGCACACCTCGGAACCCAAAAATACCGCGATCGAGCAGCAGCGCTGGTCCAAGCCATGAGCGCGTACGGCCCTTACTGGTCTAGGCGGGCCGAAGCCCTGCTCGCACATCGTGCGAGGGATGTTGCCGCCACGGGCGATGCCGACCTGGTGCGCCGCGCAGCAGCGGGCCTGTTCCGTAAAGGGCAGCTCGATCAAGCCCTAGAAGCGCTTGCCCAGGCCCGCGATGCTGCCTTGGCCGCAGGCGACGCTGCCGCTGCCTTCGAGGCTGGCTTCATCGCCGCCGCGATGCTCGAATCGGCCGGTCGCAACTCAGAGGCTTCCGCCCTGTACCGCACGGCCGCACTGGCCGACACGCAGAACGCCAGGGCGGCCGAGGCGCATTTGCAAGCCGTGTATCTCGTAGCGCGTACTCCTGCCGGTTCTCAAGATGCAGGTGCTGCCCGCGCGCTGCTCGATGAGCACCTGCGCACGTGGCCCGAGGCCCCAACGGCCATGCAGGCGCGCGTCTGGCTGGGCCGCCTGCATGAGCTGGCCGGAGCATGGCACGACGCGGCGGCGGCTTATCGGGAGGTGCCGCTGGACGACCGACTGGGGCTTGAAGCGCTGGCCGGCGCGGTGCGGGCGTATGAGTCTCTGTTGTCGGCGGGCGTCCAGCAGGGCAAGGACGTGAGCGATGTGGCTGCCACTGCGGGCGACCATTTTGCGGGCCTCGTCGAGAGCGGGCAAGGAGGCCTGCCGAATGAATGGAGCCCTGCCCAGCGCGAGGCGGCGATGGCGGCGGTGCGCCTGTGGCTGCTGTACAGCAAGCAGCGCTATCGGCAGGCGGAGCGGCTGCTGTTAGCGGGCTTGAATGGGCCGCCCCCGCCTCCGGCAGAGTGGCAGGCGGCGGCACAAGGATGGTTGGTATTCGCCTTGGCTGCTCAGGGAGAACGTGCCAGGGCCCAGGAGCAGGTGGCGCAGCTTTCTCGAAACGCTCCTGGCGAGTTGGCAGAGTTGGTGCTGGCGGTCGATCCGCTGTTGGCCGCGGCAACGCGGGATGTGCAGCGGGAGTTGGGCCTGCTTCAGCTTGCGTTGTTCGAGCACCTAGGCACGCGCCTGGCGGAATTGGCAGATCGTGAGCAGGCTGCGCTGGCGATCTGCCGCTTGCGTGCCTTGCTGGCGGCAGATGATCTGCAGGCCGCGCTTGCCGAGGCGCAGCACATTGCGGCCGCATGGCCAGACGACGGCAAGACTCAGGAGGCCTGCGCCGTGCTGCTCGCAGACAGCCGGCAGCCCGAACTCGTGCGGTTAGCGGCTGGCCGCTGGCAGGGAATCGCGGCGCGCCTCGCTCCGGGCACAGATCGCTGGGCGCGTGCCAACTATTATTTGGCACTCACCTGGGAGCGCCTCGGCCAGAAAAAGCGGGCCGCGGCGCTTGCGCGGTATGTGCAGAGGCTCTACCCCGCCGCCGGCAGCGACGAGTTGCGCGCCCAGTACGCTGCACTTCTGAAACGCTGCCAGTAGGGCGACCCAGCGGGGCGTTGCGCGCGCTGCACTGCCATTATGCCCGTCCGCGAGCGCGCGCCGCGCAGATCGGCCGGCAACGTTGCACGTTTTTGGTCGGCACTCGCGTAGTCCCGCGAGGCGTGTGCGGCCGTGCTAAGGCCGCTTCTGCACAGCCGAGATCTTGCTTGACCGCTCAGCATGAGGTGATTCAATGAAGTGTAGGCGCCGGACGAGCGCCGTTCCGCAGGCCAACTCTGAAGGGCATTGGCGGCCTAGTATCCGCAAGCTGTTCCTCACCAAGGGAGGGCTCGGCCATGGCAAAGCAACGACCCCAAAAAACCACACCTGCTGCTAGCGGTGGCGCTGTTGGGCCGAACAAAGAGAATACTCAGGGAAAAGTAGCACCGCCACCGCCACCTGAAGGTACGCGCAAGCCTGCTGGAGCGCGCCCCGCCAAGGGAGCAACACACGGACTGCGGTTGCGTGCAACTCTGATCGGAGTGGGGAGGCTCAACCTTGGCCTGATGGGTCCGCTCTTTCGCAGCGCCGGTTTTGACCTCATCTTGGTAAACCTACTCAGGAAGGAACAGACTGCCCAGGCCCGCCAGGATTCACAGCGCAGGGTAGGATGCTTGCAGCGGTGCGGCCATTATCTGCTTGAGGTGGTAGGCGCAACGCTACCGCAGCAAGTGGACTGTGCTGGTGCGTACGCCTACGATGTGGCCAGCCCCTCCAGCGGCACTAGCATGCGCGCGGTCGAGGCGGCAGCCAACAGCCATGTGATTGTGAGCGCTGTGGGTACTGGAGAAAAGAGCCTGAACAATGCCGCCCAGTTTCTCTTACATGTCGCTAGGCACCGGATACAAAAAAACATCGACCACCCCCTCGACATCTGCTCGGCAGACAACCCCGTCGGCCGCGCATTCGGCACGGCCCTGCTCAGGAACGTGCTGCGGGACGTCATATACAGCGAGCCGGACGTCTCTGCGCTATCTTCGCACTTGCGTTGTCATGTCCTGTTCCCACTGCTGCTGCCCGACCGCATCTGCTCGGACCTCTATGTGAACCAGCGAGAGGAGCTATGTGTCCGTGCAGAACAGTTTAACGAGCTGTATTGCGGCGCGAACTCGCATTACTTCGAGTACGTGCAGCGGTTCGGCGGGCAAGGGGTTAAAATCAGCTCGTTTGAACTTGAGCTGGCAAGAATCCTAAAGCTCAGCATGTTGAGTTGCGCACACGCACTGGCCGCTTATGTGGGTGCGCTCGAAAATCCGAGCGGTACGATCGCTGATGCGCTCCAGAAACCCGAGGTCTACAACTTGGTGAATCTTGCGCTTGTCGATGTAGGGGAAGCTCATTTTCAACGCTCCGGATGGTCGGCACAGGCAGCGCAAGATTACCGCCGCAACACGATGAGCCGCATTGGAGATCCCCGTCTGCGCGACCCAATTGAGCGCGTAGCGCGAGATCCTATCCGTAAGCTTGGGCGCTATGATCGGCTCGTCGGCACTGCCTGTTTGGCACTCTACAACACCGGCGAGGTGTCCGACCGGCTTGCATTTGGAATTGCGTCGGCACTGGCTTACGCCAGAGACTACCCCGTGCATGGCAAAGACGAGCAGGCGCGCAGCCTTCAGCAGATGCTCAACGCCCAGCCAACGCAAAAGCCAACCATCGCTACGAATCCGCTCCGAGATGTTCTTGTGAACGTTTGCGAGCTGGCTAAAGGCTCAGACTTTAGCTTTGGGAAAAAGATGGAGGAATCGCTGATCGCAAGGATTGAGCACTTTTATGGGCTGCTCTGATCTCCACCAGGTTCCGCATGCCGAGCCACGACCTCCCCAAGCATGCCTCGGCTTGGGCCCGTCGTATTCGGGTTGGTTCGCCAGGCGCAGCATTGTAGCCGGCCCACGCAAGGCCGCACCGTTTGCCCTAACAGGCCAGTTGGGAGAGGCGCAGAGAAGAGTTGCCCTTCTCGCTCCGGCAGCGGCCAGCGCCGGTCGAGCTGGAGCCGTCGGACGTAGCCAGATGCACGCCGGCGTGGCGCCCGGCCGCAGCGAATCGACTTGACGCGGCCGCGGCAACTGCTCCAATGACAAGGTTGCCATGGTTTGTGTTCCCCAACCCACGCAGCACTTCCCATCCCGCACATCGCCCGATCATGTAGGTACAATTAAGAGAGTATCATTCGCCAATACGGAGTTCCCGTAGACGAAGCACATCTTAGATACGAGTCGCGCAGGACCGGCAGCTCAGGTACGCCGGCCCTAGGGGCTAGGTCGCACGCGACCCGAACCATTGCCACACGCGGGGGGAACGGCCCGGGCGGCGGCCGCAGGCCGCATCGCCCAAGTTTCATTAGGCACGATCTGGCCCAAGCTCGCCGGCGTGCGGAGTAGACAACATGCGGCTCGCTATCAACAGTCAACTGGGACCCTATCAGATCCTTGCGCTGATCGGGCACGGCGGGATGGGCGAGGTTTACCGTGCCCGAGACGCACGTCTACAGCGCGAGGTGGCCATCAAGGTCGTGCCGGAGCACTATGCGCAAGATGCCCAGGCGCTGGGGCGGTTCTGCCGCGAGGTGCGGGCGGTGGCCGCCCTTTCTCATCCCAACATCGTGGCCATCTACGATATTGGCAGCGAGCGCGGGCTTACATACGCCGTAATGGAGCTGTTGCAGGGCCAGACGTTGCGGCACCGCCTCAAGCAGAGCCGCATGGCGTGGTCACAGGCGGTCGGTGTGGGCAAGGGGATTGCCGAGGGCCTGGCCGCCGCACACGCCAAGGGGATTGTGCACCGCGATGTGAAGCCGGAGAACATCTTTCTCACCGATGATGGCGGCGTGAAGATTCTAGATTTTGGCCTGGCTCGGTTGCAGAGCCGAGAGGGGGCGGCAGAACAAGGGACCTCGCTGCTAGAGACGCAACCGGGCATGCTGCTGGGAACGGTGGCCTACATGTCGCCCGAGCAGGTGCGCGGCCAGGCGGCGGATGAGCGGAGCGACATCTTCTCGTTCGGCTGCGTGATGTACGAGATGGTGGTGGGCCGGCGGTCGTTTCCAGGCGAGTCGGCGGGCGAGACCATGGCAGCCATTCTGCACGAGTCTCCCGCAGAGTTGAGCCAGTCTGGGTGCGAGCGTCCCGCAGAGCTGGATCGGTTGATCTTGCGCTGCCTGCAAAAGGAGCCTGCGCGGCGTTTCCAAACGATGCGCGAGGTGGCCGACGGCCTGCGCGAGCTTGGGCAGGCCGCCTTGAGCGGGGCGGCTCGCAGCCAGCAGCTTCTAGAGACGGCGCCCTTTCTTCAGACGGCATATCCCGAGCCCAAGCCGCCGCGCGCCCCTTCGCTGGCCGTGCTGCCCTTTCGCAACATGAGTTCGGATCCCGAGAACGAGTTTTTCAGCGACGGGTTGGCTGAAGAACTCATCACCGTGCTCAGCAAAGTGCAGGGATTGAGGGTGGCGTCGCGCACCTCTTCGTTCGCCTTCCGTGGCCGGGCTGAGGATGTGCGCAAGATCGGCGAGCAGCTCAACGTGGGCAACGTACTGGAAGGGAGCGTGCGCAAAGCGGGCAATCGGTTGCGGATCAGCGTGCAGCTCGTGAGTGCGGCCGACGGGTACCAGCTCTGGTCCGAGACATACAACCGCGAGCTGCAAGATGTCTTCGCCATACAGGACGAGATCGCCCAGAACATCGCCAACGCATTGCAGGTGATCCTCACCGAGAAGGAGAAGCAGGCGATCGAACGCGCGCCCACGTGCAACGTTGAGGCGTACGAGTATTACCTGCGCGGCCGGTACTTCGTGCGGCAATTCCGCCGCGAAGCGTTCGAGTTTGCCCTCCAGATGTTCCAGCGGGCCATTGGTATCGATCCTGCGTATGCCCTGGCATATGCGGGCATAGCAGACTGCCATTCGCTGCTCTACGTCTCGTTCAACATCGCTGCCAGCCTAGAAGCGGCCGATACGGCCAGCCTCAAGGCCCTGCAACTTGCCCCCGATCTGGCCGAAGCGCACGTGGCACGCTCGCTGGCCGTAGCCCTGCGCAAAGACTACGCCGAGGCGGAACGCCAGTTTCGAGCGGCCATCCGTCTCGATCCCACGCTCTTCGAGGCCTACTACTATCATGGCCGCACGTGCCACGCGCAGGGCAAGTATCTCGACGCGGCGTGCCTGTTCGAACATGCATGCCGCTTACGGCCCGACGACTACCAGGCCGCCTCCTACCTGGCGATGGTGTATCGCGAGCTAGGCCGCACTGCGGACGCAGAGGCCGCCGGCCGCCGCGCCGCTGAGGTCGTCAACAAACACGTGCAGGGGCACCCGCGCGATTTGCGCGCTCTGAACACGGGTGCCGTCATCTGGTGCCGCATTGGCGAGACGCAGCGCGCCTTGGAATGGGCTGCCCGCGCCCTGGCCATCGGCCCTGACGAGCCTATCACCCTCTACAACGTGGCCTGCGCCTATGCACTCTTGGGTCAAACCGAGCAGGCCCTCGAATGCCTGGAAAACGCTGTAAAACACGGCTATGCACACAGGGAATGGCTGGAGCACGACTCGGACCTCGCTTCGTTGCGCGGCCACCCTCGGTTTCAAGCGTTGTTGCCGCGGTCGGTTGATGCGTAAGTAAAGGCGTTCTCGGGCGGCTGCGGGCCTTTCGAACATTTGGTGCCTTGCGCCACGCCATCGAGCACACGCACCGCAACCGAATCTGCGAGATGCGTGCTCCCCCGTAGCGGCGGCATGCTCGCTGCCCGTGTCCCACAAGTGCACTTCAATCCTGCCGACATGTATATTCCAGATCGTCAAAGTAGATGCGCTGAGCGTTGCCGTCGATCCAGGTGGTGATGATGCCGAAGCGGTCGAACGTGGTCGGCGCCTCGCCACGGCCTGCGGGAAGGTCGAGTGCGACGGCTTGGCCGTCGAACGTCACTGTGATGCGGCCCTGGCCATCTCCCGCCTGCGGATCGTAATGTAGGCTCCAGTCGTGCGCTGTGCCGTCGGGCAGAATATGGGGCAGGTGAGGGCCAGCGGCGTAGGCATCCTCGCCGCTGGCCAATCGGCATGCCGGATAGAAGAAGAAGCCATCTCGGCTGGGCCCCTCGACCACGACCCCCAAGAAGTTCAGCGGGAAGCCCGAGTCTTGAGAATCGGTGCGGGCCGTGCTGCGTTGCGAGTGGAAGAAACCCAACAGAGAGGTGCTGTCGCTCACTCCGCGCCGCAGGCTCACCTTGCCGGCCGCGTGCAGCGGCCGATCTGTCGAGAGCGTGGCCAAACGGTCAGCATAGTATGCCGTACGCTCGGGGTAGCGAATGTCTCCGCGGAACACCAGGCCGCCCAGTTCTCCCCGCTTGCGCCCGCCTGCAAACGAGCTGTCGCTGAATCCAAAATCGAAACGGGGCCGCACATCGTAGGTGGTGTAGGTATGCCGGTTTCCGCGGCCTTCCCAACCGGGATCCTCATCGAATGCCTCTGCCTCGCCGTTCACCACCAGGTCGTCCAACCACACCTCCCCCCCTTGGTCAAAATGTTTGGGTATGGCCAAGAGGCCAAAGCGGTTGAACTCCGCACCATCTTGCTTGTGCCCAGGCTCGAGGTGGCACACGGACGACTCTCCGTCGATGGTGACGCTGATGCTCCCTGCGCCGTTGTTGCCGCTCGGGTCGTATTCGAGAGACCATGTGTGCGCCACGTTGCTGGCAAAGCCTGCCGGTTCGGTGCGCCCGGTCTGCGGATCGAACTTGGTCGCGAATCCGCCAGGGCTGTCTGCGCCTGCACGCCAGCGGCTGGTGGCATACTCGACGTATGCGTAGAACACATCGCCCCGGCCATACAGCCGCAGCACGATGCTGTTGGGCGTGCGCCACTCGTTGAGCGTATCGGCGTTGAAGAAGCCTACGAGCACGTGGAACTGCCTGCCCGTGCAGGCAAATCGGCCGGAGGCAGAGAGGCGGTCTTCGAACGTTGCCCTGGGTATGGGCCGTGCATAGTACGCCGCTTCGCCCGCCGGGGTGATGTAGCCCCCCAGCTCGCCTGCGGCGGCGCCGCCGGCATGCCGCGTGCGGCTGTAGCCGAAGTCTTGGCGCACTTCTGCCGCTGGGGGCACGCGGGAGCGGTTGTTGCGTCCCTCCCAGCCCGGGTCCCGGTCGAATGCCTGCCTGCGTTCTTCTGCCGGCAGATGCGTCGCCACGGCCAGGGCGAAAACGACGCCGGCCAGCAGCGAAAACCCTTGGTGCATGTGCAGTTCTCCCGTTTGCCACGGCGCTCAAAGCAGATCGTAACGGCCGCCGGGTGCTGTCAATATACACTCGGGCACAGGGCAGCAGGGCTGCCGGGGGCCTTCATACTGCTGGGTCGCGTGATGTGCGGCGCGCGGCCGCGGGAGGGAGGCATCGAGTGCTGCGGCTAGCCCGGCGGTGCCGGGCGCCGCACAGGCTGCGCATCAAACGCATCAACGAGTGCGGATGGTTGACAGCGTGCGCCAGGCTCCTAAAGATGTACTCGCGGCATCTGCACAGGAGGGAATGAGCATGCGGTCGTCCAGAGTTGGCCGGAGAGCCGGCAGGGCGAAAGCTTGGAACGTCTGGGCTTGTGCCGGGTTGTTGATCGCGGCGTGTGCGACAGGCAGTGCACAGCAGCCGGCAGATTCGGCGGCGACGCGAGATTACGCAGTGGCGGCCGGGATGCAGGGCAAGAAGCTCTATGCCCAAGCCGCCCAGCGGTGGCAGCGGTTCCTGCAAACGTATCCCAACGACAGCCGTGTCGACCGTGCTCGGCACTACCTGGGGATCTGCCAGCTTCAATTGGGAGAGTTCAGCGCGGCCGCAGAGACATTCAGGGCAGTGCTGGCGAACTATCCCAATTTCGTCTCCCGAGACGCGGCCCAATTCAACTTGGGCCTGGCACTCTACAACCAGGCGCTCGCAAGCGGCAAGCCGGAGGAGCTGCGCGCGGCGGCAGAAGCGTTTGCGGCGGTGGCGTCGGGCTATCCCCAGAGCAAGCACGCGCCCGCCGGCCTGCTCTATCAGGGAGAGGCGTTGCATGCTGCGGCAGACATTGCGGGGGCTGCGGCGGCCTATGGCCGGCTGCTTGAGGCCTATCCACAGGACGCGCTCGTGCCCCAGGCGCGGTACGCTTTGGGAACGGCGCAGCAAGAGCTGAACGAATTCGAGAAAGCGGCCGCCACTTTCCAGGCGTTTCTGGCCAATCATGCCCAGCATCCGCTGGCTCCAGAGTGCCGCTTGAGGCTGGGGCTTGTCTTGGCGCGGCTGGAGCGGCTGGGCGAGGCAGTGCAAATGCTGCAGCCGCTGGTAGACCTCCCAGAGTTTCCGCTGGCTGACCTGGCACTGCTGCGCCTGGCACAATACACGTACGAGATCGGCCAGCGCGAACAGGCGGTAACGCTCTATCTTTCGCTTCCGACCAAGTTTCCCAAGAGCCAATACATTGGCGAGGCGTACCTCGCCGCGGGCAAGGCGCAGTTTGTGCTGCAAGCCTTCGCACAAGCGCAACAGTCCTTAACCTTGGCCATCCAGGCCAATACAAACGAGGCCCCCGAAGCCTCCTATTGGTTGACGCGCACGCTGCTTGCCCTCCAGCAGCCCCAAGCCGCATTGGCAGAGGCCGAAAGGGCCGTGGCCGCATACGCACAAAGCCCGCAGCTTCCGCTGGTGCAGCTTGGCCGCATCGATTGCCTGTACGCCCTTGCCGAGCGGCGGCGCGAAACGCCCCCGCTCTACCTGGCATTCGCCGCACAGTATCCTGAGCATGAACTCGCCGCCCAGGCACTCTACATGGCCAGCCTCTCCTCGCTCGAACTGCAAGACTACACCGCGGCGGCCACGCATGCCCAAGCGTTTCTCAAGAATCCGAAGTACGCGGACCATCCGCTGGTACCTGAGGTGCAGTTCGTCGCTGCCGAGGCGCTGCTGCTGGCGGCAGCAGGGGCCCCGTCTCCCGAACTTGCCCAGGCAGAACAGCTCTACCGAGATCTGGCGGCCAGGTTCCCTGGCCATCGGCACGGCGAACCGTGTTTGGTGCGCGTGGGTCTATGCCTGCTGCTGAGGAGCGAGTGGGATGCCAGTATCGCGGCGCTCGCTCAGGCACTGCCCATGCTCAAGCAGCCGGCGCTTGCGGCAGAGGCACATCTGATCATGGGACAGGCCCACCGCGGCGCGCAGCGTCTCGAACAGGCTGCGGCGGCGTTCCGCCAGGCGCTCGCCGCCGCGCCCGACTGGGTACGCGCAGACGAGGCATCGCTCGCGCTTGCGGAGGCACTTGCAGCTCAGGACCTCCTTGCCGATGCCGCCGCAGAGCTGAACCGCATGCTCGCTGCGTACCCCGCCAGCCAGCGGCTGGACTATGCGCTCTTGCAGCTTGGCGGGGTGCTGTACCGGCAGGAGAAATACGAAGAGGCGCTGCAACGCTACGATGCACTCTTGAGCCAGCACCCCAATAGTCCCCTGGTGCCGTTGGGCAACTATCAGCAGGCCCGGACAAGATTCGCCAAGGCAGATTTTGCGGGCACGGTCGAAAGCTGCACGCGTTTGCTGGGCCATCAAGCGGCCGCGGAGCTGGCTCCTCAGGCGCGTTACCTGCGAGGCCTGGCGCAGCATCGCCTGGGCCAGTTTCAGCCCGCACTGGAAGACCTGGCCGCCTTTGCGGCCGCGCGGCCGCAGTCTCCAGACGCTCTGGATGCACGCTACGCGATGGCCCTCTGCCACTTGCAGCTCAAGCAACCCGACCAGGCTGCTGCACTCTTGAAGGCCATACTTGTCGAAGCGCCGCAATATGCACAGGCCGACCGCGTGCTCTACGAGCTTGCCTTCGCCCTCGTAGAACTGAAGCAGCCGGCAGAAGCTGCCCAAGCCCTGCGAGACCTGGCTACCAGGTTTCCCGAGAGTCCCCTGGCTGGCGAAGCCTGGTATCGCGTTGGCGAGCACCACGAGCTTGCGGCCCAGGCGGCAGAGGCAGTGCAGGCGTATCAGGCGGGTTTGGCGCGAGCGCAGCAGCCTGAGCTGAAAGAGAAGCTGCTGTTCAAGCTGGGCTGGATTCCGTACACCGGCAAGGCGTACGAGCAGGCCGCGGCAGCGTTTGCTGCGCAGCTTCAGGCATTTCCAGAAGGGCAGCTTGCTGCGGACGGGCATTACCTGGCGGGAGAATGCCTGTACCTGCAAGAAAAGTTTGCAGAGGCGGCGTCTCATTTCGAGCGCGTGCTCAAGCTGCAAAGCGAGCGTTACGTGCCGCGGGCCTTGTATCGGCTTGGCGCCTGTACGGCCCGGTTGGGGCAATGGGCGGCCAGCGAGCAGCACTACCAGGCGCTGGTCTCGCGGCATCCGGAGTTCGAGCAGATCCACGAGGCGCGGTATGGGCTGGCACTGGCCATGCAGAATCAGGAGAAGCTGGCGCAGGCCAAGGAGCTTTACGAGCAGATCACGCGCGAGACGGAGACAGAGACGGCGGCCAAGGCGCGTTTCATGATCGGAGAGTGCTGCTTTCGCGAGAAGAAGTTTGCCGAGGCGATCGAACACTACCTGACGGCGGCCTTGGGCTATCCGTACGAGGAGTGGCAGGCGCTGGGCCACTTCGAGGCGGCTCGGGCATTTATCGAGCTGGGCGACAAGGAGCGGGCGAAGGACGCACTCAACACCGTGATCGAGCGTTTCCCGCAACATCCCAAGGCGGCCGACGCCAAAACGCTGTTGCAATCTTTACAGAACTGAGCTTGCCCATGCGACGCAGGATTTTGCCAGCTTCAAGTTGCGTAAGGCGTCTCTTACCCGTCCAACGGCAACCGCCACGCCACCGGGCGGCCATGGCCGCGCACGCCCGAACTCCGCAAAGCCTGTTCCAGCCTGCCCCCCAGCGGCCGCAGATGTTTGTGGCCGCAGCACTGGCCTCGCTGCTGGTCTTGGCAATCTGGTACGGCCTGGAGGCCCGTCCTGCGGCCGCACAAGAGACAGAGCCAGTAACAACAGCACTGGCGCAGGCAGCTCCAGATGATGCGGTTGGGGCACGCGATCAAGCAGAGACGCCATTTGGCCAGCCAGGTGCGGCGCCTGCACAGCTAGGGCTGGCACCCGCAGAAGAGGCGGCTGCCAAGGCATCTCAAGGCCCGGCAGCCGGGCCTGAGAGCGAAGGGACGGCCTTCGCATCGGGAGTCCAGGCAGGGGGCCCGTCGGGTACGGATCCCAATGCGGCCGCCCCCGACGACATCTTGGGTCTGATCCTCGCCGGCGGGCCGCTGAACATTGTGTTCATGAGCGTGCTTGGGCTGTTTTCGCTGGCAGCCGTGGCCGTGGCACTGGAGAGGCTGGTGCAAACCAGCCGCAGGCGGCTGCTGCCTGCGCCGCTCTTGACTGGCCTGGCCGAACTCATACGCCGCGGCGAGCTGCACCCTCAGGCATACCACGAATTGTGCCAGGGCCATGCTTCTCCCTTGGCCAGCGTATTGCAGGCTGGCCTCGCACGGTTGGGCCGGCCGGCGAACGAAATCGAGAAGGCGATGGAAGATACGCTCGCCAGAGAGGTTTCTCAGCTTCGGGCGCGGATTCGTCCGCTGTCGGTCATCGGCAGCGTGGCGCCCCTCGTGGGCCTGCTTGGCACGGTCGTCGGCATGTTAGAGGCATTTCGCACAGCGAGCACCGCCGGCCTGGGAAAAGCCGAGCTGCTGGCCAAGGGCATCTATCTTGCGCTGGAGACAACCGTTGCCGGGCTGGCGATTGCGATTCCTGCCATGTTGGCCGCAGCTTGGCTTCAGGCCCGCGTCGAACGAGCGATGTTCGTGATCGACGAACGCATGATGGAGATCCTTCCGCTTGTACCACGTATGCAGCAGCCGCCGGCGGAGCGATCCGGCTCGCGCAGCGGCCAAAATCCGCTCTTGAGCACCAGGAGCTAGATCCATGCGCCTTCCCGATGCCGACGCCGGTCCAGACGGCCCGAACCTCACGCCGGTGATCGACATGGTGTTCTTGCTGCTCATTTTCTTCTTGTGTGCCACCCGCTTCGACCAGGAAGAGCGCGAACTCAGCACGGTGCTGCCCGAGGTGGTGCAGGCACAGCCGCTTTCGATGCCGCCGCAGGAGATCGTCGTGAACATCACGCGCGAGGGGACGTATGTGGTGATGCAGCAGAGGCTGACCGAGGCGCAACTGGCGGCCCTGTTGCGGGAGGCGGCGCTCAAGAATCCTGGGACGCAATCGGTGTTGATCCGGGGCGATGGCGAGGCGGCGTGGAAGTATGGCGTGCGCGTGATGGGGCTGTGCAATCAGGCGAACATACGCGATTACCGGGTGGCGGCCATTCAGGAGCGGTGAGGTGCGGCGTATCGGCAGAGCAGAAAAGCGGCGTTGGCAGGCCTGGGCATGGCCGCTGGCGACGCTCGGGCTGCTGATTGCGGCAGCGGGCTGGTGGGCACGGCCGCGGCGTGTGCAGGAGTGGGTGAGCGTCGACGGCCAGCATCGCTGGGCCGCAGAGGGCCGGCCGCACGAGCGGCGCCTGGCCTGGGAGCCACCGCAACCGATCGCCCTTGCGCCGCTCACAGGCTTGGGCGAGGGGGGGGAAGGTTTGGCGCTTCTGCACCCGGCACTGGCCGCCGACGGCGCTGCGCTCTACGTGGCGTCGAAGCGAGCGGCGGGCGATTGGGATCTCTTTTGGGCCGAGCGTCGAGAAGGGGGCTGGAGCGAGCTTTTGCCCATCGGCGCAGTTAACACCGCGGCCGATGAACTATCTCCCCACGTCAGCAGCGACGGCCGGTGGCTTTATTTCAGTTCGAATCGCGTGGGGGGGCAGGGAGGCTTCGATCTCTACGTGTGCCGCCGCGAGGCTGCGGGCTGGTCCGCACCCCAGAATCTGGGGCCGGCGGTGAACAGTCTCGCGGACGAGCTGGACCCTGCTCTGTCTGGCGATGGCTTGGTCTTGTACTTCTCTGCGAATAGCACAGCCGACAGGCGGCCGGCGCGCACCACAGACCTCTTCGCCGCGCGCCGCAGTGCAATCGACGGCGCGTGGCAGCCGGCTGAGCCGCTTACCGAAGTCAACTCGCCAGCGAATGAGCGCACCCCTCTGCACTTTGGCGAAGGTCGCGCACTCTACTTCGCCTCCGATCGGCAGGCCAGGCCCGATGAGCTGGTGAACTTCGACCTTTATCGGCTTCGGACAGTTGCTGATCAGCGGCAGCTCGAACCGTTGGGATCGGGAGTGAACACGGCGGCGAATGAGCTGGCGCCCGCCCTTTCGCCAGAAGGCACGCGGCTGTTGTTTGCCAGCGACCGGCTGGGAGACCGCCGCCTGGCAGCATATGGCCTGTTCTCCTCGCGCCTGGTCGAGATCGAAACACGCACCGCCTGGGACACCAGCCGTTTGCAGGCGCTATTGGCCGTGTGGCCCCAGGCAGCCGCGCTCTCGCTGCTGCTGGCGCTGGTAATCTATTTGGCCGCGCGGCTGCGCGGGTGGCTGTTCGAGCGCGCCAGCATCGGCCGCTACGCCGTGTTGAGCTTGTTGCTTCACGGATTGCTCCTGTTCGTCTTGGCACTGATACCGCTGGGCACGGTTGTCGCCAACCGGGCCAGAGAAATACTGGCCAGCCACGCCCCGCGTTCGGCAGACGACAATCTGCATCAATCTCATCGTGCCGGCCAGGCTGCCTACGAAAAACTCGCAGACCTGCGCAGCCTCGAGCGTGTTGCCATAAGCGACGTGCCGCGGCAGGTACTCGAGCGTCCCAACGTTCCCGCCCTCAGCGATCTGCCTGTTCCAGCCTTGCCTACGAGAGTGCAACCCGCTGCTGCCGCCATGGTGGCTGATATGCACGGCCCTCAGGTGCCCCAGCACGCAGCGGCCGAACGCAACCTCAGTACGCCGGCCCTGGTGCGGCAGAAACCAGCTATGCACGCGGCGCAAGGCCCAGTCGAACAACTCGCCCTTGTGCCGCAACCGGCGGCTCCAGAAGCCGCCGTAGACCCCAACCTCGACCTGGCGCGCCAGGCAGCAGCGACGCCAACTCCTGCCGACATGGAATGGCCGGCTCAGCCGCTGCCGGAACCTGCGCTGCTGGCCGTGGATGACTCTCCGCCTGAGCCGCTGCCGCATGACGACTCGGCTGCTCCTCAGCCAGAGCTGCTTCCCGTGCGCCGCGCGCCGCGTGAGCCCGCCGCCGAGGCCGTTGCCGGAGAAGAGTCCCTGCCGCAGGTCGCTGGGCAGCCGTCGAGCGAAAGCCCCATTCCCGTGCCTCAAACCGCCTTGCCGTTGCAAGAGCAGGCGCCGGCCCCGCCACGCCATGAGCTGGCACTGCCTTCGCCGCGCATCGCGGCCGATCGCAATGCCGGCCTTCGCTCGCCCGCCGAGCTGGCCCCCGGCACCAGCCCGCGCGACGTACCCGAACCGCTACCCCGCGCGCAGCAGACAGTCCTCTCTCCGCCCGCCACTGTGCCTGATGACGTACTCGTCGTCGCTGCCAGAGCCGTGCCCGGGCTTGCAGACCTTGCGCCCGATGCCGCCACGCTGCAAGTTGTCCCCAATCGTGACGCCATGCAGCCGGCAGCCACGCACAGCCCGCCGGTTGTGCCCGAAGCGGCGCCCCCGAAGTTGAAATCTTCTTTAGCCGGAACCTCTCCTATCCCCCCAGCACTGCCCCACGGGGCCGAACCCGATCCCAAGCGTGCAATGGTGACGCACATGGCGGCTGCGGAAGAGATCGAACGCGTCGATCTGCCGCCAGCGCTACTTGCCGACCCCGAGCTGCCGCCGCTTGCTGCATCCAGCACAGCACCCGCCGGCGATGCCGCCACGGCAGCAACCGCTCTTGACCTAACGCACGCCGATCCTGCCGGACCTGGTACGCCGCGCCAGCCGCTCGTGCTGGGCAGCTTGTCTCTCACAAAGGTAGATGCGCCCCCCTCGCTCGCGCCAACGGCAACACGGCTGGAGCGCCTGCCCGCAGAAGCCCTGCCGGTGGCATATGCAGAAGATAACGTGGGCTTGCGCGCCATGTTCTCCTTGCGGCAGGGAGAAGTGCGGCGCGAGTACATCGAGCTTTTTGGCGGCAGTGTGGAGACCGAGGCGGCCGTCCTTCGTGGACTGGCATGGCTGGCGCAGCATCAATACGAGGACGGACATTGGAGCCTGCACCAGCTCGATCCGCCCGAGAAGAACCTGCCTGGGACGCCGGGTGCGGGTAGTGCGGTTTCAGACACTGCGGCCACCGGGCTAGCGCTGCTGGCATTCTTGGGCAGCGGGCACACGCACCAGCAGGGGGATTATCAGATCGTGGTGCAGCGCGGGCTGCAATGGCTTGTAGGCCGTCAGGAACCCGATGGAAACCTATATCCCGAGCGGGCAGGAAATGCCTGGATGTACAGTCACGGCATCGCTGCGATTGCCCTGTGCGAGGCGCTTGGACTGACGCAAGATGCCAGCCTGCGCGAGCCGGCCCAGAAGGCCTTGCAATTTATTGTGGCGGCCCAGAATCCGGGCACTGGCGGCTGGCGTTACACCCCAGGCGAGCCGGGAGACACCTCGGTGGTGGGTTGGCAGGTAATGGCACTCAAGAGCGGAGAGATGGCCGGGCTTGAGGTTCCAGCAGCCACACAAGACCTGGCACGGCGGTGGCTGGCCTCTGCGGCTGGTTCTGGGGGCAGCCTGGGGACATTCGGCTACACTGGTCCGGGCGGCAGTCTGGCGATGACTGCCGAAGGGCTGTTGTGTCACCAGTTTCTGGGCTGCCGGAGAGACGACCCGCAGCTTGTGGCGGGTGTGCGTGTGCTTGCCAGCAATCTCCCGCAGCAGGATCGCGAGACCAGCTATTACTGGTACTATGCCACACAGGTGTTGTACCACGTGCAGGGTCCTGAGTGGGACGCGTGGAACGAGACGATGCGGGAGTTGGTCGTACGTACGCAGGTCAAGGAGGGGCACCTTGCGGGCACGTGGGATCCGCGGGACCAATGGGAGCAGGCCGGAGGAAGGCTGTACGCCACATGCCTGAGGCTGCTGATCCTGGAGACGTATTACCGCCACCTGCCGCTCTACCGTCCGATGGTGCCATAGGCGGAGGCTTCTCGTGCTGATCGCCTCACGCCTGGCTGGGCACCATGGCACAAGGATCTCGCTTGTGCACGCTGATGGGCACCCATCAGCACCACTTGCGAAGGCCGGCAAGGGAGATTCTCGCCACTGTGATGGGCGTGACCAAAGCCAACTTAGGAGGGGGGCTTTCGCCACGTTGGGTTTGGAACGCTGGCCCGCCGCGATCCTCAAACAAGGCATGCACCGAGAAGCCGTGCGGAAGCAAGCCTTATCCTGCAAGGGGCGGGTGCTCAGCCGGTTGTGCGGCGTGCATTTGGGGAGGCTGGGAGAAACGTGGCCCTTTGCCAGCCGCCATTGCGCATGACTAGATGCATGCCAGAGCGGCATGGCCGCAGGGCAGAGCCAGGTTAATCGAGTTTAGGGCGTGAGGTGCGCTTGCATAATTGTTTGCGGTAGTCCAGAATCGTGGGTGGCAATAGCCCCCTGCCGTACGGGCAACCCCAGCCGCCACATTAAGCAGTGGTACGCGAGGTTAAGAGATGATGCGTCTTAGTCCATGGAAGATCCTCCCCAGCGCCCCCCGTTGCCGCAGGGGACGCCGCCTGCGAGCGGTCCGCCGCGGCCAGATCCATTGGCTTGTGGTGCTGGTGATGATAGCGGCCCTGCTGGGCCTTGGGCTGTATGCCTGGGCTCGATCGGGGCTGAAGCTGCCGTTCGTGGGCAGTAAGGCCACGGAGCGCAAGCTGGTGACCTATAAGGTCAAGCGGGGCGATCTGCAAATCATTGTGACCGAAGACGGCAACGTCGAGAGTGCCGACAACAAGGAACTGTTGTGCATGGTGGAGGGGTCGACCTCGATACTCTGGATCATTCCCGACGGAACGGAGGTGCGCAAGGGGGACAAGCTGGTTCAGCTCGATGCCTCGACGATCGAGAGCCAGATCACGTCGCAGCGGATCACGCTGGCGAAGGCGCGTTCTGCTGTGACCGACGCGGAGACCGCAGTGCGGACGGCGGAGATCAGCATCACGGAGTACCTTGAGGGCACCTTTGCCAAGGAGATGGAGAAGGCCGAGGGAAACATCAAGATTGCCATGCAGAACCTGCGGACGGCACAAAACATCTACGAGTTCACCAAGAAGATGCACCGCAAGGGTTTTGCCACGGATAAACAGCTCGAAGCGGATGCTTTTGCTGTGGAGCGGGCGGAGCTGGATCTCAAGGTCTACCAGACTGAGAAGAAGGTGCTGGAAGAGTTCACGAAGGCCAAGATGATGGAGGAGTTGAACTCGAAGCTCGAGGCGGCCAAGGCCCGCCTGGAGTCGGAGCGGGCCTCGTTCCAGCTTGAAGAAGACAAGCTCAAACAGCTCGAAGAGCAGCTTGCCAACTGCGTGATCAACGCCCCGCAGGACGGCATGGTGGTTTATGCCAACGACATGGGGATGCCTCGCTTCGGCACGCAGGGGCCCAAGATCGAGCAGGGCGCTCAGGTCAAGCAGTATCAGGCGATCATCCGGCTTCCAAATCTGGATCGCATGCAGGTGCGCTGCACAGTGCACGAGACCAAGATCGACATGGTTCGTGTCGGCATGCGTGCCAACGTGAAGATCCAGGGCAAGCTGTACAGCGGCCGCGTGGTCCAGGTGGCCAGCCAGCCGGAGCAGTCGACCTGGTGGCAGGGGAACGTCAAGGAGTACGCCACGATCATCCGCCTCGATTCGTCGCGTTCAGACGGCTTGAAGCCGGGACTTACGGCCCAGGTGGATATCGAGATCGACGATTTGAAGGATGTGCTCTCCGTCCCCGTGCAGGCGGTGGTGGAGCAGGCCGGCAGGTATTATTGCTGGGTCGTTACACCGCAGGGCCCCAAGCGGCGCGAGGTGGTGATCGGGCGGACGAACGATACCTATATCGAGATCAAAGACGGCTTGAACGAAGGGGACGAGGTGTTGCTCAGGCCGCGTGCAGACGTGCCGGAGGCCCAGAGCGACGTGCCCCGCGACAGCCGTGTGAAGTTCCAAGGCCCGGTGGAAAAGACGGCTCCGGCCGAATCTGAGGGGAGCGGCCGTCCGGCCGGCGAGATGGCGGGCGGTCCGCGTGCGGGCGGGATGCCGACGTTCGAATCGCTCGACGCCAACAAAGACGGCAAGCTCGCTAAGGACGAGTTTCCCGAGCAGGCCCGGGCGTTTTTCGACATGATCGACACCAATAAGGATGGCTTCATCGACAAGAAAGAGAGCGACGAGAGCATCCGCCGCATGCGGGAGCAGTTTGGCGGCGGGCCGGGCGGGCCAGGAGGTCCCGGGGGACCGGGCGGCTTCGGCGGACCCGGTGGGCCTGGGGCCGGGCCGGGCGGCCTTGGGGCGCCTGGCGGGGGCGGTCCAGGCGGTGTTGGCGGCCCTGGCGGGCGCCGCGGCTTCGACTTCGCCGAACTCGATAAGGACGGCGATGGCAAACTCACGCGAGAAGACTACCCGGAGCGTGCACGCCAGTTCTTCGACATGGTCGACACCAACCAGGACGGGTTCGTCGATAAGGCAGAATTCGACGAGGCACGCCGCCGCATGATGGAGCGCATGCGGCAGGGTGGCGGTTTTCCGGGAGGTGGGGCTCCCAACGGTCCCGGCTAAGCTCGCTGTGATCACCAAGCTGCTGCTCACCGTTCGGCTGGCGCTCAAGAGCCTGTCGCTGCACGCGCTGCGGTCTGTGCTGGCGGTGCTGGGGATCCTCATCGGCATTTCCGCCGTCATCTGGCTGGTGGCCCTGGGCGAGGGGATCTCCATCCAGGCGCAAAAGCAGATCAAAGACCTGGGGGCCACCAACATCATCATCCGCAGCATCAAGCCGCCTGAGAACTCATCTTCTACGGGAGGGGGGCGGTTCTTCGCCTACGGCCTGCTGCGGGCCGACTTCGAGCGGATCTCCAAGACCGTTCCCACAATTGTCCAGGCAACCCCGCTGCGCGAAATCCGCCGCGAAGTGCGGTTCCGCGAACGCGTGGCCCAGATCCGCCTGGTGGGCTGCACCCCCGAATACCTGAGCATGAACAATCTGGTGCTCGCCCAGGGGCGGTTCATCACCGATCGCGACCAAGAGCTGAACGAGAACGTGTGCGTGCTGGCAGACGGCACGGCCGAACAGCTTTTCCCGTATGAAGACCCCATCAACCACGCCATTCAGATAGACAATACGTTCTACCGCATCATCGGCCGCACGCAGTACCGCATCCCTTCCGGAGCCATCGGCGGCAGCTTTTCCGGGCAGGATTACAACATGGACGTGTACATCCCGCTCAATACGCTGCGCGCCCGCATCGGCGACCAGGTGTTCACCTCTCGCCAGGGAAGCTTCGAGGGTGAAATCGTCGAGCTGAGCCAGCTTACCGTCACCGTGCGAGACATCGCCGAGGTGGAGGACACGGCCGACATCATCCAGACCCTGCTGCAAAAGTTCCACCCCAACCCCGACTACGCCATCATTGTGCCCAAGGAATTGCTGCGGCAGGCCGAGGCCTTGCGCACCATGTTCAATGCGCTGTTGGTGCTGATTGCCTCGATATCGTTGGTCGTAGGCGGCATCGGCATCATGAACATCATGCTCGCCACAGTAACCGAACGTACGCGAGAAATCGGCATCCGCAGGGCGCTGGGGGCCAAGCGGTCAGACATCGTGATGCAGTTTCTCACCGAGACGGTGGTGCTGACCGTTACCGGCGGGCTGCTGGGCATCGGCATCGGCTTTTTGGTCGAGCCGGCCGCCGCCTGGTTCCGCAAATATTGCGAGAGTTTTCCAGATCGCGTACGCGACCTGCCCGCCACTGTGCAGCAGATCGACCCGGAGATTGCGCCTTGGTCGATAGGCGTCTCGTTCGCCATCAGCCTGGGGGTGGGCGTGATATTCGGCCTGTACCCGGCCATCCGGGCTTCTCTGATGGATCCGATCGAGGCCCTGCGGCACGAGTAGCGTCCGGGCCGGAGACGGGCGGCGACGGGGCGCGGCGCCCTCGCCGGGTAACACCTCTCCGCGTGAAACCGGCCTTGCGGCTCGCGCGAGCGCGCGTGTGGGCGAATCGGCACGTTTTCCCGCCGCGCAAGGTCCGATTGTGTGCCGTCACGAACCTGCCCGACCGAGCCGCGGTGCTCGCAGCGCGTAACGAGCAGCCCCGCTCCGGTCTAGGTCTCCACCCATATCCGTGCGTGCGCACGGGGCTCCACTCCCTCCAAAGCCTGCAACGGCGCGGACCGGATCTGGGTGTGCATCGAGCCTTTCTCCCTCCGTGCTTCAATCCCCTGGTTCTTGCCGCCATGTGAGTTCGATCGCCGAGGGCTGGAGCGAAGGGCCGCGGCATGGTGCCCCAAGCCCGAACAGCGAGTCGTTCGAACGCTCCAGGCTCGACTGCGGGGAACTTCCACGCTGCTGGCGGCGTCTACTATGCTGGAGCGGTTCTGCTCTCTGCTCGGAATGATCAACCGGTGTGATTCAGGCGGTATCTGGCCATGAACATGCGTTTGGCAGCTCTGTGGATATTGGTTGGCGGTCTGGGGCTGGCGGGGATGATCGCCCTAGGAGAAGACCCGGTGAAGGACCCACAGGCATTAGAAAAGCTCTACCAGGACGGCAATTATCGCGAGGCCTATGAGGGCTACCGTTCCCTGGCGCTGAACCCTCAGGCCGATTCGCGCCAGGTGGGTACCTACCTGAACATGGCGCATGCGTGCTTGCAGAACTTGGGGGATCTGGAGGAGGTAGACGGCTTTCGGGAGCAAGTGGTCGGCGTGCACGCCGGAAACTGGCGGTTGTTGCATGCGGCGGCGGAGAGTTACCTGACGATCGAGCACTGGGGCTACCGAGTGGCCGGCAAGTTCCATCGGGGCGGCAAGCGCGGCGGTGGCGAAGTTGTGAACGCCGTCGAACGCGACCGCGTACGGGCCTTGCAGCTTCTGGTGCAGGCGATGCCGTTGGCGCAGCAAGACGAGGCCCACGCCGAAGTGGCCCAGCTTTTCTTTACCCTGGCGCGGGCACTGCTCAATAACATGGGATACGAAGAAGCATGGCGGCTCCAGGCACACACTAATTTGGAAGAGCTGCCCGACTACGATTCCGGCTGGTACTTTGGGCGTGGCCGCCCCGGTGCTCCCGTGAACGAGGATGGCACCCCCGTCTATTACACGGTGCCCGAGAGCTTTGAGGCGGCACAAAACGATGGCGAGCGCTGGCGGTGGGCCCTGGCTCAGGTTGTCGAGTTTGACGCCGGCCAGCGTAATGCCGTTCGTTGGGAACTTGCACAATTCTGCCAGAGCCAATTCGGAGAGCAGACGCTGGCCGAGTATGGCTGGTGGTTCGGCCGCCCCTTTGAGGAGGGCAAGCGGGACGAAACTGGCACGTACGCCCTGCACACGCTCAGCGACGACGAAACCATTGCACGCCTGGCCACCGGCATCAAGCGGTTTAGGCTGCCCGACGAGTTCAACTATCTGAAGATCTTCCAGCAGATCGCCGCCGAGCCGCAGACGGGTTACGGGGCGATGGCGCGGGACGCGATCGCCCGCGTTTACGAGAACCGCCGCCAATACCCCAAGGCTGCCGAGGCGTGGCGGCAGGCGATTGCTGAGTATGGTCCGGGGGACAACAACTACCGCCAGGCGGCGTTGGAGCAGATCACAGGCAACTGGGGCCGATTCGAGTCGATCGCGCCGCAGCAGGCCGGCGAAGGTGCGAGCGTCGAATTCCGCTTTCGCAACGGTAAGCAGGTGCATTTCGAGGCACGCCGCATCCGGGTCGATAAGCTGCTGGACGACGTGAAGGCATACCTCAAGAGCAATCCAGCACAGCTCGACTGGCAGCAGGTCAACATCGCCGACCTGGGGTACCGGCTGGTGAGTCAGAATCAAGCCCAATACCTCGAAGAGGGAGCGGCAGCCAGTTGGAACCTGGACCTCGAACCACGTGAGGCTCATTTCGACAAGCGGATCACGGTGTCCACCCCCCTGCAAAGAGCGGGTGCGTACCTGCTTACGGCGCAGATGGCCGGCGGCAACCGCAGCCAGATCATCCTCTGGGTGGCCGATACGGTGATCGTCAAGAAGCCGCTGGACGGCCAGACGTGGGTGTACGTGGCAGATGCCACAACGGGCCGTCCCATCCAGCGGGCAAACGTCGAGTTTTTCGGGTTTCGGCAGCGGCACATTCCCAACACGAACCGCTTTGTGGTTGAGACCAAGAACTTCGCCGAGTTCACGTCGGCGGATGGGCAGGCGATCGTTCCCATCGACCGCACGGGGCAGGAGATGCAGTGGATCGTCATTGCCCGCACCCAGCGCGGGCGGCTGGCCTACCTGGGGTTTACCGGCATCTGGGGTGCCTACCGCTACGATGCCGAATACAACGCCATCAAGGTGTACACCATCACCGACCGTCCGGTGTATCGGCCCGGTCAGAAGGTCAAGTTCAAATTTTGGGTACGGCGTGCCCAATACGATCAGGAGGATAGCTCAGAATTTGCGCAGCGAAAATTCAATGTCCAGGTACTGGACCCCAAGGGAGAAAAGATCCTGGAGCGTGCTTACGAGGCAGATGCGTTCGGCGGCATCGAAGGCGAGCTGGCGCTGGCCGAAGACGCCACGCTGGGCGCGTACCAGTTATACGTGGTCGATCACGGGGGCGGCTCGTTCCGCGTGGAGGAATATAAGAAGCCCGAGTTCGAGGTTGCGATCGACGCGCCTACGGTACCGGTCATGCTGGGCGAACAGGTTACGGCACAGATACGGGCCCGCTATTACTTTGGCGCGCCGGTCACGCAGGCCAAGGTCCATTACAAGGTCACCCGTACCAGCTACAGCCAGCGGTGGTTTCCGTTCGCAGAGTGGGACTGGTTCTACGGCCGCGGCTATTGGTGGTTCGCCTACGAATCGACGTGGTACCCCGGCTTTGCGCGCTGGGGCTGCTTGCGGCCGCTGCCCTTCTGGTATCCGGTGTCCTACGAGCCGCCCGAGGTGGTGGCCGACGTCGAGGCGCCTATCGGGCCGGACGGCACGTTGAGCGTGCAGATCGACACGAGCCTGGCCAAGCTGTTGCATCCGGATCAAGACCACGAGTATCAGATCACGGCCGAAGTGGTCGACGAGAGCCGCCGCACGATCGTGGGACAGGGAACGGTGCGCGTGGCGCGAGAGCCGTTCAAGGTGTTCGCCTGGGTCGACCGGGGGCACTACCGGGTGGGAGACGTGGTGCGGGCAAGCTTTCATGCACACACGCTCAACGAGCAGCCCGTCAAGGGGCGGGGCAAACTCCGCCTGCTGCGAATTACTTACGATGCCCAGCGCAAGCCTATCGAGCGCGTCGTGCAACAATGGGACATCGATACCGACGAGCAGGGCTATGCCACGCAGCAATTCAAGGCCAGCTCTGCGGGACAGTTCCGCATCAGCTACGAGCTGACAGACGCCCAGGGCCATACCCAGGAAGGGGGCTATCTGTTCACCGTGATGGGCCGAGGCTTCGACGGCAAGAACTACCGCTTCAACGAGCTGGAATTGATCCCAGACCAGCGCGAGTACCGGGCCGGAGATACCGTGCGCTTGCAAGTGAACACCGACCGGCCTGGAAGTACCGTGGCCCTGTTCGTGCGGCCGGTTAATGGTGTCTATCTGCCGCCCCAGATTGTTCGGCTCGAGGGGCAAAGCACTGTGGTCGAGATCGGCGTGGTCAAGAAAGACATGCCTAATTTCTTTGTCGAGGGCCTCACCGTGGCCGACGGCAAATTGTACAGCGAGCTGCGCGAGCTGGTCGTGCCGCCTGAAAAACGTGTGTTGCGGCTGGTGCTCGAACCCAGTCAGCAAGAGTACTTGCCTGGACAGGAAGCCAAGGTCAAGCTGACGCTTACAGATCTAGAGGGCAAGCCTTTCGTAGGTACCGCGGTGCTGGCCATCTACGACAAGGCGGTAGAGTACGTGGCCGGCGGCACCAACGTGCCGGACATCCGCGAGTTTTTCTGGAAGTGGCGGCGCACGCACTATCCTCAAAGAGAGTCCAACCTCGACCTGCGCAGCTACAACATCGTCCGTCCCGGCGATCTTGCCATGGGCGACCTGGGCATTTTCGGCGGTACGGTGGCCGACGAGCTGGGCCCCGATGCCGAAGAAGCACAACAATTGCGACGGGCAGCAGAGGCGAACGGCGTCGGCGCCCCCCGGGGACGTGCGGGCGGCGCCATGCCCACGGCCGCCCTCCAAGCCGCCTTGGCTGATGAAGTCTCCTCGGGCGAAGACAAAGGAGGAGCCGGTCCGGGCGCACCCGCGGCTGAACTCGTGCAACCCGCGGTGCGCACGCAGTTTGCAGACACGGCTCTCTGGGCAGGATCGCTCACCACAGACGGCGACGGCACGGCGATGGTCAGCCTCGTCATGCCCGAGAATCTTACCACCTGGAAGGTGCGCGGCTGGGGGCTTGGCCACGGCACCAAGGTGGGCGAGGCCAGCGTCGAGGTCGTCACTCGCAAGAACGTAATCGTCCGCCTGCAAGCGCCACGCTTCTTTGTCGAAAAAGACGAGGTGGTTCTCTCGGCCAATGTCCACAACTATCTGCCCACTGCCAAGCAGGCACAGGCTTCGCTGGAACTCGACGGCCCCACGCTTGTGCCCCTGCAAGATACGGTGCAGTCGGTGAATATCGAAGCCGGGGGAGAGGTGCGCGTCGACTGGCGGGTGCGCGTCGCCCAGGAGGGCGAGGCCATCGTGCGCATGCGTGCGCTCACCGACGAAGAGTCGGATGCCATGCAGATGAGCTTCCCCGTGTACGTACACGGTATGCTCAAGCAGGAGGCGCTGGCCGGCGCCTTGCGGCCCGAGCATGAGCGCCAGCAGTTCGAGATTCGCGTGCCGCGCGAGCGGAGGCCGGAGCAGACGCGCTTCGAGGTACGCTACTCGCCCACGATCGCCGGCGCCATGGTCGATGCACTCCCTTATCTCGCATCTTACCCGTATGGCTGCACCGAGCAGACGCTCAATCGCTTTCTGCCTACCGTGATTGTCCAGCGCATCCTGTTGGACATGAACCTCGATCTGCGGGCCATTCGAGACAAGCGTGCCAATTTGAACCCGCAGGAACTTGGCGACGCCGCAGCGCGTGCCCAGGGGTGGAAAAGGTACGAGCACAACCCCGTCTTCGACGAAGAAGAGCTGCGCCGCATGGTCAAGGAGGGCGTACAACGTCTCACCGAGATGCAGCTTGGCGATGGCGGTTGGGGCTGGTTTTCCGGTTGGGGCGAGCGGAGTTGGCCGCATACCACGGCATACGTGGTGCACGGCTTGCAGCTTGCCCAGGCGAACGACGTAGCTTTGGTGCCCGGCGTGCTGGAGCGCGGCGTGGCGTGGCTGGCAGCGTACCAGGAGAAGCAGGTCGGCCTCTTGAAAAACGGCCAGACCAAGACCGAGCCTTACAAGCTTCAGGCAGACAACATCGATGCCTTTGTGTACATGGTGCTGGTCGATGCGGGCATCAACAGCGACGAAATGCAGGGCTACTTGTACCGCGACCGCACCAAGCTGGCCGTATACTCTCAGGCCATGCTCGGTCTGGCCCTGCACAAGCTGGGGGTGCAGGAGCGGCTGGCCATGGTGTTGCGGAATGTCAGTCAATTCCTCAAGCAAGACGACGAGAACCAGACTGCATGGCTCGACCTGCCTGAGGACAATTACTGGTGGTACTGGTACGGCAGTGACGTGGAGGCCAATGCCTACTACCTCAAACTCCTTAGCCGCACTGACCCTCGTGGGGAGATCGCCAGCCGCCTGGTGAAGTACCTCCTGAACAACCGCAAACACGCCACGTACTGGGACTCCACGCGAGACACGGCCGTGGCAGTCGAAGCACTAGCCGAATATTGGAAAGCCAGCGGCGAAACGCAGCCGAATCTTACCGTGGAGATTTGGGTCGATGGGCAGAAATTCCATCAAGCCGCCGTCAATGCCGACAATCTGTTCACCTTCGACAACTCGCTGGTGCTGGTTGGCGACGCGCTCGGCGACGGCCCCCACCAGATCGAAATCCGCAAGCGCGGCACCGGACCGCTCTACTGGAACGCCTACCTGGCCAACTTCACCCTTGAGGATCACATTTCTCGCGCCGGCCTGGAGATCAAGGTGCAGCGAGCCTACTACAAGCTCGTGCCAGAGGACGCAACCGCACTCGTGCCAGGCTCGCGCGGGCAGGCCATCTCGCAACGGGTAGAGAAATACCGCCGCGTCCCGCTGGAGAACCTGGCCGAACTCGCCAGCGGCGACCTGGTGGAGATCGAACTGGAGATCGATAGCAAGAACGATTACGAGTACCTCATGTTCGAAGACATGAAGGCGGCCGGCTTCGAGCCGGTGGACCTGCGCAGCGGCTACACGGGCAACCCCCTGGGTGCATACATGGAGCTGCGCGACGAGCGGGTAACCTTCTTCGTCCGCTGGCTTGCGCGCGGCAAGCACAGCGTGAGCTACCGTATGCGTGCCGAGATCCCCGGTAGATTCAGCGCCCTGCCCACGCGCGCCAGTGCCATGTATGCACCCGAACTCCGCGCCAACTCGGACGAGATCAAGCTCGTGATCGTCGATTGAATGGGGGGTGCCCCGTAGAGCAAGCGTCCTCGCTTGCTCCGGAAAACCAAACCCATCCGGCACATCAGCACAAGCGAGCCGTAGAGCAAGCGTCTCGCTTGCTCGGGCGGGCAAACACCTCCCGCAGGTCAGCACAAGCCAGCCGTAGAGCAAGCGTCTCGCTTGCTCGGGCAGGGTAAACACTTTTGGCACTTCTGCACAAGCGGGGACGCTTGTGCTACGGCGGACGCTTATGCTACGTAGAGCAAGCGTCCTCGCTTGCTCAGCTTTGAGAAGGCCGCAGCTCGCGGCTTAGGCGAGCGCCTACAGCCCAGGGATGACCTGTTCGCTTGCTGCGCGTAACACTTCTTCAGGTACGCCGCGCGCGACTCGCAACTGCCCCACGTCGAACAATGTGTGCAGGACGGTGGCCACCAGGTTCTTGATGTACACGGGTTCGGCCGCCACGTCGCCGGCATCTCGCGTCGATTGGCCGATTACCTGCCCCATGCGCCAGCCGCCGCCCGCAAGCAGCAGTGGACCGAGATTTCCCCAGTGGTCGCGGCCTCCATTGGCATTGATCCTGGGAGTGCGGCCAATCTCCCCGCAGCAAACCAGCAAGACTCGATCAGACAGTCCACGCGCCTCCACATCTTCTAAAAAGGCCGAGACCGCATGGTCGAACGGCGGGCCCATGTACGCCATTCCTTCTGCCATGCCCGCATTGTTCTGGTCGGCGTGCATGTCCCAGACAAAATTGGTCGTCACCGTGACAAAACCACAACCCGCCTCGCACAGCCGACGCGCCAGCAGCAAGAGCTTCCCCAGGGTCTTGGCGTTGTCCACATAGTTGTTGTAGTTGTTCCAGCGCCGGCTGATCTGGTCGGGCCGCACCAGCGGCGCCGTGTCGTAACGTGCCACGGTGGCTTCGTCCTCCTGGCTGAGATCGAACGCACCGGCAACTCCCGAGAGGATGGTATGCAGCGCCTGGCGGCGCAGTTCGTCCAGCCCTTCCAACTTGCCGGGTACATCCAATGCGAACCGCACTCGGTCGAGTTCTGCCAGCAGGCTACGGCGCTCCTCGAAACGCTCGACCGGGATGCGCAGCTCCATGTCTTGTTGCAAGTCGCCCCCTGCGCCGGGTATGAAGGGTGCCACGCCGCTGCCCAACGTGCCCGTGGCATCGAATCTGCCGAAGGCCATTTGGGCCGGCTGTGTGCTCGGATCAACTGCCTGGGGGAAGAGCGCGGCATTGGTGGGCATGCCCGTCAGCGGATGATTCGCGCCGACCACGCGTGCAAACAGCGAACCGAGATTGGCCCCATACGTGTCTCGGCCGACGATTGGTTTGATGTCGTGATTGCCATCCCCCGGCACAAAAGAACGCACCACCGCCAGCTTGTGTGCAAGGGCCGCCAGCCGGGGGAATGAGCCGCCAAAGGTCACGCCGGGAATCGTGGTCGCCAATTCGCCAGTAGCGCTGCGCACCTCTGCCGGGGCGGTCATCTTGGGGTCGAACGTTTCGACCTGGCTTGGGCCCCCGTGCATGAATAGAAACACCACGGACTTGCCCGTGATCGGCAGCCCTGCCGTCGATGCCAGCGAGTGCGAAGCGCCCAGCCCGCCCAGGCTTGCTCCGCCCACAGCCAACCCGCCGATGCGCAAAAAATCTCGCCGGCCCAACTGCCGCCTCGAGTTCCATAGCGTTAGCATGACCGACTCTCCGCCAGAGGGATGCTTCCCAACCCATCAACGCCACCTTATGTGTGTATCAGATCGGCACGTGCCGATCAATGGTGCGGTACGCACCTCGAGCACCATTGTGCGCGCACGGCACAATGTGCAATGCACGCACCGCCTCGCGGCAAGCGTGGTTCAGGATCGCGGTTTTTGTTGCCTGCAAGCTTGCACGTCTGGCTGTCTCGTTGTGCGGCTGGCGCATCGCTCGGCCCTTCGCTCGCTCGTCGCCCCGAAATGATGCGGTTTTTACCCCACTGCTGGCTGGCACGTCTGGCCGCGGCGCACCTCATCACCTGTCTCTCTTAGGCCTGCCTACAGCATCTCCAGCGGATCCACGTCGGCGATCCACTGCACGTTCTCCGGGGTGCGGAAGTCGGCCGTCGCTTGTCTGACGGCGCGCACAAGCTGTTCGATATCCGGCCCTTGGATTAGCAAGTGATAGCGATACAGACCGCGCAACCGCTGCAAGGGCGCTGGCGCCGGTCCGAGAATGCGGATGGGCGGCACATGCGCCTCGGAATCGCCGTCGGCTTTGCTGGCCCGGCCGCCCTCCCCCTGCTCGCGGCAAGCGGACAGAACGTGCAAGCCGGGCGCATGTGCAGGGGTCGGCGGCGTGCATGCGGTTGGCGCGGCCGATGAGGCCGGCTTGCACGGCCGATCGCCCTCCTGCGTTTGGGCCAGGGCATCTCGTACCCGTGCGGCGAGTTCTTCGGCCGTGGTTCTCGCGGCCGATTCCCGCGGGCCGCGCACGACCATGCGAATCAGGCTGGAAAACGGCGGGTAGCCGAACGCGCGGCGGTGTGCTAGTTCTCGGCGTGCGAACATATCGTAATCGTGCCGCACGGCGGCCTGGATGGCCACGTGGTCGGGGTCCAGCGTCTGGATGAACACGCGGCCACCGCGTTCGCCCCGTCCAGTGCGGCCGGCAACCTGAACGAGAAGCTGAAACGTCCGTTCCGAGGCACGAAAGTCGGGCAGGTGCAGGGCCACGTCGGCGTTGACCACGCCCACAAGCATCACATCGGGAAAATCGAGTCCCTTGGCGATCATTTGCGTTCCCAGCAAAATGCGCTTGCTGCCGCTGCGGAACGCTTCCAGGGCCCGCTCGTGGCTGCCGGGGCCTTGCATGGTGTCTCGGTCCATGCGCAGCACGGGATGCCCTACGAAGCGAGCTTGGACCTCGTGTTCCAGCCGCTGTGTGCCCAGGCCGCTGTAGCGTATGCCGGGCTTGCCGCACTGGGGGCAGTGTTCCGGGGCGGGCTGAAGGTAATCGCAATAGTGGCAGAGGGCGGAGCGTTTTTCTCGGTGGTGGACGAGGGCGATATCGCAATGAGGGCAGGCGACGACGTGGGCGCAATGTGGGCACTGGATGTGCGTGGAGTAGCCGCGGCGGTTTAAGAGCAGGATGACCTGGCCTCCATGGTTGAGTACCTGCTGCATTCCCTGCTCCAGCGGGCGGGAGAGAGGGCTGCGGCATGCCGAGCGGCCCTGCGTGCGCAGGTCGATGATGCGCACGTCTGGCAGGGGGCGGTCGAGGACGCGTCCGGGGAGTTCGACGAGCTGGTACTCGCCTTGCTGAGCCCGATACCAGGTTTCCAACGAGGGGGTAGCGGATCCCAGCACGAGTGGCACCTGTTCGCTGCGGGCGCGTGCCAGGGCGACTTCGCGGGCATGGTAGCGGGGCGCGGTGGACTGTTTGAAGGAACCTTCGTGCTCTTCGTCGATGACGATCAGGCCCAGCCGTGGCGTGGGGGCGAACACGGCGCTGCGCGCACCGACAACTACGTGGACCTCTCCGCGGGCGATACGGTTCCATTGCCAGTGGCGTTCGGCATCGTTGAGGTGGCTGTGCAGCACTGCCACCTGGCCAAAGCGAGAGCGGAATCTTTGGCGGGTTTGGGGCGTAAGGCTGATCTCGGGCACCAGCACGATGGCCTGCTGGCCGAAAGAGATCACTTCTTCGATGGCGCGTATGTACACTTCGGTCTTGCCGCTGCCTGTGACGCCGTGCAACAAGATCACTTGATGCCGCCGCTGGTGGACTGCCTTGCGAATCAGGTCGAAGGCCGCTTGCTGGTGAGGATTGAGGACGTGTGCCTCGGTGCGAGAGACGGGCGGTTCTTGCAGCTCAAAGCGGCCGATGCGGCGGTTTTCGGCCCGGATGTAGCCCTTGCGGCGGAGCTGGGTGATCGGGGCCAGCGTGCAGCCCGCCGCCAGGGCGAGCTGGCGGGGTGTGAGCGGATGCAAGCTGGCAGCAAGAAACCGCAACACCCTCGCCTGCACGGGCGGCAGTTTGAGTTCGCCCAGGCGAGCCGCAGTCTCGGCCGGAACGCTCAACAGCGTGGTCACGCGCGTGCCCGCACGCTGCCGCACGGCCGAGGGAACTACCGACTCTAAGACCTGAGCCCACGGACACAGGTAGCGCTCGGCCAGCCAGGCTGTCAGGCGGAGCATGTTTGGAGAGACGAGGGGCACCTCGTCGAGAACCTGGCGGATCGTCTTCAGGGTGCCGCGGGGGACCGCGGTTTCTGTGCGGACGCAGTAGCCGACCAGGAGTCGATCGCCGCGGCCGATGGGCGCGATCACACGGCGTCCCGGTTCCACCTGCCCTGCCAGGCGTGCAGGCACGCGGTAGGTCCATTCTCCCGCCGGCCCGGAGGGGAAAACGACCGCGGCCAATGGCTCTGCGGCGTCATCGGCTTCCCAGGGAGGCGGATCCGCTTCAAACAGCCAGCTCTGGCCGCTAGACTGCTGCATCTGCATGTTGAACCTGTGTGAGAGGCGTCGCATGCGCCTGGGTGTGTTTGGCGGAACGTTCGATCCGGTGCATTATGGCCATTTGCTCTTGGCGGAACTATGCCGTGAGGCACACCGCCTCGACCAGGTGTGGTTCATGCCTGCGGCCGTGCCGCCCCACAAGAGCGGCGTTTCTCTCACGCCGGTCGCCCAGAGGATCGAGATGCTCGAGCTGGCCATCGCCGGCCAGCCTGCCTTTGCCGTATCCCAGTTAGAGGCCCAGCGCGGGGGAATCAGCTTTACCGTCGAAACCCTGGCCGCACTGCACGCCGAAGATCCCCAGCGGCGACTCTTCTTTCTCTTGGGTGCTGATATGCTGGCCGACCTGGTCCACTGGCGCGAGCCTGCGAGAATCTGCGAGCTTGCCACGCTCGTCGTGGTGCCACGGCCCGACGGTAAGGAGCTGTCGCTTGAACCACTTGCAGGCGTGCTCAACCCCGAGGCGCTCGACCGCATCCGCGCCCATGCAGTTTCCATGCCCCTTGTCGGAATCTCTGCCTCCGAAATCCGCCGCCGCGCCGCAGCAGGGCTCTCGATCAAATACCAGACGCCTCCCGCCGTCGAACAGTACATCCTACACACGGGGCTTTATCGCTAGCGAATGCCACACGACGCGAGGAGGCCGCCAGCCTCCGCCTCCCGCGCACCGCCGGATGGCAGCCCGCCCCCACTTCGCAGCGCAGCCGCCAAAGCCAGCCCGGGCGCCCTCCGCATCATCGAAAAGCAACTCGGCTACCTGCGGGACTCTCGAATTCCTTGCACGTGCCAAGCGCGCCGGCGCGCAAACTCCGCCACGCACCCCGCCTTTCGCCCCCCTTGTTGCACGCCGAACGCATGCCCTCAACACCGCCTCTTTCTACCCGTTAGAATTGGCCGATCTACCTTGCCCTCTACCTTGAGTTCAGCCATGCAGTTTCGCACACGCGCAATCCACGTAGGTCAAGAGTGCGACCGCGCTACAGGCGCCGTCGTGCCGCCTTTGTACCTGGCCAGCACGTTTGTGCAACAGCAGGCCGGAGAGTGGCGCGAGTACGACTACTCTCGCAGCGGCAATCCCACCCGCCGTGCATTAGAAACGACCCTGGCCTCACTAGAAGGCGGCGTCGCCGCTCTCGCCTACGCTTCGGGCATGGCGGCCATCCATGGGGCCATGATGCTCCTTCCGCCCGGCAGCCATGTGATCGCCGGGCAGGATCTCTACGGGGGAACCTACCGCCTGTTGCATCGCGTGCTCGATCAGCAAGGCATCACCACCACTCTGGTCGATACCACGCGGCTTGAAATGGTCGCCGCGGCCATAACGCCGCAAACCCGGCTTATTTGGATCGAAAGCCCCGGCAACCCGCTGCTCAGCATTACAGACATTGCCGCATGTGCCGATCTGGCGCATCGGCATGGCGCCCTGTTGGCCGTCGACAGTACGTTTGCCACGCCCGTGCTGACCCGCCCGCTCGAGCTGGGGGCAGACATTGTCATGCATTCCGCCACCAAGTACCTGGGAGGCCACAGCGATCTGCTTGGCGGCGCGCTCGTTGTCGCCGCGCGCGACCTGTACGAGCGGCTCTACTTTCTACAAAACGCCACCGGGGCCGTGCTGGGCCCGTTCGAATCTTTCTTGTGTTCGCGCGGCTTGAAGACACTCGAACTGCGCGTGCGCGAGCAGTCGCGCACCGCACAAGCCATTGCCGAGTACCTGGCCGCAGATCGGCGGGTGCGGCGCGTCTTCTATCCCGGCCTGAGCGATCATCCGGGACACGCCCTAGCGGCCCGCCAAATGCAAGGCGGATTCGGGGCCATGCTCAGCTTCGAGGTGGCCGGCGACCTGGAAGCCGCACGCCGGGTCGTCCAGGAAACCCGCCTGTTTCAGCTCGCTGTCAGCCTGGGTGCTGTGGAGTCGCTGATCGAACAGCCCGCCACCATGTCTCACGCCAGCTATGCGCCCGAGCATCGCCGACGGGCGGGCATCTCCGACGGGCTCATCCGCCTGAGCGTCGGCCTAGAAGCCTTTGAAGACCTGCGCGACGACCTGGACCAGGCCCTAACGCTTGCCGGGCTGTAACACATTGTGCGGCTGATGGACGAAGCGGTATGTTGCGAGGGACAAGATGCGCAAGGTTGTTGATGCAAGACCTGGATCGGTACAGCGTGCATGGTTCTAAAGGGCCTAAAGATGAATGTCGCGCGTTCGATTGGCGAGTTCGACCTTGCTGCGTGGCTGGGTGATTTGCCGCCCGACGTGGCCGACGTGCGTACGGCCGCGCCCGGCCCGGAGGGGAGTCTGCCGTTTTCTGCAGAGATGTTGGCGCATTGGCCAAGCGGAGACCTGTTCGGGCTTTCGCAGAACGCGGGCATGGGTTGGCCGGTCGATCAGATGCTAGGGCCGCAATTCTTGCTGTTGAGCACGCATGGCGGGCTGCGGGCGCCGGATGGGCGCCCGATCGCGCTGGGCTTCCACACCGGCCATTGGGAAGTGCACCTTTTGGTCGAGGCGGCGGCGCGGGTACTGAAAGACGCGGGCGGCGTGCCATTTGCCGTCTACTGTTCTGATCCGTGCGACGGCCGCACACAGGGCACCACGGGGATGTTCGACAGCTTACCTTATCGCAACGACGCAGCCATGCTGCTCGGCCGGCTGATCCGCTCATTGCCGACGCGTCGCGGCCTGCTGGGCATCGCTACCTGCGACAAGGGACTGCCGGCCATGATGATGGCGCTGGCTGCCGCGGGCGACCTGCCCGCAGTCCTCGTGCCAGGCGGCGTGACGCTGCCCCCTCAAGAGGGTGAGGACGCTGGCAAAGTGCAATCGATCGGCGCCCGCTTTGTTCAGGGAGAAATCTCCCTCCAGGAGGCGGCTGTGTTGGGCTGCCGGGCGTGCGCATCGCCGGGTGGAGGCTGCCAGTTCCTTGGCACAGCGGCCACCTCTCAGGTGGTAGCCGAGGCGTTGGGAATGGCATTGGTCCACTCTGCTCTTGCTCCCTCTGGCCAGCCCGTGTGGCTCGACCTGGCACGCCGCTCGGCAGAAGCCCTCTGGTCCCTGTGCCAACGCGGCATCGCCTTGCGCGAAATTCTTACCGACGCGGCCGTGCGTAATGCCATGGCGGTGCACGCGGCATTTGGCGGCTCGACCAACCTCCTGCTGCACGTGCCGGCAGTGGCCCACGCCGCCGGCCTTGGCCGTCCTTCGCTCCAAGATTGGGTCGAAATCAACTGCCGTGTGCCACGGCTTGTCGACGCCCTGCCCAACGGCCCCGTGGGACACCCCACCGTCCGAGTCTTTCTCGCCGGTGGCGTGCCCGAAGTCATGCTCCATCTCCGCACGCTCGGTCTGCTCGACACCAGCGTCCTTACTGTCGCAGGCATTCCGCTGGCCGTCGTGCTCGATCTTTGGGAACGCTCCCCCAGGCGGCAGGCCTTCCGCCGCCTGCTGGCGGAGCGAGATGGCGTAGATCCAGACGATGTGATCATGTCTCCAGCCCGCGCGGCTGAATGCGGGCTTACCAGTACCATCTGCTTTCCTCGCGGCAATGTTTGTCCTGAAGGCTCGGTCATCAAGAGCACGGCCATCGACCCTCGCGTCGTGGATGCCGACGGCGTTTACCGCCGCACGCTGCGTGCCCGCGTGTTTGTACGCGAGCGAGATGCCGTGGCGGCCATCAAGGGCCAGCATGCTCAGCCTATCCGGCCGGGAGATGTGGTGGTGCTCTGCGGCCGCGGGCCGCTCGGCTCGGGCATGGAAGAGACCTACCAGGTTACGAGCGCGTTGCGTCATCTCTCGTGGGGGCGCGAGGTGGCGGTGGTAACAGACGCGCGATTCTCCGGCGTGAGCACGGGCGCATGCGTGGGCCATGTTTCGCCCGAGGCGCTCGCGGGCGGGCCGATCGGCAAGCTGCAAGACGGCGACCTGGTGCGGATTATCGTCGATCGGCGGCGGCTAGACGGCTCTGTCGATCTGGTGGGCAGCGACGGCGTAGAGCGCGATGCATCCTGGGGCGCGCAAGAGCTTGCCCGGCGAGTCTCGCGGCCGGATCTGGCGCCGGATCCCGATCTGCCGGCCGCCACGCGTCTCTGGGCCGCGCTGGCGAGTGTCAGTGGCGGGACCTGGGGCGGGTGTGTATACGATGTCGATCGCATCTGCGCGGCTTTAGAAACCGCGCGCGTTTGAACCGCGGGTAGGGAGCCGCGTTCGCCAGAACGCGGGTGGGGGAGCCGCGTTCGCCAGAACGCGGGTACACGCAGGCGCCGTCTGTCTACCCGGTTATTGCCGCAGCTCCAATGCCTGTTGTGGCAAGCGCGTGCCGGCGGGTGCGATGTGCAACGCGGTGCCTATTTGCCGCTGCACGCGTACGCGCTTCTTGGCCAGGCCCTACTTGCGTTGGGGGGCGAGCGACTCGGCCTCGCGTGCCCAGCGTGCGGCCTCTTGGGCGTTGCCGAGGGCCTCATACAGCCGC